>MDTD01029322.1_pt1 | contig 27720 bp, 24 predicted proteins | sample 811221 | NCBI WGS metagenome assembly MDTD01 (sample SAMN05326646, study PRJNA326480) | marine metagenome | isolation source: seawater | place: Pacific Ocean: South West | collected 2011 | reverse complement strand
TGGTCATGGCCGGGCTGGGGCTTTTCCTGTTCACCTCCGCCCTGGGCCGCGTCTGGTGCGGCTATGCCTGCCCGCAGACCGTCTGGACCGATCTCTTCATTCTCGTCGAGCGCTGGATCGAGGGCGACCGCAACGCGCGGCTGCGCCTCTACCGGCAAAGGAAATGGGATTTCCGCAAGGCACGGTTACGGCTGACCAAGTGGATCGTCTGGCTGCTCATTGCCGTGGCCACGGGGGGTGCCTGGGTGTTCTACTTCACCGATGCGCCGACGCTGCTGGTCGATCTCTTCACCCTCGACGCGCACCCCATCGCCTATACCACCATCGCCGTCCTGACCGGCACGACCTTCTTCTTCGGCGGCTTCGCGCGCGAGCAGATCTGCATCTATGCCTGCCCCTGGCCGCGCATCCAGGCCGCGATGATGGACGAGGATACGCTCACCGTCGGCTATCGCGCCTGGCGGGGCGAGCCGCGCAAGCATTCCGAGGAGGTCAAGGCCGGGGCCGAGCAGGGCGATTGCATCGATTGCATGGCCTGCGTCAATGTCTGCCCCATGGGCATCGACATCCGCGACGGCCAGCAACTCGAATGCATCACCTGCGCGCTCTGCATCGACGCCTGCGACGAGGTGATGGAAAAGATCGGCAAGCCGCGCGGGCTGATCGACTACATGGCGCTCACCGACGAGGAGCGCGAGCGCGCGGGCAAGACGCCCAAGCCGGTCTGGCAGCACATCCTGCGTCCGCGCACGATCCTTTATACCGCGCTCTGGTCGCTGGTGGGGATCGGGCTGGTCTTCGCGCTCTTCATCCGGTCGGATATCGACCTGACGGTCGCCCCGGTGCGCAACCCGCTCTATGTGACGCTTTCGGACGGGTCGATCCGCAATACCTACGAGGTGCGGATCCGCAACATGCAGCACGAGGAAAGGCGCTTCAAGATCTCGGTCAAGGGCGATCCGGTGATCCGGCTCGAACTGGAGGGCACGCCCTATACCTCGGTCATGGTGCCGGCCGACGAGATGCATCTCCGGAGGGTCTATCTGATCGCGCCTGCCGGGTCCGAGCCCGCGCGCGCCAGCCGCACCGAGGTGCGGCTCTGGATCGAGGATACCGGCAACGGCGAACGCGCCTACAAGGACACGGTGTTCAACGGAAAGGGCGAATGATGGCGGAACGGCAGATCACCGGGCGGCAGGTCTTCTGGGGCTTTGCCGCCGCCTTCGGGATCATCATCGCGGTGAACCTCCTGCTGGCCTGGTCGGCGGTGCGCACCTTTCCGGGGCTCGAGGTCAGGAATTCCTATGTCGCCAGCCAGGAGTTCGACGCGCGCCGCGTCGCGCAGGAGGCGCTCGGCTGGACCGTTCACGCAACCCATCACGCCGGAATGCTGCGGCTTGACATCACCGATGCGGACGGCATGCCGGTGCGTGTGGCCAGGCTCGACGCCACGGTGGGCCGGGCCACCCATGTGGCCGACGACCAGCGGCCCGAGTTCCGTTTCGACGGGCAGGGATATGTGGCGCGGGTGGATCTCGGCCCCGGCAACTGGAACATCCGCATGCTGGCCGAGGCCGCGGACGGCACCGAGTTTCGCCAGCGCGTCGTGCTGGTGACGGACTAGGCCATGACCACTGTCCTGCGTGCTCCCCCCTCTGCCTGTCCCGCATGTGCCGCCGCGCCTGCCGCCGGGGCGATTGCCGCGCGCGCGCTGCCGGATGCGCGCATCGCGCTCTCGCTCCCAACGATCCACTGCGCGGCCTGCATCTCGAAGATCGAGCGCGCGCTCAACGCCCATCCCGGCGTGCGTTCGGCGCGGGTGAACCTCACACTCAAGCGCGCCAGCATCGACGCCGCGCCGGAGGTGACGGCAGAGGAGATGCGCAGGCTGGTCGAGGGGCTGGGATACGAGGCGCACGAGCTTGACGCGGGCACACTGAGCGCCACTGCGACCGACAAGGCAGGCCGTGATCTGCTGATGCGGCTGGCCGTCGCGGGCTTTGCCGCGATGAACGTGATGCTGCTGTCGATCTCGGTCTGGTCCGGGGCCGAAGCGGCGACGCGCGACCTGTTCCACTGGATTTCGGCGGCCATCGCGCTCCCGGCCATCGCCTTTTCCGGCGTGCCCTTCTTCCGCAACGCCTGGTCCGCGCTGCGGCAGGGGCGGCTCAACATGGATGTGCCAATCACCCTGGCCATCCTGCTCGCCGTCGTCACCTCGCTGTGGGAGACCTCGCTTTCGGGCGAACACGCCTATTTCGACGCGGCCATCGCGCTTACCTTCTTCCTTCTCGCGGGGCGCTATCTCGATCACCGGACACGGGCCATCGCCCGCTCTGCGGCGGAGGAACTGACCGCGCTCGAGGTGCCGCGCGCCACGCGGCTGCGCGACGGGATCGAGCAGGTCGTGGGGATCGCGGAGCTTGCCGTCGGCGATCTGGTGCTGGTGCGGCCCGGCGGGCGGATGCCGGTGGATGGCGAGATCGTCAGCGGCACCTCCGAGCTTGACCGCTCGCTTCTCACCGGCGAGACGCGGCCCGTCTTCGCGGGCGTGGGGCAGGCGGTCAGCGCGGGCGAGGTCAATCTCACCGGGCCGCTGACCATCCGGGCCTCGGCGGTGGGGGCCGAGACATCCTTGCACCGCATGGCCGATCTGGTGGCGATCGCGGAATCGGGTCGCTCGCGCTATACCTCGCTGGCCGACAAGGCGGCGAAGCTCTACGCGCCGGGCGTGCATATCCTCTCGGCGCTGAGCTTTCTCGGCTGGTATCTCTATACATGGGATCTGCGCACCGCGCTCAACATCGCCGCGGCCGTCCTGATCATCACCTGCCCCTGCGCGCTCGGCCTTGCCGTGCCTGCGGTGACGACGGCGGCCTCGGGGCGGCTCTTCCGACGGGGGATGCTGATCAAGCACGAGACCGCGCTCGAACGGCTGGCGCAGGTGGATACGGTCGTCTTCGACAAGACCGGCACGCTGACCACCGGCACACCGCGGCTGAGCGATCCCGAGACGCTGCCGCGCGCGGCGCTTAAGGTGGCGCTGGCGCTGTCGGCGGCCTCCTCGCATCCCCTGGCCCAGGCGATCACCCGTGCGGCGCGCGAGGCGGGTGTCGCGGCGGCGGATGTGACCGATGTGACCGAGGTGCCGGGATACGGCACCAGGGGCATGATCGACGGGCAGGAGGTGCGCCTTGGCCGGGCAAGCTGGGTGGGGGCCGCGCCATGCGCCGAGACCGCGACCTATCTGCGGGTGGGCTCCGGCGCGCCGGTTGCCTTCACCTTCACCGATGCGCTGCGCCCCGGCGCGGAGGCAGCGGTGGCCGCGCTCGTGAAACAGGGCAAGCGCGTCATCCTGATGTCGGGCGATACCGGACCGGCGGTGGCGGCGCTTGCCGCGCGGCTGGGGATCGGCGAATGGCAGGCCGGGATGCTGCCCGCGGACAAGGCGGCGCGGGTTGCCGCGATGACCGCAGAGGGCGCGCATGTGCTGATGGTGGGCGACGGGCTCAACGATACCGCGGCTCTGGCCGCCGCGCATGTGTCGATCTCGCCCGCCTCGGCGCTCGATGCGGCGCGCGTGGCCTCGGATATCGTGCTTCTGGGCAATGACCTGTCGCCGATCGCGGCGGCCTGCGACACGGCCCGCGCCGCCACCCGCCGCATCCGGGAGAATTTCCGCATCGCCACGATCTACAACATCGTCGCCGTGCCGCTGGCGGTGGCGGGTCTCTGCTCGCCGCTGATCGCGGCCTTGGCCATGTCGGCAAGTTCCATTACCGTGTCGCTCAACGCCCTGCGGCTGAGGTGAGACATGAACGTGCTGGCCTATCTCATCCCGATCTCGCTGATCCTCGGCGGGCTGGGACTGGCGTTCTTCGTCTACACGGTGCGCTCGAACCAGTATGACGATCCCGAGGGCGACGCGCGGCGCATCCTGTTGGATGACTGGGACGACCGGCCCAAGCCCTGAGTCCGGGACCGCTAGGCGCGCGCGCCCTCAAACCTTGCGATACCGATGCCTGCCGCCTCGAGCCCCTTACGCAAGGATCGGGCGATTTCGACGGCTTCGGGCGTGTCGCCGTGCAGGCAGATCGTGTCGATCCTTGTGGGGATATGGGTGCCGTCCTCGGCGATGATCGCGCCCGCGCGCAGCATGTCGAGGATGCGGGCGGCGGCGTGGCCTGCGTCATGGATCACCGCGCCGGGCTGGCGGCGGTCCACCAGCGTGCCATCGCCATTGTAGGCGCGGTCGGCGAATATCTCGCAGGCCATGCGCGCGCCAAGGCTGCACGCCGCCCTCTCCTGTGCCGTGCCCGCCAGCACCATGACGATGATTTCCGGGTCAACCGAGAGCGCCGCCTCATAGCAGGCCCGGGCAAGGCCCTCGTCCTCGGAGGCCATGTTGGCCAGCGCGCCGTGCAGCTTCAGGTGCCGCACCGTGCCGCCCGCGGCCCGCGCCATGCCCTGGGCCGCGCCAAGCTGATAGCGGACCTGGTTGGCCAGCGTCGCGCGGGGCACGTCCATGCGGTTGCGGCCAAAGCCCTGAAGATCGCGGAAACCGGGATGCGCGCCGATGCCCACGCCACGCACCACCGCGCGGCCCATGGTCGCGGCCATCACGTCCGGGTCTCCCGCGTGAAAGCCGCAGGCGATGTTGGCGGAACTGACCACGTCGAGCAGGGCGGCGTCGTCGCCCATCTTCCAGGGGCCGAAGCTCTCGCTCATATCGGCATTGAGATCGACGGTTTCTTGCATGGCTATTCCTCCTCGTTCCCGGCGGTGACGCCGCTGATGAGTTGACAGGACAGAAGATCGCGCATGTCGTGGGGGTCGCGCGTGAGGTGGGTGAGGCGGCGGCGAAGGCCGTCACGGGCCTCGGCGGCGCGGCGTTCCGCGGCCAGCGCCTCGTCGGGGGCGACGAAGCGCAGCCGCAGCTGCGTGCCCGGCGCGGCCTGCGCCACACGCGGCAGATCGCAGGGCAGGACCGCGCCGATACGGGGATAGCCGCCCGTGGTCTGGCATTCGGCCATGAGCACGAAGGGCGCGCCGTCGCCCGTCACCTGGATATCGCCGGGCACGATCGCCTCGGACAGCACGGTGAGGCCCGCGCGGGCGGCGAAGCCGTCTCCCTCTGGGTTGAGGCGCACGCCCATGCGGTTGCCGCGCGCGTCGCGGGTGAAGCGGGTGCGCTCGAAGCGGGCGCGTTCCTCGTCGGGGAACATCGGTGTCTGGTAGCCCGCCACGACGCGCACCTCACCGCCAGAGAAGCGATCCTCGGGGTCCAGGAGGCGGCCCGTCTCGCCGCCCCGGTCCTCGCCCACCGGCAGGGTATCGCCCGCCGCGAGCGCGCGGCCGATTCCGGCCGCGAGATGGGCGGAGCGCGCGCCGAGGATTTCCGGCGTGGCGATGCCGCCGCCCAGATGGAGATAGCCGTAAACCCCGGCGGTGGCCGGGCCGATGGTAAGCCGGGCCCCGGCGGGCAGCCGGTGCGAGGCGTTCCAGGCCAGCGCCGTGCCGTCGATGCTTGCGCGCATGGGCGCGCCGGTCAGGGCGATGCGCATGTCCTCCGTCGCGATGAACGTGCCGCCCGTCCCGGCCATTTCCAGCGCGGCCATGTCCGGGGCCTGCCCGAGCAGCGCCGCCCCCTCGTAAAGCGCCAGCCGGTCCGCGGCCCCCCCGCGCGACAGGCCGAAGGCAAGGTAGCCGGGGCGGCCCGGATCCTGCACGGTGACGCCCGGCCCGGCCTGATGGACGATGAGCGCGCGGCTCATCGGATCGCCTCGCAGGTGGCACCGCCATCGGGGCCCGCGTCGCGCAGGCGGTCATACGCGCCGCGCCCGACCGCCTCGAAGATCACCTCGTCGCCGGGGCGCAGCACGAAGGGCTCCGCGGCCTCGGGGCGGAAGAGGCGGAAAGCGGTCTGCCCGACATGGCGCCAGCCGGTGGGGGTGGAGACGGAGAAAAGCACCAGTTGCCGGATCGCCAGCACCAGCGCGCCCACGGGCACGCTGTCGGTCAGCGCCTGCTGGCGGGGGATGTTCCAGTGGTCGGGCAACTCCCCGAGATAGGGCTGGCCGGGGGCGAAGCCGATGGTCTGCACGCGCACGCGGGTGGCGGCGATTTCCTGCGCGGCTTCCTCGGGCGAGAGACCCGCCTCGCCCGCCGCCTCGGCCAGTTGCGGGGCGAGATCGGTGCCGTAGACGGTGGGGATGCGCCAGAGGCGGCGGCCGTCTGGCAGGGGTTCGCCATACCAGTCGCGGCTGTCGAGCAGCGTCTGCATCTCGCGCGCCACGGTCAGGGGGTCGGTGCGCAGCGCGTCGATGCGCAGGAAGGTGGAGACAAGCGAGGTGGAGGTTTCCTCGACCCCCTCGGGGGTGGCGCGCTCCACCGCCGCGCGAAAGGCGAGGGCCGCGCGGTTGCCGGCTTCGGACAGCCGATCTCCGAAGGAGACGAGCAGCCCGTCGAGCCCTACCCGCCCAATGCGGGGAAAACTGCCCTGGGATGTCTGGTCCTTCACGTCGCCTGCACCCTCGCCCTGCCGCCCTCTGGTCTATCGCACCGCGTTCGGCAAAAACAGGGCGATCTGCGGAAAGGCGATGAGCAGCCCGGCCATGGCCAGCATGGTGAGCGCGTAGGGTGCGGCACCCACCATCACCTCGGACATGCGCCCGCCCTGCCGCGCGCCCTGCACCACGTAGAGGTTGAGACCCACGGGCGGCGTGATGAGCGCCATCTCGATCAGCACGATCATCAGGATGCCGAACCAGACCGGATCGAATCCCTGCGCCACCACCAGCGGCACCACGATGGGGATGGTGACGACCATGAGAGAGAGCGTCTCGATGAAGAAGCCGAGCACGATGTAGATGCCGACGATGACGAGGATGGTTCCCAGGGGAGAGAGGCCGAGACCCCCGAGCATGTCCTGCAATTCGTTGCCCAGACCGGCGGCGGCGAGGGTGAAGTTGAGGAAGGACGCGCCGATCACCACCAGCATGATCATGGCGGTGATCTTGACGGTGCCCAGAAGGCTCTGGCCGAGCACCTCGCGGCTGACCGTTCCGAAGAGCGCGGCGATGACGAGCGCGCCCGCGACGCCCACGGAGGCGGCTTCGGTGGGTGTGGCCCAGCCCTTGTAGATCGAGCCGATGATGGCCGCGAACAAGAGGATGATGGGGATGAGCTGAACAAGCGCGCGCAGCATCTCTGCCAGGGGGAAGATGCGCCGCGTGCCGCCCAGAGAGGGGCGCAGGAGGCACAGGATCACGGTGACGACCATGAAGCCGAGCGCGAGGCCGATGCCGGGCACGAGCCCCGCGAGGAACAGCTTGGGGATCGAGCTTTGGGTAAGAAAACCGTAGACGATGAGGTTGATCGAGGGCGGGATCATGATACCGAGCGTTCCCCCCGCCGCGATCGCGCCGGAGAAAAGCCGCGGGTCATAGCCCAGCTTCTCGGCCTGTGGCATGGCGACGGTGGCCACGGTGGCGGCGGTGGCCACGGAACTGCCGGAAGTGGCCGAGAACATCGTCGCCGTGGCCACGTTGGCATGGACAAGCCCGCCGGGCAGCCAGCTCACCCAGCGGTCGAGCGCGGCATAGGTGCGCGTGGCCAGCCCCGAGCGCACGAGGATTTCTCCCAGCAGCACGAAGAACGGGATGGCGATGAGCGTGGGGTTGTTGGAGGTGGACCACACCAGATTGCCCAGCCCGCGCATCAGCGGGAAGGGGGTGAAGAAGATGTCGAGCCCGAAGCCCAGCAGGAAGAGCACGATGCCCACCGGGATCGAGAGGCTGAGAAGGGCCAGCAGGCCGAAGGTGGCATAGGCGATCATTGTGCCCCCTCGCCTTCGCCTGTCATCCCGATGGCGCGGTCGGCGGCGGCGAAGCGGCCCTGCACCACCAGAACGAGGGCGGCGGCGAAGGTGAGCCAGGCCATCAGCGCGAACCAGATCCAGCCCGCGAACCACGGGATTTGCACCAGCGCGAGCGGCGTCTCCAGCGGCGTGTTGGCGCGCGAGGCATTGGCGAGCGACCGCTCGACCACCGGCCAGGCACGGATCGCCACGAGGCTGACGGTGCCCGCCAGAACGACGGCGGCGAAAAGGTCGAATGCCGCGCGGACCGCCGCCCCGCCGCGCGCGCGCAGGATGTCGATGCGCACATGGCCCAGCTCCGTCAGCGCATGGGCCATGCCCCAGGCGGTGGCGATGGCCATGACATAGCCGCTGATCTCGTCGGTGCCGCCAAAGGAGGCGTGGACCCGGCGCAGCGCGATATCCGCCAGCACCAGCGCGGCGCAGGCCAGAAGGCCCGCGCCCACCAGCCCCGCCACCCGGCGGTTGAGCGCGCGCAGCCCGCCGAGAAGGGCCTCTGCCCGGTCCGCTGCGCGCGCCATGCTCAGTTCACCCCGGGGATGGTGACGCCCACGGTCTCACCCACGGAGGCATTCCAGCGCTGCGCCCAGTCGTCCCCGGCGCGCCCGGCCCAGTCTGGCAGCACGGTGTTCACCAGCACCTCGCGCGCCTTGGCGAAATCGGCCTCCGAGACCTCGACAAGGGTCATGTCGCGCGCCTCGCCCGAGGGGCACGCGCCATTGCCCGTCAGGCAGGCGATATCGTTCGTCAGCGCGTCCTGTGCGGCGGCCCAGGCGGGATCCTCGAACCCGGTCCTGACCTGGGTTTCGATGAGCGTCTGCGTCTGCGGATCGAGGCTGTTCCAGCGGTCGAGATTGATTGCCGTCACCACGCTGTCCCAGCCCCCCAGCGGGATCGGCAGCAGATGGGTGGAGACCTCCCACCAGCCCGCCGAATAGCCCGATCCGGCCCCGGTCACGGCGCAATCCACCACGCCGTTCTGGAGCGCGCCGGGCACCTCGCCGAAGCTCACATTGATGCCTTCGGCCCCCAAGGCCTCGAGGAATTGCGCGGTCATCCGGCCCGAAGCGCGGACCTTGAGCCCCTCGAGATCGGCCAGTTCGGTGACGGGCGCGTTGCAGAACACCACCTGCGGCGGGTAGGGCGCGATGGCAAGGACGTGGGAATTGAAGCGGTCGTTGAAGATATCCTCGACCATCGGTCGCGCGGCCTCGACCATTTCGCGGGCCTCCTCGGCGGTGAGCGCGAGAAGCGGCACGTCGAGCCCCTCGAGCTCGGGCGCGTCGGCCACGGCGTAATCGGCCACGGTCATGCCCACGTCATAGACGCCCTGGCCCAGCAGGCGGAACACGTCGCCCACGCCGAGATTCATCTGGTTGTGGGTGGTCAGCGCCACGCTGATCTTGCCGCCGGAGGCGTCGGGCAGGGTCTTGGTCCAGAACGGGGCCTCGTACTGCTTGTGCAGCGGCAGGCTCGACCAGCTTCCGACGACCGAAAGCTCCTGCGCCATGGCCGGCGCGGCAAGCATCGTGGTGGCGGCGAGAAAGGCGGTCAGTCTTGTCATGAAAACGCTCCTTGTCAGGGTTGGATCAGGCGGTTTCCGGTGCGAGCACCGGGGTTTCCGCGTCTTCGGGAATATCGGTTATCAGCATGTGGCCGGGCCTGTGGGTGATGCAGAGCGGCGGTGCCGCGGCCTCGATCGCCACCTGCGGGGTGACGCCGCAGGCCCAGAAGACCGGCACCTGATCGCCGGTCACAGGTGCGGGATCGCCCCAGTCGGGGCGTGCCGGATCGGCGATGCCGATGGCGGCCGGGTCGCCCGCATGGACCGGCGCGCCATGCGCGAGCGGATAGCGGCGCGAGAGCGCCACCGCCTCGGCCACGCGCCCGGCGGCGATGGCGCGCATGCTGACGACCATATGCGCGGTGAAGGGGCCGGCGGGCACACAGGGGATGGAACTGCGGAACATCGGCACGGTGGTGTCGTTCTCGACATGCCAGAGCGGGATGCCGGCCCGCATCAGCGCGTGCTCGAAGGTGAACGAACACCCGAGCGCGAAGGCCACCATGTCCTGTGTCCAGAGATCGGTGATGTCGGTGGTTGATCCCTCAAGCCGCCCGTGGCGATAGATGTTGTAGGCAGGCACATCGGTGCGGATGTCGATATCGCGCCCGAGCGTCCGCATCATCGGCTCGCCCGTGTCCGAGACGCCCACCAGCGGACAAGGCTTGGGGTTGCGCTGACAGAAACGCATGAAATCGAGGGCGAAGGCCCCCGGCAGGATGACGATATTGGCCTGAAGATAGCCCGCGCCAAGCCCTGCCGTATGACCCCGGTAGCGCCCGGCGCGGATCTCGGCGCGCAGCTCGGGCAGGGGGGTGTGGCGCAATCTGTCGAACCGGTCGCTCATGGCGGTCTCTTCTCCGAAGGAGAGGCTCGCAGCGCCACGATATAAAATCAAATCGAAAGTTTTTCTCGCATCATATCAAACTTTTTTATCGCCATCCCAGGCTGTCGCCACCTCCTGCGCCATCCGCGCGGCCCGGGCCACAAGCTCATTTCCCGGCTCGCCCAGCCAGGAGGCGGTAAAGCGCAAGGGGGAGGGCACCCAGCCGGGATCGAACTCGCGCAGCCGCCCGGCCGCGACATGCGCCGCCCCGAGCGCACGCGGCAAAGCGGCCACGCCGAGCCGTGCCTCGACCAAGCGGAAGGCGGCCGAGAGCGAGGAGGAGGGAAAGATCCGCGCCTCCGGCCCGACATGCGTCATCAACAGCGCCTTGAGCTCCCGATAGGGCCGGGTGGTGCGCGCATAGCTCAGCACCGGGCGGCGCAGGCAGGCGGCGGGATCTGTCGCGTCCCGGGCGGCCACATACCAGGCCAGATCGAAGCCCGGCAGGTCGAGATTGTCCACGCTGTAATCCGAGACCGGGCCGAGCAGGATCGCCAGGTCGATCTCGCGGCCCAGCAGCCGGTCGCGCAGATCGCGCGAGACATCCACCGTCAGCTCGATCTCCATCCGGGGCCAGGCGGCGTGCAGTCGCGCCACCAGATCGGGCAGCCAGCATTGCGCGATGGTCTCCGACACGCCGATGCGCAACTGCCGCTCGAGCGCGCCGGGAGCAACAAGATCCTGCGTCAGCCGCTCGGCGAGATGGGCAAAGCTCTCGGCATGGCGCAGGAGCCGCTCGCCCTCGCGGGTCAGCGTCATGCCCTGCGCGCCGCGCGCGAAGAGCGTGCAGTGAAGCGCCGCTTCGAGATTGCGGATCCGCGCGGTGACGGCGGGCTGCGTGAGGTTCAGGCTGAGCGCGGCCCGGCGCACCCCGCCTGTGCGTACCACCGCCAGGAACGCCTCCAGATGCGCGAGGTTGAGCGGGGTCATGGGCGGGCTCCTGTGGCCGGTCCGCCGCAGCATAGCGCGCGGTCGCGCGACACGCCATTGCCGGGCCGGGAGCCCTGGCGTAGACCGGAGGAGACAAGGGGGCGGGCGATGCTGTGGCTGCATATCGGGATGCCCAAGACGGGCACGACGGCCTTGCAGGGCTGGCTTCATGCCAATGCCGGGTTTCTGCGGGACCACGGTATCCGATACCTTGCCACCGGGCGCGACCGGGGGACGGGGGCCGCGCGGCTCATCTGTCACAACGCGCTGGCCGTCGCCTTGAGCCGGGGCTGGCACGGCCTGCCCGAGGGCCAGGCCGAGGCCATGGCGGCAGAGGTGGCGGCGCAGGGCGGGGCGCAATGCATCCTGTCCTCGGAGATGTTCTTTGGCCGCGATCTGACGCCGCTGCACGAGCGCTACCTGTCGCGGATCGATGTCCCGCTGCGGGTCTTCGTCTATCTGCGCCGGTTCGACGATTTCATCGAGGCCGATTACAAGCAGCGCGCCAAGAACGGCCTGCCCACGGGCGGGGCGGCGCGCTTCGTGGCCGAGCGGCTCGCGCGGATCGAGAGCGATCCGCATTACCTCGATTTCGGTGTGGCCTTCGAGCGGATCCGCGCGCAGCTTCCCGGCGCGGAGATCGTGCCGCGCCTCTATCTGCGCGACGAGATGGCCGGCGGCAACGTGATCCCCGATTTCCTCTCGGTGCTTGGCGTGGACCCGGCGGAGGTGCCGCTGCCGGCGGTTGCCGCCAACCGCTCGCTCTCGCGCGTGGCTAGCGAGGCGCTGGGGCTTTTCGACGAGCGGGCGGGCTATGACAAGAAGGCCCGGCGCCGCCTTGGCCGCGCCTTGCAGGCAAGCGGCGATGCTCGTCTCTATGCCAGCGGGGACGTGTTCCTGCCGGAAGAGCGCGCCCGGATCAACGATGCGCTCGAGGCGCGCAACGCGGCGATGCGGGCCGAATTCTTTCCCGGGCGGGACCGGCTCTTTCCGGTGGCCGGGACGGGGGGAGAGCAGGCGCGCGGCTATCCCGGCGAGATCGAGGATTTTCACCACGCGGTGCGCGCCATCCTGCGGCTCGTGCGCAGGGGGTGAGGGCTCAGGCGCTGTCGCGCATCAGCCGCGCGCGCCGGTTGCGGAACCGCTGCTGGTTGGGGGCGATCTCGGCGGCGCGGTCGAGCGCGGCTGCGGCTGCCGCCTCGTCGCCCATCTCGCGGCAGAGATCGGCGAGGATCGCGTGCAGCTCTGCGGTGCTGTCATCCATCGCCGCCGCCCGTTCCATCGCCGCGCGCGCCGCGCCCGGATCGCCCGCCGCGCGATGGAAATGGCCGGTGAGGAAATGCCAGAAGGCGTGATCGGGGGCGCAGGCGCGGCAGCTCTCCATCTGCCGCAGCGCCGCGGCGTGATCGCCGCGCAGGCTGAGGATCTCGGCCTGGCGCTTGTGGACGAGCGGCTCATCGGGACTGGCCTCGAGCACCGCGCCGTTGCGCGCGAGCGCCGCGTCGAGCCGCCCGGCACGCGCGTCTATCAGGGCGCAGAAACTGTCCGGCAGGGTGCCGGGCACAAAGCGGGCATCGCCCTCGATCCGGGCGCGCAGCGCGTCGAGATCGGCGCGCGAGGCCAGGAGCCGCGCCACCTTGCCATCCATCGCGAACCAGGGCCATTCGACCGCAATGGTCGAGAGATCCGCCGCGCGGCGGCGCAGGATGCGCGCCTGCTGCACGAGGATGTTGGTCTGCTGATAGCGGATCGGCAGCATCAGGATCGTGTCCCGGTCAAAGGGCAGCGTGGCACCGGGCCGCAGCCGCCGCCGCTTGATCATGAAGGTGCCGATCACCGTCACGTCCGGCAGCATGGGCTTCTGCCAGAAGGCGCGCAGGAAGGCGCGGCGCGCGCGGTGCCGCTGGCCGAGCGCGCCGCGGACATGCGCCTCTACGGCCAGCGCGGTGACATAGTTTTCCTGCCATTGATGGGGATGGGCCAGCGCCGTCTCGACATGGGTCAGCGCCTCTTCCCATCTGTTCAGATACATGCCGTCGATCGCGTGCATCAGCGGCAGAAAGGCGTTGTCGGCCCCGGCCTTCAGGATCGCCTCGCCGATCTCCCAGGCGGCCTCCTCCCGGTCCGATTCCTGCAGGCGGCGGGCCAGCTTGACATAGATATGCGCGGCCTCGCTGGGGGTGATGAACTGCTCCACCCCCTGCCGGAACCGCGCAAGCAGGCGGTCATAGGCGGCTTCGCGTTCCGCCACCGTCATCACCTCATGGAAGCACTTGCGCTCCTGCCCGCTCAGCCGTGCCGCGGCGCGGCTGAAGGCGCTGATCGGCGGGGCCACGATCTCGGCGGCGCGCGACATGGCGAAGAGCTCCAGAAAGTCGCGCTGCACCGGCTTGCAGTCGCTCAGGTCCACCAGGTCGTCGATGGCGCGGACCTTGCCATGCGCCGCCGCGAAACGCGCGATGCTTTCGGGCTGATCGGAAAAGACCAGCGCGCCGGCATCGCGGTTCTTTTCCAGATAGGCCGAGTAGAGCTCGTCCGGCTCTATCTTGGCGGGCCATTCCTTGTGCTTCCAGGGCTCCTCGTTGAGGATGTCGCCGCGACGGATGTGATAGGCGATGGTGCGCCGCTCGCCGGTCATCGCGGCCTCGATCGCGGCCATGTGGCGCGCGACCACGGGGTGAAAGCCGATGCGCGCGATGAAGCCGCGAAACCGCCCGCGCAGCGCAGCGGCGTCTTCCCAGGGAAATTCCACGATCTCGAACCCCTCGTCGAGCAGGACATGCCCGCCCCCCGCGAGATGCGCCTCGAGCCGGTCGGGACCGCGATCCTTGAGAAAGCTCCAGAGCGGCCGGGTCCGGTCATCGAGCGCCTCGAAATCGGCATTGTCGATGAAATGCCGCGCGATGAAGGCTTCGTCGAAAAGGTCCGCGGGCGTGTCGAGCTTGGGGGCCATCGCCCCGCGCGGAAACCAGTTGATGCGGAAATCGGTGCCGTAATCCTCGGCCAGGCGGATGCTGTTGAGCATCATCAGCAGCCGCGCGCCAAGCTGATCCTTCCTCAGCCCGATGAAGAAGCCGCGCGCCGGATCGGGGGCATTGGACATAAAGAAACCTTTTCCCGTTCCGGCAAAGTCTATACACTCGTCCGAAACAGTCGCAAGCACTCCCGCTGCCGGGCAGTGGCGAAGGGGTAACGAGGCGGATGACGGCAGGTCCCAGGCTCTTGCTGAGCACCCATCTGGTGCGGCCGAGCTCGGCTTTCCTGGAATGGCTGGCCTGGCATCGCGTTCTCGGCGCGACGGAGGTGGCCGTGTTCATCGACCGCCGCGAGGTGGCGGCGCATCCGCTTCTCTCGGCGCTCGGGACGGCGGGCGTCTTGCGGCTGATCCCCGTGGGCGTCGATCCCGACATGAAGGAAGAGGCGTGGAACGCGGCGCTGCGCGCGGGCGCGCTCGAGGCGGAGGAAAGCGGCGGCTATGGGCTTTTCCTCGGACCGGACGAGTATTTCCGCCTCCACGGCGCGGCGCAGAGCATCCAGGCGCTGATGCGCGAGGCAGGCGGCGCGGATGTGCTCTCGGCCCTGGTGGCCGAGGCCGGGACCGGCGGGCGCGAGAGGCATGTGCCGGGGCCGGTGCTGCATCTGTCTTGTCCCGAGGCCCTGCCCGAGGCACCGGAGCTGCGCAGCGTGGTGCGGCTCGGCCTGTTCGGCGCGCGCACGCCGGAGGTGCCGGTTGGCCCCGCGGCGGGCGGCCGGGCGGTGACATGGGTCGATGGCGACGGGGCGGCGCTGCCCGCGCCCCATAGCCGGGTGGCCTGGGCATCGGCGGGGCTGGCACGCGGCATGGCGCGCGCCTCGGTGCTGCGCATCGCGGCCCCGGCGGCGGAGACCCTGCTGCTGCGGCTTCACGCGCTGCCCGGGAAACAGCGCCCCGCGCCCGAGCGGATCGCCGAAAGGCTGGCCGATCTGGCGGCGATCACCGGCACGCCACGCGGCATCGGTGCGCGGGCCGCGCCGCTTGACGACGAGATCGCCGCGCTGATGGCGCTGCCTGGCGTCGCGGAGGCGCAGGCGGCGCTCTGCGCGGCAGAGCACGAGGCGCTGGCGGCGGTGCTGCCGGACGCCGCGCCGGCACCGCAGCCGGTCACGGCCACGGATGATCGGGATCGGGAGGAGACCGGAGCGGAGGCCGCGCAGGACGGGCTCGGGGACGAAGGAGCGGCCCCGGCCGCCGCGCTGCCCGACTGGTTCGCCGAGATCCATACCGGCGGCGACCGGCAGGGGTTCTACACGCGGCTCGAGAACCACGCCGTTCTCTGCATCCGCCGCGATCCCGCGCGGCTGGTGGTCAGCTTCGACAATCTCTCCAATGTCAACGATGTCTCGGCGCGGCGCGAGCCCTGGGCCTACAAGTTCGTGCGTGACAATGGCTGTTCGCACCTGGCGGTCATGGCGCGCCGCAAGGACTGGTATCGCTGCCCGCAGCTCATCGCGCATCTGCAAGGCCTCGCGGCCGACGGGGTCTTTGCCGGGTTCGGCAAGGTGGTTTTCACCGGCACCTCCATGGGCGGGTTCGCGGCGCTGGCCTTCGCCTCGCTCTCGCCCGGTGCCACGGTCATCAGCTTCAACCCGCAGACCACGCTCGACGAGACGCTGGTGCCCTGGGAGGAACGCTTCGGCATGGGGCGCGCGCGCGACTGGTCGCTGCCCCATTCCGATTGCGCCTACGAGATCGACGAGGTGGACAAGGCCTTTGTCTTCTACGATCCCTTCTTCACCCCGGACCGCCGCCATGTGGACCGGCTCGAGGGCGATAACGTGATCCGGCTCAAGACCTGGTGCTCGGGGCATTTCGCGCCGGTTTTCCTGCGCCGCGCGAACCTTCTGAAACCGATCATGCAGCACGCGCTGGACGGGACGCTCACGCCCGCGGTCTTCTACCGGCTCTACCGAGAGCGGCGGAGGCTGCCCTGGTATCGCCGCGCGTTGCAGGTAAATCTTCAGGAACGCGGGCATGACAGGCTTGCCCGCATCGTCAGCCCTGCCTTCCGCAGGCTCAGACGCGAGGCGGCCGAATGACCGCGGCGGCCGAATTTGCCAGTGCCCTGCCGGTGCCCGCGCTTGGCGGCTCTCACGTCATCATGACGACGATGAAGAACGAGGGGCCGTTCATCCTCGAATGGGTGGCGCATAACCTGTGCCTAGGCTTTACCGGCTTCGTGATCTTCACCAATGACTGCGAGGACGGCACGGACCGCATCGCCGACCGGCTGACCGAACTGGGCTATGCCAGCCACAGGCCCAACGATGTCTCGGACGGCGCGCCGCCGCAGCACAAGGCGCTGCGCCGCGCCACGGCGCATCCCTGGGTGCGCGGGGCCGAGTGGCTCATGTGCCTTGACGTGGACGAGTTCATCAACCTGCGCGAGGGGCTCACGACCCTTCCCGGGATGATCGCGGCCATGGGCGATTGCGATGCGGTCTCCTTCGTGTGGAAGCTGTTCGGCTGCGGCGGGGTGGAGGCGTATGAGGACCGGCCGGTGACCGAGCAGTTCACCCTTGCCGATGCCGAGGACGACCCCGCCAACGGCCGCGCCACCGGGTTCAAGACGATGTTCCGCAACAACGGGCTTTTCCGCAAGTTCAACCCGCATCGGCCCAAGGGCGTGCCCGAGGGGCGCGAGGGGGATCTGCGCTGGTCCGATTGCGGCGGCAACCTGCATCCCGCGGATCAGGTGACCTGGCGCGGCTGGCCGGGGTTCAGCCACCGCTATGCGCGGCTGCACCATTACTCGGTGCGTTCGATCGACAGTTTCCTGGTCAAGCGCGACCGGGGCCGCACCAACCATGTCGCCCGCGAGCAGAGCGAGCATTACTGGTCGGACATGAACGTGAACCGGGTCGAGGACCGTTCGATCCTGCCGCATGCCGCCCGCGCGCGGCCCGTGCTTCAGGCGCTTCTTGCCGATCCCGTGCTGGGCCGTTTGCACGAAGGCGCGGTGGCCTGGCACCGTGACAAGATCGCCGAGTTGCGCGCGCGTCCCGGCTGGGAAGAATTCCGCGACTGGCTCCGGGCCAATGCGATAAGGACGACCGCGACGATCACGCAGAAAGACTACTGACCGAAACCGTTTAAAGGACTGTCGATGAACCGCGAAGCCGCTCTCAAACCCCAGCGCCGACACCTCCGGCAGATGATCGAGCGTGGCGGACCCGTCGGCGCGCTGGCGCGGCTCTCGCAATATTCCGACCGGAGCGGCGTGGTGCTCGATGTGGGCGTGAACCGCGGCACGATCGCGCTTTATCTGGCACGGCTCTACCCGGACCTGCCGATCCACCTGATCGAGCCGATCCCCGCGCAATGCGAGTATGTGCGCGACCGCTTTGCCCGCTTCCCGACGCTACGGGTGCATCAGCTTGCGTTATCGGACGGCAACGGGCAGAGCGATTTTCACATCGCCGATCACCTGGGCAGTTCGTCGCTCTTCACCAATACCGGCGCGGAAGCGGCGCGGCATTCGGGCCACGTTACGCAGGAGACGATCACCGTCGATCTGGCACGGCTGGATGACTGGTGCGCCGCACAGGGCATCTCGCATGTCTCCTGCATGAAGATCGATGCCCAAGGCAGCGAATACCGTATCCTCACCGGCGCGCGGGAACTGCTGTCACGGGATGCGATCGACATGATCATGCTCGAATGGTTCTCGCTCCCGCATTACGACGGCGTGCCGCTGCTCGACGAGATCCTGACATTGCTGCGCGGACAGGGCTACTGGCTCTACGACATCTTCCCGTCCAAGCGGCTGCGCAACGGGATGCTGCGCTATGGCGATGCGGTCTTCATCTCCGATACCTTCCGCAACACGCGCCTGCCCGATCCCGCCGGGACCGGATCGCGATGAGGGGACCGTTCGCATGAGCCTTGCCACCATCGCCATGTTCTGGGACGGCCCGCCGCTGGGCTTCATCGAGCGGCTTTGCGTGCAGTCCTTCGTGGATGCGGGCCATCCGGTCGTGATGTTTTCCTACGGGCGTGTCGAGGGGGTGCCCGATGGGGTCGAACTGGCCCCGGCAACCGACATCCTGCCCAATCCCGCAACCATGATCCGCCATGCGCGCACCGGCAGCCCCGCGCCCTACAGCGACAAGTTCCGCTATCACCTGCTGGCGCGCCATGATGGCATCGTCTGGTCCGATACGGATGCGTATTGCCTGCGCCCGTTCGAGCCGAAGGACGGTTACTTCTTCGGCCGGGAGAACGATCAGCTGGTGGCCAACGGGGTGCTGGCCCTGCCTGCCGCCTCTCCCACGCTGGCCGCGCTGACCGCGTTCTGCGAGGACGAATATGCGGTGCCGCGCTGGATGCGCCCGGTCCATCAGGCCGAGATCGAGCGCCGCGCCGCATCGGGCGATCCGATGCATGTCTCTGAAATGCCCTGGGGGGTCTGGGGGCCAAGGGCATTGTCCCATTTCCTCAAGGAACATGACGAGTTTCGCCACGCCCTGCCGCCGCATGTGCTCTACCCGGTCTCCTTCGGAGACCGGCGGCTTTACTTCCGCTCGGCCGCGCTGACCTGGCGGCGGGTCAGGGAGGATACCGTGTCGATCCATTTCTACGGGCGACGCTGCCGGGCAAGGCTGCAATCCGTCCATGGCGGGATGCCGCCCGAGGGATCGATCCTTGCCGAACTGGCCGAGCGGCACGGCCTGGCCGCCTGAGACGGGGAGGAAGCAGCACCGATGGACCGCTTCGTGATCGTCACGCCGATGAAGAACGAGGGCCCGTTCATCCTCGAATGGGTGGCCCATAACCTTGCCATCGGGGCGGATGTGATCGCGGTCTATTCGAACGACTGCACCGACGGCTCGGACGCGCTGCTCGACCGGCTCGCCGCCATGGGCAGGCTGCACCATTTCGACAACAGCTCGAAACGCCCCGCCCCGCAGCGCCGCGCCTATCGGCGCTTTCTCAAGTCCGGCCTGGCCGCACCCGAGGACTGGGTCATTCCCATCGACGCGGACGAATATATCAACGTGAAGGCGGGCGATCATACCTTGCGCGCGCTTGCAGCGGCGGTGCCCGAGGCGCGCACCATCTCGATGACCTGGCGGCTTTTCGGCAATGGCGGCGTGGTGACATACGAGGACGGGTTTCTCACAGACCAGTTCACCCGCGCCGCCGCCGACATGACCCGCCGCCCGCCGCAGGCCTGGGGGATCAAGACCATGTTCCGCCGTGGCTTGTGGGAGCATATCGGCGTGCATCGCCCCAAGCGCCCCACGGTCGCGCGCTTTGCCGATCTGCACTGGGTCAACGGCTCGGGCCAGCCGATGCCGGAACGCTACATGACCGGGGCCTGGCGGTCTGGGCCGGATTCGCTCGGCTACGATCTGGTTCAGCTCAACCACTATGCGCTCAAGTCCTGCGAATCCTACCTCGTGAAGAAGGCGCGCGGGCGGGCCCATCACGGCGGCGAGGCGCTTGGCCTCGACTACTGGCGGAAGATGAACCACAACGCCGTAGAGGACCGCAGCATCGACGTCATTCGTCCGGCCAAGGCGGCGATCCATGCGGAGCTGCTCTCGGACCCGGAGCTGCGCCGCCTGCACGAGGCGTGCTGCGCGCGCCATCGAGAGATGATCGCGGACCTCAAGGCGCAGGCCGATTTCGACTCGTTGCTCGAACGGCTTTCCGGCTGATGCAGACGCGTGGCGAGTTTCATTTCGTCACGCCCCTTGGCCCGGGTCTCTTGGCCAAGGGCAAGGGATCGGCCAGCATCGTCCCGATGCTTTCGAGAATGCTGGAGAAGCGGGGAATCCGCAGCGAGGTGCAGGGACGCGCCTTTCACGTCAGTCTGCGGGCGAACTGTTTCGGGGCGCATGTGCTTTATGCCTGGCCGCGCCATCGCTCCGGCAGCGAGAGCGCCGGACGCTTGGGGTTGTGTCGCCGGTCGAGCGGGTGCGGCATTGCGCGCGATCCCGTGCAGATCGTCGGGCACGAGATAGTCGCCATCGCCGAACTCGCCCAGCCGAAATCGCCCAGCCGGATGAGCGGGGTGCAGGATTCCGGCGGCATCATGAAGGCGTCGATCGCCGCCGCCTCGGCGTCTGTCACGGTGCGGGGTCTGGTCTGTGCCTCGCTCATGCCCTTCTCTCCGCCACCTCGAGACCGGCGCGCGCGAATTCCGGCACGTAGGCACCAAGCCGCAGCCCGCGCTCTGGGTCCGCCGCGTTGCCGCTCAGTGCGCGTTTCTTCACCCCTTGCAGGATCGCGGCCATGCGGAAATGGGCGAAGGCGAGATAGAAGCGGAAATCCCCGATTGGAACAATCCCGCGCCTTTCGCAATAGCGTGCGACGAAATCCTCGTCCGACCAGAGCCCGAGCGCCGCGCGATCCACGCCCGCCAGACCGCGCCCCTCGGGCGTGGCGGGCATGGACCATTGCATGAGCACACCGGCGAGATCGGCATAGGGGTGGCCGGTGGTCGACAGCTCCCAGTCGAGCACGGCGCGCACCTCCGCCGCCTCGGGCGCGAAGATCAGGTTGTCGAGCCGGTAATCGCCGTGGACAAGGCAGCGCGCGCCGTCATCCGGCGGCACATGCGCGTCAATCCATGCGATCAGCGCCTCCATCTCCGGCAGGTCTTCGGTGGCCGTGGCGCGGTATTGCGCCGTCCAGCGGTCGGCCTGGCGGCGGTAGTAATTGCCCGAGGGGCCGTAATCGTCGAGCCCCGTCGCCGCGAGATCGACATCGTGGATCGCGGCCAGAACCCGGTTCATCGCGTCGATGATCGCGCCGCGCTCGGGCGGCGAGAGGCCGGGCAGCGACGGCGCGTCGAAGATCCGCCCCTCCACCTCCTCCATGACGTAGAAGGCCGAGCCGATCACGCCCACGTCCTCGCAGAGCACATGGACGCGGGCCACCGGCACGGCGGAGCCTGCAAGCGCGCGCTGCACGCGGAACTCGCGCTCCACCGCATGGGCGGATTTCAGGAGCGTTCCGGGCGGCTTGCGGCGCAGCACGTAGTGTCCGGCGGGCGTGGTCAGCCGGTAGGTCGGGTTCGACTGCCCGCCGGTGAACTTCTCGACCGTGATCGGGCCGGTCACGCCCGGCATGGTGTCCTCTAGCCACGCGGTCAGCGCGGCAAGGTCGAGCCCGCTCATGCAGCGCCCCCGCGCAGCTCCGGCAGCAGGTAATCGGCCATCCGCTCACGTATGGTAAGCTTCGAGACCTTGCCTGTCGCGGTCAGCGGCAGGTCGTCCACCCAGATCAGATCGTCAGGCAATTGCCAGTGCGCGAAATGCGGGGCCATGTGCGCCTGCACCTCCTCGAGCGTGGGCCGCGCCGCGCCCGCCGCCACGGCGACGAGAACGGGCCGCTCGCCCCATTTCGGATGCGGCATCGCCACCACGGCGCAGGCGGCGATCGCGGGATGCGAGAGCGCGGCGTTTTCAAGGTCGATGGAGCTGATCCACTCGCCCCCCGATTTCACCAGGTCCTTGGCGCGGTCGCGGATCACCAGCCGCCCCTCGGGATCGACCGAGGCGACATCGCCGGTGCCGAACCAGCCCTCGGCGTCAATCGCGGCGCTTGTCGCCTCCGGGTTCTCGAAATAGGCGGAAATCACCGTGTTGCCGCGCACATAGAGTTCCCCGACGGCCTTGCCGTCATGGGGCAGGCGGCGGCCCGTATCGTCCACGATCTTGAACTCCACCCCGAAGAGCCGCCGCCCGGCGCAGCATTTGGCGGCGATGCGCGCCTCCTGCGGCGCATCGTCGTAGCGCGGCGGCAACATGCCATGGGTGCCGATGGGACTCATCTCGGTCATGCCCCAGGCCTGCGAGACATTGACGCCGTGCGCCTCATAGGCTTCGATCATCACCTGCGGCGCGGCCGAGCCGCCCACCACCAGATCGCCGAAGCCGCCCGGCACGCGCCCCTGCGCCTCGATCTCCGAAAGAAGCCCGGCCCAGACCGTGGGAACCCCCCAGGCGGACCAGACCGCTTCGGCGTCCATCAGGCGAAACAGGCTCGGCCCGTCGAGCTTCGGCCCCGGCATGACCAGCGTCATGCCGGTGAGCGGCGCGCTGTAGGGCAGGCCCCAGGCGTTGACGTGAAAGAGCGGGACCACCGGCAGCACCCGGCGACCCGCGCGGAAACTGCTGGTCTGGCAAATGGGCACCTGAAGCGCGTGCAGCACGGTCGAGCGATGCGAGTAGAGCGCGCCCTTGGGGTGGCCGGTGGTGCCCGAGGTGTAGCACAGGCCCGAAGCCGTATCCTCGGGCAGGTCGGGCCAGGGGAAATCGGCGGGCTGCGCCGCGAGCAGATCCTCGTAGCAGAGCGCGTCGAGAGTGGTTGCGGGCATGTGCGCGCGATCGGTCAGGATCACGAGGCGCAGCCCCTCTGGCAGGTCGGGCAGGAGCGCCTCGACAAGCGGCACGAAGGTCAGATCCAGGAACAACAGCCGGTCGCCCGCGTGGCGGATGATGTAGAGCATTTGCTCCCGCGCCAGCCGCGGATTGATCGTGTGACAGACCGCGCCCATGCCCGAGACGGCATAGTAGAGCTCCACATGCCGGTACCCGTTCCAGGCGAGCGTCGCCACCCGGTCGCCCGTCCGCACGCCCAGCGCCGTGAGCGCATGGGCGAGCTGCGCCGCCCGCGCGAGCGTTTCGGGATAGCTCTGGCGGTGCAGGTCGCCTTCGACCCGCGCCGAGACGATCCCCTCTTCCGGATGGGCCTCCGCCGCATGGCGCAGGATGTCGATGATCCTGAGCGGCCGGTGCATCATGGTGCCTTGCATCAGCGTCCCTCCCTCTGTGCTGGCGGATACGGTGGCACGGAAACCGGGATGGATCAATCGGGCGCGCGGGCTTGACCTCGCGGCCCCGAGCGCGCATGTCCCTGGCGTCCCGACCGCAGGAGAGCCGCCATGCATTTCAACCGTTCCATCAAGATCGCCCCCTCGATCCTCTCGGCGGATTTCGCCAATTTCGGGGCCGAGATCCGGGCCATCGAGGATCAGGGGGCCGATTGGGTGCATGTCGATGTGATGGACGGGCATTTCGTGCCCAATCTCACCTTCGGCCCGCAGCTTTGCGCCGCGATCCGTCCGCATGTCCGAACGGTGATGGATGTCCACCTGATGATCGCGCCGGTCGATCCCTATATCGACGCTTTCGCGCAGGCCGGGGCGGATGTGCTGACCGCGCATCTGGAGGCCGGGCCGCATATCCACCGCACGCTTCAGGCCATTCGCGGCGCGGGCTGCAAGGCGGGGCTGGCGCTCAACCCGGGCACCGGGCTCGACGGGGTGGAGAACCTGCTCGACATGGTGGATCTGGTCTGCGTGATGACGGTCAATCCCGGCTTCGGCGGGCAGAAGTTCATCCGCAGCCAGATCGACAAGGTGACGCGCCTGCGCGCCATGATCGGCGACCGTCCCATCCATATCGAGATCGACGGCGGCATCACGCCCGAGACCGCGCCGCTCGTGGCCGCCGCCGGGGCCGATGTGCTGGTGGCCGGATCGGCGGTGTTCAAGGGCGGCAGCGCCGAGAACCCGGGCGCTTACGGCGACAATATCCGCGCGATCCGCCACGCCGCCGAGGCCGCGACCGGCGCGATGGCATGAGCCGCGCGGTCATCTTCGACCTTGATGGCACGCTGATCGACAGCGCCCCCGACATCCATGCCGCCGCCAATGCGCTCATGGCGCGGCACGGGCTTGCCCCCTTCACGCCGGAGGAGACGCGCCGCTTCGTCGGGCGCGGCGTGCCGCATTTCATCGCCTGCTGCCTGCGCGCGCGCGGACACGAGGCCGACAAGGGACTTCACGCGCAACTCGTGGCGGAGTTCCTGCGCGGCTACGAAAACGCCGTCACCCTGACACGCGCCTATCCCGGTGTGCCGGAGGCGCTGACGGAGCTTGCCCGCGGGGGCCACCGCCTTGCCATCTGCACCAACAAGCCCGTCCGCCCCGCGCAGGCGGTGCTGGACCATCTCGGGCTGGCGGCACATTTCGCGGCGGTGATCGGCGGCGACAGCCTCGATCTGCGCAAGCCCGACCCCGCGCCGCTCCATGCCGCCGCCCGCGCGCTCGGGGCGCAGGAGGTGCTCTTTGTCGGTGACAGCGAGGTGGATGCCGAGACGGCGGCGCGGGCGGGCCTGCCCTTTGTACTCTTTACCGAGGGCTACCGCACATCGCCGGTCCAGACCCTGCCGCATGCCCGCGCCTTCGACCATTTCGACGCGCTGCCGGGGATTGTCCAAAACCTCTTGCCCTGACCCCGTGCCGCCGGCGGACGACCTGCCGCAGCAGAGGGGTTTATGCCGGGCGCCGCGCACCTCGCATAATTTATTATTATGACAGTAATCCAAAAACACAATTTTACCTAATGTCGCGGGTCTGTTAGGAAAGGGGCATATCCGGGTGAGAGAAGCGGCAACCAAGGCAATGGGACCGCAGCACCGGACTTCAGACGCAACCCGAACCGGAGGACAAGATGGACGGCAACGACATGGGCAAATGCCCCGTCATGCATGGCGGGCTGACCGAGAGCGGCAAGAGCGTCACCGAATGGTGGCCCAAGAGCCTCAACCTCGACATCCTGCACCAGCACGACCGCAAGACCAATCCGCTGGGCGCGGATTTCGACTATCGCAAGGAGGTCAGGAGCCTCGATTTCGAGGCGGTCAAGGCCGATGTGAAGGCGCTGATGACCGACAGCCAGGACTGGTGGCCCGCCGACTGGGGTCATTATGGCGGCCTGATGATCCGCATGGCCTGGCACGCAGCGGGCACCTATCGCATCGCCGATGGCCGCGGCGGCGGCGGCACCGGCAACCAGCGTTTCGCACCGATCAACTCCTGGCCGGACAATGCCAATCTCGACAAGGCCCGCCGCCTGCTCTGGCCGGTCAAGAAGAAATACGGCAACCGGCTGAGCTGGGCGGACCTGATCATCCTGGCGGGCAATGTCGCCTATGAATCCATGGGGCTGAAGACCTATGGCTTCGCCTTCGGACGCGCCGATATCTGGCACCCGGAAAAGGATATCTACTGGGGCTCGGAACGGGAATGGCTGGCACCCTCGGATTCGCGCTACGAGAGCCTCGATAACCCCGCAACCATGGAAAACCCGCTGGCGGCCGTGCAGATGGGGTTGATCTATGTGAACCCCGAAGGCGTGAACGGCCAGCCCGATCCGCTCAAGACGGCTGCGCAGGTGCGCGAGACATTCGCCCGCATGGCCATGAACGACGAGGAGACCGTCGCGCTGACGGCGGGCGGGCATACGGTCGGGAAATGCCACGGCAACGGCGACGCGGCGCTGCTTGGCCCCGAACCCGAAGCGGCCGGGCTTGAGGAGCAGGGCCTTGGCTGGAACAACCACACAAGCCGCGGCGTCGGCCGGGATACCGTGACCTCGGGGATCGAGGGGGCCTGGACGACCCATCCCACCAAATGGGACAACGGCTATTTCCACCTGCTGCTCAACTACGACTGGGAGCTGAAGAAATCCCCCGCCGGGGCCTGGCAGTGGGAGCCCGTGAACATCAAGGAAGAGGACAAGCCGGTTGACGTGGAGGATCCCTCGATCCGGCTGAACCCGATCATGACCGATGCCGACATGGCGATGAAGATGGACCCGGTCTATCGGGAAATCTCCGAACGCTTCTACAGGGATCCGGCCTATTTCGACGAGTGTTTTGCCCGCGCCTGGTTCAAGCTCACCCATCGGGACATGGGCCCGCGCACGCGCTATATCGGGCCCGACGCGCCGCAGGAGGATCTGATCTGGCAGGATCCGGTGCCCGCAGGCCGGACCGGTTACGACGTGGCCGCGGTCAAGGCGAAGATCGCCGAAGCCGGGCTTTCGGTCGCCGACATGGTCGCCACCGCCTGGGATTCGGCGCGCACCTTCCGGCAGTCGGATTATCGCGGCGGCGCCAATGGCGCGCGCATCCGGCTTGCCCCGCAGAAGGACTGGGAGGGTAACGAGCCCGACCGTCTTGCGCGGGTGCTGTCGGTGCTCGAACCCATCGCCGCCGAGACCGGCGCGAGCGTGGCCGACGTGATCGTGCTTGCGGGCAATCTCGGCGTGGAGCAGGCGGCCAGGGCCGCGGGCTTCGACATCGAGGTGCCCTTCGCCCCCGGCCGGGGCGACGCCACCGACGAGATGACCGACGCGGACTCCTTTGCCGTGCTCGAACCGCTCGCCGATGGCTTCCGCAACTGGCTCAAGAAGGATTACGTGGTCGAGCCCGAGGAAATGCTGCTCGACCGCGCGCAGCTCATGGGCCTTACCGGGCCGGAAATGACCTGCCTTCTGGGCGGCATGCGCGTGATGGGCACCAATCACGGCGGCACCGCGCATGGCGTCTTTACCGACCGGGTGGGCGCGCTGACGACCGATTTCTTCACCACGCTGACCGACATGCGCTACAAGTGGGAACCCACCGGGCGCAACAGCTACAACATCACCGACCGCAAGACCGGCGAGGTCAGGCACACCGCCACCCGCGTCGATCTGGTGTTCGGCTCGAACTCGATCCTGCGCGCCTATGCCGAGGTCTATGCCCAGGACGACGCGGGCGAGAAGTTCGTGCGCGATTTCGTGGCCGCCTGGACCAAGGTGATGAACGCCGATCGCTACGATCTGGCGTGATCGCGGTCAGATGAGCCACGGGCGGTGCCGGAGCGATCCGGCGCCGCCCTTCCTGTCCGGGCAGCGTGCCGCCTGTCGGGCGCGGTGCGCCTCAGAAGAGGCTTCCCTGGTCTTCGGGCGGTGCCTTCGGGCCGGGACCGGGCCTTGGCCGCGCCGCGGGCCGTGCCCCGAGCGCGAGTTTTCCGTCGGCGAACTCGATCTCCAGCGCCTGCGCCGCCGATGCCGCGGCGCGCGTCGTCACCAGCGCCCCGTCGCCGCGCACCACCGCATAGCCGCGCGCCAGCGTCGCGCGATAGCCCAGCGTCTCGCGCAGCCTGTCGAGCGCCGTTAGCCGTTCGCGGCGCGTGTCAAGATCGCGCCGCGAAGCCTCGGCGAAACGCTGCGAGAGCCGGTCGAGGTCGCGCCGTTTCTGAGCGATCTCGCGCCCGAGCGCATGGGTGTTGAGCCGCGCCGCCGTGGCCGCAAGCCGCCGACGCTCGCCCTCCACCGCGCGGCGCAGAAGCGCGGGGCGCAACGCGCCCGCGCTCTCCGACAGCCGCACCCGGCGCATCTGCACCGAGCGGATGAGCGCGGCGGGCAGCCGCTCGCCCCAGGTGTCGAGCCGTTGCCGCGCGCCGTCGAGCAGCGTCTCCGGGCGCGGCAGGGCGCGCGCAAGATCGCGCAGCCGCTGGCCGCGCAGCGCGATCGCCAGCCCTTGCGCATGGGCCAGACGCGCGCCCTGCCCCTCGAGCCAGGTCAGCAGGTCGAGCCGCACCGGCACCGCCAGTTCCGCCGCCGCCGTGGGCGTCA
>MDTD01043059.1_pt1 | contig 27730 bp, 22 predicted proteins | sample 811221 | NCBI WGS metagenome assembly MDTD01 (sample SAMN05326646, study PRJNA326480) | marine metagenome | isolation source: seawater | place: Pacific Ocean: South West | collected 2011 | reverse complement strand
TTGAAAAACTAAAAGCAGTCTTTGGCTAGTCATCAGGGTTGGTTGCTTGAGCTTAAAAGTGATTTTAAGCCTAGAGAAATGATAAGTTTAAAAGACAGAACCCGGCTTACAGTTTGTCTGGCAACATTTTTTAACCACACATAGTTTATTTCCCACCGTATAATCTTATTAAAAATCATAAATCTTAGTGAATATATCTATTGACGGTTGCAATTAAAACCCATATATTCCCATATATTCCCAAATAGGGGAAATAAAGGATAATATGGGTTATGTTTTTATCTATCTACGAAAACAGGTTAGACAAAAAAGGAAGGGTGTCCGTGCCAGCCGCTTTTAGATCTTTTTTATCAAACTTAGGATATAATGGAGTTGTTTGTTATCCGTCATTTAATAATCAATGCATAGAAGCATGGCCGCAAGATAGAATTGAAAAAATTTCTAATGCAATAGATGCTCTTAATCCATTCGAAGAAAAAAAAGATTATTTTTCTACTGCTATTCTTTCAGAGAGTATAAATTTACAATTTGATAGTGAGGGAAGAATATCATTAACATCAAAATTATTAAAACATGCCAAGATTAAAAACAGCATGTTGTTTGTTGGTCAGGGAAAAACTTTTCAAATATGGGAGCCAACAATTTTTGAAAAATTTAGGGTAAATGCAAAAAGAAAATCTAACTTACATAGAGCAAGCCTTAAATGGGAAAAACAAATAAATAACTAAGAGGGGAAAAATGACTATAAATTTTAGAACACCAGATATAAAAGAATTAAAACCTAGAATTCTAGTTTTAGGTGTAGGTGGTGCTGGAGGCAATGCAATAAATGAAATGATTGATGCTGGCGTTGAAGGAGTTGAATTTGTTGCTGTTAATACAGATGCTCAGGATTTAAAAGCTAGCAAAGCTAAACAAAAAGTACAATTAGGTCTAAATTTAACGAAAGGATTAGGAGCCGGTGCAAAAGTTGAAATTGGTCAAGCTGCAGCAGATGAGTCGCTCAATGAAATCATTGATCTTCTTAAAGGTGCCAATATGGTTTTTATTACAGCTGGCATGGGTGGAGGAACAGGAACTGGCGCAGCACATGTGATCGCAAGGGCTTCTAAAGAACTAAATATTTTGACAGTGGGAGTAGTCACCTTACCTTTTTTATATGAAGCACCGTCAAGAATGAGAAGAGGTCAACAAGGTCTCGAAGAGTTAAGAAAACATGTTGACACAATTATTGTTATACCAAATCAAAATTTGTTCAAAGTTGCAAATGAAAAAACAACTTTAAAAGAATCTTTTAAACTTTCAAATGGAGTTTTAAGACATGGTGTTCAAAGTGTAACAGATCTAATGGTTAAGCAAGGACTTATAAATTTAGATTTTGCTGATGTAGAGACTGTAATGAGTTCTATGGGTAAAGCTATGATGGGAACAGGCGAAGCTGAGGGAGAAGATAGAGCAATAAAAGCAACAGAAATGGCTTTAAATAATCCATTAATAGATGATTATTCATTGAGAGGAGCTAAAGGTCTTTTAATAAATATAACTGGAGGAGAGGATCTAACACTATTTGAAACAGATGAGATTGTAAATAAGATCAGATCAGAGGTTGATCATGCTGCAGAAATTATTATCGGCTCTGTTACAGACGACTCTCTTGAAGGAAAAGTTAGAGTATCAATAGTAGCCACAGCACTAGACGGACAACAACCTGAGTCTAAATCTGTAATAAATATGGTGCATAGAATTCAAAATAGAAATCCGGGTTACTCAGATTTCTCTTACCCAACAAATGCTCAAGGTTTTAATTTTTCACAGCAGGGGCCTACAGCAACTAGCGGTGCAAATGCATTAAAAGTTGAAACAGTATTAAATGAAGGTGAAAATATTAACAACGATACTTTAGATGAAAGCATTAATGTAAACAGTGATATACAAGCTGCTGAAAAATTTATGGAAAAAGATGAAAGTTTAATCCTTAACAATCTGGTTGAGGAAAATAAAACTGAGTCTAATGGACTGGAAAATTTTGGTATAGAGGAAGAAACTCCTGATTTATTTGAGGAAAATAATAATCTTGAAAACAAAGATTTAACTGAAAATCATAGTATTTCAGATGAGGAGGATTACGAAATTCCAGCATTTTTAAGAAGACAAAAAAATTAATGGTCTTCGTAAAAATAGATGAATGCCACCATTTTATCGAATAATCAAAAGCATTATCCGGTATTGCTAAATGAAATTCTTAGCATTATTTCCCCTCAAAATGGTGGCACATTTATAGATTGTACATTTGGTTTGGGGGGGTACTCAAGAGCAATACTCAATTATCCAAAAACTAAAGTTATAGCACTAGATAGAGATATTAATTCAAAAAAATTTGCTGATCCAATCAAGCTTTTAAATAAAGATAGATTTTTTTTTTACAATTCTAAGTTTAGCGATCTAGACAAATTAAATTTAAAAAATGAAAATATTAGTACAATTATTTTTGATCTAGGTTTTTCATTTAGTCAAATTAAAGATTACGAAAGAGGTTTATCTTTTGATAGCAAAGGGCCTTTGGATATGAGGTTAGGATTAAATGAATTTTCAGCTTCAGATGTTATTAATAAACTTGATGAAAAAGACTTAGTAAAAATATTTAAATATTTCGGAGAAGAAAAAGATAGTAAAAGAATTGCTAAGAATATTATTAGAGAAAGAAAAAATAAATTTATAGATACTCAAAAATTAGTTAAAATTATCAATTCATCAAAAAAAAAAAATTATAAAAGAACTCACAATTCTACAAAGGTATTTCAAGCTTTAAGAATATTTGTAAATAAAGAAATAACTGAACTTATAAAAGGTTTAATAAAATCTGTTAAAATATTAAAAAAAAATGGAATTTTAGTATTTGTGTCATTTCATTCTATTGAAGATAAAATTATTAAAACTTTTTTTAAACTACTTTCAGAAAAAGATAAAATATCAAGATATATACCTGAAAATGAAAAAAAAATTAATATTTTAAGATTAGACAAAAGAAAACCAATTTTACCCTCAGATGACGAGATAAAAATAAATAAACCATCAAGATCAGCAAAACTAAGATATGCCATTAAGATAAATGAATTAAAAATTTTTGAGGATGAAATTTTTGAGAAATTCAAATATTTAATTGATATTGAAAAATTATCCAACAAATTATGAAAAAAAACTTAACAGTAATTTCAATTATTTTTTTAATAATTTTAACAACTATAATAAAAAATGCATCTAAAACTCTAGAAAGTAAAATTTATAATAAAAAAGAAAATATTCTATTATTAGAGAGAAAATATAGTTTATACTTACTTGAAAATAATTATCTCTCTTCACCAAGTAAATTATTTGAGTATAGCCAAGACATTGAGCAAAAAAATTATCAGCCAACAGAAGTAATTAATCTGAATAAAATGATATTTATCAAAAATAAAGTAATCATAAAAAAACTAATAGATAATGAGTAGTCAGAAAATTAGATTGGAAATAAATGAATATAAAAGTGAATTTAACTTTGAAAGAAAAAGTTCCAAATTAGTTTTTCTGTTTAATAGAGCCGCATTTATTTTTTTTATATTTGTTATCATTTCATTAATTTTTTCAATTAAGATTTTTTACTATGGATCAATGTCAAATTTTAAAACAAATAATTCATTGATACTTAAAAATGATTTTAGAGCAGATATAATAGATAGGAGTGGGAATATTTTAGCAAAAACAGTTTTAACAAAAAATGTTGGAATAAATCCAAATAAAGTAAAAGATAAAAAAAAATTCCTGTTAAAGTTAAAATTAATTTTTCCAGAAAAAAATTTCGGTTATATAAAAAAACAACTAAAAAATTCCAAATTTTTTTACCTAGAGAAAAAAATATCAACCGAAAATCTTGAAAAAATAAAATTACTTGGAGAGAAAGCTTTTATATATGAAACAAAAATTTCAAGAATTTATCCATTTCCATATTTATTTAGTCATACCATTGGTCAAATAGATGAGGATAATATTGGTATTTCAGGTCTTGAGAAATCACATAATAAAAATTTAACTTCGGAAAAATTGCCTCTCCAACTAACACTAGATACCAATATACAGTTTTTAATTAGAGAGGAATTATTAAAAGCAAATTCAGTTTTTCAAACTGTGGGCAGTGCTGCTATTTTGATGGATGTAAATAGTGGGGAAATAATATCTATGGTTTCTACTCCTGATTACGATCTTAACAAAAGGGTAAAAATTGACGATGATAAATTTATCAACCGAGTTACAAAGGGTGTTTACGAATTTGGTTCAGTTTTTAAAACTTTTACATTGGCTGCAGGTTTGAATTATAAAGATGTCAACTTAAATACTAATTTTCAAAATTTACCTAAAATCATTTATTGTGCTGGCAGACCAATAAGAGAATATGATGAAAATATTCCTAAAAATCTCACTGCAGAAGAAATATTAATTAGATCAGGAAATATTGGGTCTGTAAGAATTGCACAAAAAATTGGTGAGAAAAAATATTCCTCGTTTTTAAAAAAAATAGGGATTTTAAATAGAATTGAATTTGAATTGGAGGAAATGGGAACTCCATTACCAATTAAATGGGGAAAGTGTAAATTAGCGACAAGCTCATTTGGACATGGTATCACAACTACAATTCTGCAATTAGCCAAGGGATACTCAATTTTAAGTAATGGAGGCTATGATGTAAAACCCACAATTATAAAAAAGACAAATACAAACAAAATTAAAAAAAAGATTTTAAATGAAAAAATATCTAATGATATAAATTTAACATTGAGAAAAATTGTATCCACAAAAATGGGCACGGCAAATTTAGCGAATATAAAAGGGTTAGAAATAGGTGGTAAAACAGGCACAGCCCAAAAGTCTGTAGATGGTGTTTACTCAAATGAAAAAATAAATACTTTTGTGGGAGTTTTTCCAACATCGGATCCAAAGTTTGTTTTAGCTGTTATGCTAGATAGACCTCAAATTAATAAAAACTATATTTATGAGTATAAAGATGGTTCAGGATTTAAGTTAAAAGGCACTCCTAGAAATACAGCTGGATGGACAACGGTTGAAGTAACGGGCAAAATTTTAGAAAAAATAGGGCCAATTTTAGCCACAAAATACATGGAGTTTTAAGAAGAAAATGTTAATTGGTAAACTTTTAAAAACTAAAAATAAGAAATTTGATAATCATTCATTTTCAGGTTTATGTTTTGATAGCAAATCGTGTAAAAAAAATAACATATTTTTTGCAATTAAAGGCAACAAAAACGACGGCCATAAATATATTGATAAAGCAATTAAAAATGGTGCAAGAACGATTATCCATAAAAAAACTTATGAAGGTTTTAAAAATAAAATTTTATATTTAAGTTTTAAAAATACAAGGAAAATTCTCTCTCAATGTTCTTACAAAATTTTTAATAAATTGCCAAATAATATAATCGCTGTTACAGGCACAAATGGCAAGTCATCAGTTGCAGATTTTTATTATCAAATATTGAGATTAAATAATATGAATGTTGCTTCAATAGGTACAATTGGTGTAAAATACTTTAACAAAATTATTTCTATAAATAATACAACTCTTGACCCAATTAGTCTTGCAAAGCATTTACAATTTTTAAAAAAGAAAAAAATTAATAATGTTATACTGGAAGCCTCAAGCCATGGATTAAAACAGAACAGACTTGATGGTTTAAATATTTCATCAGCTATATTTACAAATTTTTCACATGATCATCTAGATTATCATAAGAATTTAACAAATTATCTCAATTCAAAATTATATTTATTTAAGAATTTACTTAGGGAAAAATCTACAGTAATCACAGATAGTTCAATTAAACAATTTAAAAAAATTAAAAATATTTCATCAAAAAAAAACTTAGTTTTAAAAACTATTTTAAATAAAAATAACGAAATACATTTGATTTCTCATGAATTTAAAAATGAAAGGCAAAAGCTAAAAATAAAATTTAAAAATAAAATTTATGATTTTAACCTTAATTTAATCGGAAAAACTCAAGTCAAAAATGTCTTGATGGCAATTATTGCTGCACAAAAATCTAAGCTAAATGAAAGTAAAATCATGAAGAATATTCATAAATTAAAACCTGTAAATGGAAGATTTGAAAAAATAGGAAATCTGAAGAATAACTCAATTGTAATTTTGGACTATGCACATACACCTGACGCCTTAAAAGCCTGTTTAATAGATTTAAAAGAACAATTCGAAAATAAAAAAATCAAAATTGTTTTTGGATGCGGTGGAGATAGAGATAAATACAAAAGGTCAAAAATGGGAAAAATTACAAATATGTTTTGCTCTAAAATATATTTAACTGATGATAATCCAAGAAATGAAGACCCAAAAAAAATTAGAAGTGATATAAAAAAAAGCATTTCTCCTGAAAAAATTTTTGAGATTCCAGATAGAAAAAAAGCAATATCCGAAGCTATAAATAACCTTGAAACAAATGAAATATTAGTTGTTGCTGGAAAAGGTCATGAACTCATACAGGATTATGGAAATAAAAAAAAATATTTTTCGGATAGAGAGGTAATAAAAAAATTTATTTTTATCAAAAATAAGAAGCTTTCCAACAATATCAAAGTGAATATTTTGAAAGAAAATTTTTATAATCAAATATCAAAAAACCTAAAACTTAAAAATGCCTCTATAAACTCTAAAACTATAAAAAAAAATGAAATTTTTTTTGCTATAAAAGGCAAGAAAAAAGATGGAAACACTTTCATAGCGGACGCTTTTAAAAATGGCGCTTCCCTTGCTTTTGTAAATAAATTTCATAAAAATAAAAAGAATCTGCAAGTTAAAGTTCCTAATAGCTTAAAATGCTTGACTGATTTATCCAAAAAAATAAGAGAAAATTTCAGTGGAAAAATAATCGCTATAACTGGAAGTTGTGGAAAAACTTCTTTAAAACAAATGATTGGTGAGAGTATTAATAAATTTAGTAATACAACATTTTCTCCAAAATCTTATAACAATAAATATGGACTCCCTTTAAGTTTGTTTAACCTAAATTTTAAAAACTATAGTGGTATTTTTGAAATTGGTATGGATAAAAAAGGGGAGATTGACTATTTAAGTAAAATATTACAACCAAATGTAGGTGTAATAACAAATATTTCATGGGCTCATGCAAAAAATTTTAATAACATAAATGAGATTGCATCTGCAAAAGGTGAGTTGATTGATAACATAAAGAAAAATGGAACTATTTTATTAAATAATGATGATAGTTTTTTTGAATTTCACAAAAAAAAGGCCATAACAAAAGGAATTAAAATTATATCTTTTGGTTATAAAAAAAATTCAAATATTTCAGTTAGATATATTAAAAAAAATAATAATAAATATAAGATTGGAGTAAACATTTTTAATCATCATGCAACTTTTATAATAAAAAATATTAACAAAAGCTTTGTCCATAATCTTTTGGCGACTCTTGGTGTATTTTATACTTTAGGTTATACTAACAACTTAAAAACTCACTTATTTGAAAAATTTAGCTTTCCTGAGGGAAGAGGTGATATATCAAAAATTAAACTTCATAATAAAATATTCTACTTAATTGATGAAAGCTACAATTCAAACCCTATGTCTATGAATTCTGCCATTGAAAATATAAATTTATTAAGTACTAAAGATCAAAAAAAACATTTTATTATGGGAGATATGCGCGAATTAGGAAAATTTTCAAAAAAACTTCATATAAAATTGAGTGATCTTATTAATTCATCCTCAATTGATAAGATGCATATTATTGGAAAGTTTGTAAAAGAAACTTATAAAAATGTAAGAGATGTTAAAAAGGGAAAAATCTTAAGTGATCACAATCAAATTTATGATTTGATTATCAAACAATTAAATAATAATGACTACTTAATGATAAAAGGATCAAATTCAACAGGTTTAAATAAATTTGTAAAAAAATTAAAAAATAACAAAATTTATGCTCTATAGTCTTATATTAAATTTAATTGATACTTATACTTTTTTAAATGTATTTAAATATCTTACAGTCAGAACAGGTTTAGCTGTTTTTACATCTTTATTTGTAGTTTTTTTAATTGGTAATCCATTTATAAAATTTTTTTCTGCTAGACAAATTTTAAATCCAATAAGAGAAGATGGGCCAGATGAACATATAGTAAAAAAAATTGGAACGCCAACAATGGGCGGTGTTTTGATATTAATAGGATTATTTTTTGGAATTTTATTATGGGGGGACTTAAACAATTTATATGTACGGTTTTTAATTTATATTGTTGCGAGTTTTGGTATTCTTGGTGCATATGACGATTATATAAAAATTAAATATAAAAATTCTTCAGGCATATCTTTTAAATTTAAAATTTTGTCTCAAATTTTGGCTGCTACTATTGGAATTATTTTGTTGAGTATTTATTCAGATAATAGTGATTTAAAGAATCTTTATTTTCCATTTTTTAAAAATCTGATTATAAATTTAGGTTGGTTTTTTGTTCCATTCTCAGTTTTTGTAATTGTAGGCGCCTCGAACGCGGTTAATTTAACTGATGGATTAGATGGGTTAGCAACAGTTCCTGTAATTCTAGTTGCAGCTTGTTTTGCTTTCATTAGCTATGTTACAGGAAATATTGTTTTTTCAGAATATTTACAAATACCTTATATAAGCGGATTGGGTGAAGTCGCCGTTTTTTTGGGAGCCGTAATAGGATCTTGCTTAGGGTTCTTATGGTTTAACGCACCTCCAGCTAAGATTTTCATGGGAGACACAGGATCTTTGGCTTTAGGAGGGTCACTTGGTGCAGTTGGAATTATCACGAAGCACGAGATAGTTTTAGCAATAACTGGAGGACTTTTCGTTCTAGAGGCGGTATCAGTTATTGTTCAGGTTTTTTCATTTAAGCTTACTGGAAAAAGAATTTTTAAAATGGCACCAATTCACCACCATTATGAAAAAAAGGGATGGCCAGAATCTACAGTTGTTATTAGGTTCTGGATAGTAGCTATAATTTTAGCAATGATAGGTCTTGCAACTCTAAAATTTAGGTAATGCAGGGTTTGAAAAAAATTTTCATTAACAAAAAAATTTTAATTTATGGCCTAGGTTTATCTGGTATTTCAAGTTTTAATTTTTTAAAGAAAGAAAATGATATTAAGGTTTATGATGATAACATTAAAGATAACCATATAAAAAAACTTAAAAAATACTTTATAAAAAAAAATAATATATCCAAATTTAAATTTGACTATATTATAATGAGTCCTGGAATAAATTATAAAAAATGTGGATTAAAAAAATTTTTAGCTAAAAATAAGAATAGGATCTGTACCGACCTAGACATTTTTTATACAAATTATCCAAAAAACTTAACCATAGCCATAACTGGAACTAATGGAAAATCAACAACTGTCGAATTATTAAGTAGTATTTTAAAAAATTCAGGAAAAGATGCGAGGAGCGTTGGGAATATTGGAAAATCAATATTAAATGAAAAAAAAATTAAAAAAAATACAATATTTGTTATAGAGGCATCTTCTTATCAAATTGAATATAGTAGTTTTTTTAAATCAAAATATTCTATTTTATTAAATATAACCCCAGATCATTTAGAGAGACATGGCAATATGAAAAAATATATCAGTGCTAAGTTAAAGCTTTTTAGTAAAAAGTCAAAAAAAGATATAGCGTTTATAAACCAAAAATATTTATTTTTAAGAAAAAATAAAAAAATAAATAAACTAAAATGTAAAATTTCAAATGTTAAAATTGATATAAATGATAAATATAATAATTATATTAAAAATAAATACTTACTAAACAAAAATAATCAGGAAAATCTATCGTTTGTTTTCACAATTTCAGAAAAATTAAAAATACCAAAAAAAATAATAATAAAAACAATAAACAAATTTAAAGGACTTAAATACAGGCAACAAATAATTTATAATTCAAAAAATCTTTGTATAATAAATGACTCAAAATCAACCAGTTTCGCATCTTCTGTGAATTTGTTGAATTCATATGATAATATTTTTTGGATTTTAGGTGGCCAGCCCAAACTCAATGATAAATTAGTATTTAAAAAAAACAAAAAAAAAGATATCAATGCATATATTTTTGGAAAGAATAAAAAACTATTTGAGAAAAATTTGAAAAAAAAAATAGATTTTCAAACATTTTCATCAATTAAAAAAGCACTTAAAAAAGTTTTAATAGATATTAAAATATCAAAAAAAAAAACAAAAAAAAATATATTATTTAGTCCTTCATCAGCATCGTTTGATAAATTTAAAAATTTTGAAGAAAGAGGAAAATATTTTAATTTGATAGTAAAAAAATTCAAGATTAATATATGATTATTTCTAATATTTACCAAAAAATTTATTTCAATTGGTGGAGAAATTTAGATAAGACACTATTTTTTATAATAATTTTTCTTTTTTTGTTAGGTCTTTTTTTCTCTTTAGTTTCCACATCTCTGGTAGCTTCTGATAGGCTTAATACAAACAGTTATCAATTTTTTTTTAAGCATTTAATTTATATTACATTAGGCATTTCTATAGTTTTTTCGCTATCATATTTAAGCTCAAAAAATTTATTTATTGTTTCAAATGTACTTTTTATAATTTGTTTAATTGCTTTATTACTTGTGCCCTTTATTGGTACGGAAGTTAAAGGATCAAAAAGATGGGTTGATTTATTCTTTCTACCAAGATTTCAACCAATTGAACTTTTGAAACCTTTTATAATTGTAATGATTGCATCAATTTTAAGTTTAAAGGGAAATATTAATTTATATTTAAAATATTTTTTAAGTTTTTTGGTTATTTTTCCAATTATAATTTTACTTATTTCTCAACCAGATTTAGGCCAAACAATTTTAATTTTCTCAACATGGCTTGCACTAATTTTTATTTCAGGAGTTAACTTAGCTCTTTTTTTTATGTTTTTTTTAATAAGTTCTTTAATATTTTTATATATAATTTTTTTTATACCCAAATTTGAGTATATCTTAATTAGAATAATATCTTTCTTAGATGCTAATTCAGGTAATAACTATCAATCAGAGAAAGCGTCAGAGGCAATAATTAATGGTGGTTTTTTTGGCAAAGGTATTGGTGAAGGTGTATTAAAAAATAAAGTTCCAGAAGCTCATACAGATTACATAGTATCAGTAATATCAGAGGAATTTGGTGTAATAATGATTTTTTTATTAATATTAATTTTCTTATACTTACTTTTTAAAATAATAAAAAAAATATCAATTATTAATAGTAATAAGAATAAATTAATATTGTTGGGACTTTCATTTATAATTTTTTCACAATTTTTAATTCATGTTGGTGTAAATATTAGAATGTTTCCAACTACAGGAATGACGCTTCCTTTCTTAAGCTATGGTGGATCATCTATAATAGGGACCTCTTTACTTTCTGGTATAATATTAAATTTAACAAAAAAAGATAATACAAAATGAAAAAAGAAATTTTAATTTCAACTGGTGGATCAGGTGGACATGTCATTCCAGCTTTAATATTTTATGAGCACTTAAAAAATGATTTTAATGTACATATAACAAGTGACAAGAGAGGATCAAAATTTATAAATTATAAAATTGATAAACTAAAAATAATAAATATAAATTCTTTTACAAAAAATATAATTTTTTTACCTTGGAATATTTTATACTTTATTTTAGGAATATTTAAATCTTTATACTATATAAAAACCAACAAGATCCAAACTATACTTTCAACTGGTGGATACATGTCTTTACCAGCTTGCATTGCATCTAAAATACTTGGTAAAAAATTAATTTTATTTGAACCTAATAAAGTAATCGGAAGATCAAATCTATTTATGCTTAAGATTTCTTCTTTTATCTTTTGCTATGATAAGGAATTAATTAATTTTCCAGAGAAATATAAAAAAAAAATTAGGATAATTTCACCACTTTTAAGAAAAGAAATTTATTTAGAAAAAAAAATAGTAAATACAAAATTATCAAGCAAAATTAAAATTTTAATAATAGGTGGTAGTCAAGGCGCAGATTTTTTTCAAAATAATTTTAAAGACACAATACTCAAATTATCTAAAAAGGTTAACTTAGAAATAATACACCAAACTAGCAAAAAAAATGAACAAAGTTTAAAAAAATTTTATAACGAAAATAATATAAAATTTGAATTATTTAACTTTCAAGATAATCTCTATAAATTTATCTTAAAATCAGATTTATGTATTACTCGATCTGGTGCCTCAAGTTTGGCTGAATTAGTACAATTAAATACACCTTTTATAACAATACCATTTCCACATGCAAAAGATAATCATCAATTTTTTAATGCTCAGTTTTACAAAAACCTTAATTGCTGTTGGATGTTAGAACAAAATTCCTTAATTTATAGTGAGCTTTATAATTTAATTTTAAACATAAGCATTAATAGTGAAGATGTAGAACAAAAAATAAGCGCAATGAAAAAAATTAGTTACGAAAACTCATGGAATACTATAAATAAAAAAATAATAGAAATTATTAATGAAAATTGAATTAGCAAAATCTGAAATTATACATTTTATTGGTATAGGTGGCATTGGAATGAGTGGTCTATCCTTGATTATGCATAATATGGGATTTAAAATTCAAGGAACTGATATTTCTAATAACAAAAATATTGACCGACTTAAAAAAAGTAAAATTAAAGTAATTATTGGTCATAAAAAAAGTAATATTAAAGGTGCTACGATCATAGTAATTTCATCGGCGATTAAAAATTCCAATCCTGAAATTAAAGAGGCAAAAAACAGAGGTTTACCAATTTACAAGCGAGGTGATATGTTAGGGCATATAACAGCCTTAAGTAAGAACATTACAGTCGTAGGTTCACATGGAAAAACAACTACAACATCACTAATTTCTGGTATTTTTTCAAAAACAAACTTAGATCCCACAGTTATAAACGGTGGAGTTTTAAACTCATTTGGTAATTCAGCTAAATTTGGAAAAAGCAAATGGAGTATTTTAGAATTAGATGAGTCTGATGGTAGTTTTATAAAAGCTTTACCAACATACTCAATAATTACCAATATAGATAGAGAACATATGGATTATTACAAATCAATGAAAAATCTTTTAAATCAATTTGAAAAATTTATTGAAAAAGTACCATCATTCGGAAAGTCATTAATTTGTATTGATGATAAAAATAATAGAGAATTAATTAAAAAGATTAAAATCAAAAACATTTATACATATGGTTTAAAATCAAGATCAAATTTTCAAATTAAAAATATTACTCATAAAAAAAAACTTTCAAAATTTGATATTGTTGTAAATCTACCAAGTAAAAAAAAATTCAAAATAAAGAATATTTCTATTCCATTATTAGGTTTGCACAATGTGAGAAATTCAACAGCAGCAATAGCAGTTACCTATATGCTAGGAATTTCTATTCAGACAATTAAAAAAGGTTTAGCAGAATTTAAAGGTGTCCAAAGACGTTTTAATAAAATTTTCACATACAGAAATATTGAATTTTTTGACGATTATGCTCATCATCCAAGTGAAATTAAAGAGGTCTTAAGTGGAGTAAAAATGGCTTATAAGGATCAAAAAATTATTTGCATATTTCAACCACACAGAATTTCACGACTTAAAGATTTGAGAGAGGAATTCGCGAAGTCATTTAGAAATGCCGATGAAGTTATTCTTTGCCCTTTATATACCGCTGGCGAAAAAATAAAATTAGGATTTAAATACGATGATTTTGCTAAAGAAATATCGAAACTTTCAAAAGTTGATCTTTTTGTAATTAAAGATGAAAATAATTTAGCAAGATATGTTAAAAATAATATCTACGGTAATAAAATAGTCATTGGTATGGGAGCTGGTTCTATTTCGAATTGGATGAGAAATTTGCCAAATTTAATATAATGGAAATTGATAATCTTAAAAAATTTTCCAAAAATATAAAAAGTAAGTTTGTATTTGATTATGATTTAAAAAAAACTAATTGGTTTAATATTGGTGGATTTTCAAAAGTGTTTTTTAAACCTGATACTTTAAATGAATTGATTGAATTTTTAAAACAATTTGGTGCAAAAGAAAAAATTTTAATTTTAGGTGCCGGATCAAATGTTCTTATAAGTGATAGCATTTATGATGGTGTAGTTATAAAACTTGGAAAAAATTTTAATAATATATCGAAACTTCCAAATGATATTATTGTTGCTGGAAGCGCTGTTAGTGATAGGAAACTATCTGAATTCGCAATGGAACATAATATTGGAGGATTTGAATTTTTATCTTGTATTCCTGGCACTGTTGGAGGTGGTTTAAAGATAAATTCTGGTTGTTTTGGAAAAGAATTTAAAGATATTTTGTTATCTATACAAGCTATTGATTATAATGGATCAATAATAACTATACCAGCATCAAAATTAAAATTTGGTTACAGATCAAGCCCATTAGGCAAAAATTTAATCTTTTTGAGCGCTTCATTTAAAGGGGAAAAAAAAAATAAAGATGAAATTTTTAAGCATATTAAATATTTAAAAGATAAAAAAAACCAAAATCAACCAACTAAAATTAAAACAGGTGGAAGTACATTTAAAAATCCAAAAGATGAAAAGAAAAGGAAAGCATGGGAATTAATTAAATACTCCGTTAAGTTAGATAAAAAATTTGGAGATGCAAAAATCTCAGATAAGCATTGTAATTTTTTAATAAATTCAAAGAGTGCTTCATTTGAGGACATGAAGAAACTGATAATTTACATAAGAGATAATGTAAAAAAAAAAACTGGTGTGAATCTTGAAACAGAGATTGAAATAATAGAATAAATGAAAAAAATATTAATTTTAGGCGGTGGAATATCAAAGGAAAGAGAAATCAGTTTACAAACAACTAAACAAGTAAATAAAATCCTAAATAAAAAATACAGAACTTTAGTTTCTGAACCAAACGAAAGTCTGAAAAAAAATATTAAAAAATTTAAGCCAGATGTAATTTTTAATGCTTTACATGGAAGGTATGGCGAAGATGGATATATACAATCTGTTTTAGAATCTTTTAAGATTAAGTATACACACTCAGGTGTCATATCCTCATTTTTAGCTATGAACAAATTGATATCAAAATCAATTTTTATTAAGCATAAATTATTGACACCTAAATATCATGTTTTCAATTTCAAAAAAAATAAAATAAATCAAAGATTAAAAAATTTAATAAGAAAAAAATTAAATTTTCCAGTTGTGATTAAACCTATTAATGAGGGCTCAAGCGTTGATGTTTATATTTGTAATGAAAAAAATTTTTTATTTTATTTAAAAAAATTATTTAAATATGAAGAAATTTTAATAGAAAAATATATCAAAGGTAGGGAAATTCAGGTTGCAATTTTAGGAAAAAGGAAGCTTGGGGCCATAGAATTGAAACCAAAAAGAAAATTTTATGATTATAAGGCAAAGTATAATTCAAATTCTAAAACAGAACATATAATTCCTGTAAAAATAAGTAAAAAGCAAATGAATAAAGTTTTAAATATCGCTCAAAAAGCTCATAACATTTTAGGATGTAAGGGAGTTACAAGATCAGACTTTAAATTTTTTAATAATAAATTTTATCTTTTGGAAGTAAATACCCAGCCTGGTATGACTAAGCTATCTCTTGTGCCAGAAATAGCGGCTTATAAGGGAATTAATTTTCTTAAACTTTTAGAATGGATTTTAAAGGATGCATCAATCAATAGATAAAAAAATAAAAATTTATCTTTATTTAATTTTATTTCTTTTTTTAAGCTCTATAAACAACTTTAATTTTAAAAAAAATTTTGATGATTTTTTTAGCATAAAAAAAATTGAATTATCAAATAACAAATTTGATTTTGACATAAAAAAATTGTTAGATCAAAATATATTCTATATAAATAAAGAACAAATTAATATTTTAATGAATAAACATGCTTTTTTAAATTCATTTCAAGTAAATAAAATTTATCCCAATTCATTGAAAATAGATTTTAATGAAACAACTGCTCTTGCTAAAATTTATTTAGACGGTGAATTATTTTATATTGGAGAAAATGGTAATATTTTTAATTATAATAATTTAGAATTAGATTTACCAATAATTAAGGGTTACGCAGATATACCTAAAATAAATTTATTTCTAAAAAAAATAATAAATTCCCCAATTAACTATTCAAATATTGATTATTTTGTATATCACCCATCTAACAGGTGGGATATTTATTTTAAAAATGATCTATTAGTAAAATTACCTTTTGATTTACAAGTTGATTTATTAAAAAAAATACAAGCAATTATAGAAAATAAAGATATTAAAAAAAAAATAATTGACCTAAGAATTGTAAATAAAGTTATTTTATCTAATGAATAATTTTGAAGCTATTTTATATGTTAAAAATAATATTTTTGAATTTGTTATTTTCGACAAGAAAAAAAATAATATTTTTTTAAGTAGAAAAATAAATATTAATATAGACTTAAAAAATATTGAAATTTTGGTTAATGAAATCACTCTAACTTTAAAAAAAGAGATTATTGAGATAGAAACAAAAATAGATTTTTTGATTAATCAAATCATTTTATTAATAGAGTTTGATGACAGTATCAATATAAATGCTTGTATTAAAAAAAATTTTGATAATGCTAAAGTTTCAAAGGAACAAATTGAGTATCTTATTCAAGATTTAAAACAACAAATATCAAAAGATCATAGTTTAAGAATTAATCATATTGTTATAAATGAATTTATAGTAGATGGAGACATATTAAGTAAACCTCCATTAAATAAATCATGTGATGATTTAATTATTAATTTAAAGTTTATTTGTTTTCCTGAAAAATTGATACTTTTTTTGGAAAAACTTTTTAAAGAGCATCAAATTGAATTTAAATCAGTCTTATGCTCACATTATGTAAAATCTTTTTTTAGTAGCAGTTTTCAGAATATTTTTGAGACAGCAATTGCTATTAAAGAAGGTCATAATATAAATGAAGTGTCTATTATTCCAAAAAAACCGGTCAAGATGGGTTTTTTTGAGAGGTTTTTTCATATATTTTCATAACTGTATTTTATTGTAACATTAGTTGTCTTTCTTATTGGTGACGCCAATCTTATAAACTCGAATGTCGATTTTACAGCAAAACACCATAAATAACCCTATCGAACTTGAGGGCATTAGCCTTCATAAGGGAAAAATGTCAAAAATAAAAATTTTACCTTCCGGGCCAAATACTGGAATAATTTTCAAGAGAGTAGACTTAAAAACAAACAATCTTATAGAAGCAAATTTTCATAATGTATCAGATGCAACATTATGCACTACAATAACGAATAATTATGGTGCAAGTGTATCTACAATTGAACATCTAATGGCAGCGCTTTATGGAAAAAATGTAGATAATGCAATTATTGAAATCAATAATGATGAAGTACCAATTCTTGATGGTTCATCCAGAATATTTATTGATGCAATTGAAAAGTCTGGACTCAAACAAAGTGAAAATGCAATCAAAATAATCAAAATTCTAAAAAAAGTTGAAATCAAAAATGGAAATAAAAAAATCTCAATTGAACCATCAAATACCTCACTTGAAATTGATTTTGAAATTGAATTTAATAACCCAGTTATCGGAAGACAAAGAAATTCTATTAACATTTATGAAAGTGATCTAGAGGATATATATAATTCAAGAACATTTTGTTTATATGAGGATATTGAGAAGCTAAGAAATATAAATTTAGCTAAAGGTGGATCATTAGATAACGCTATAGTTGTCAAAGATGATAAGGTTTTAAATAAAAGTGGCTTAAGAAATAAAAAGGAATTTGTCAATCACAAGATATTAGATTGTATGGGAGATCTGTATTTATCTGGGCATAAAATCGTAGCAAAAATAATTTGCTCACAAGGTGGACATAAATTAACAAATCAACTTTTAAGAAAAGTTTTTAATGACAATACAAACTTTTCAATTTTTGAACTTAAGGGTAAAACTATACCTAATTCATTTGTTAATAAGACACAGTTAAAATCTATAGCTTAAAATATTTTGGTTTTTAATATAATCTGTTAAAAGTAATTATGTTAAAATTTTCAAAATTAACCATATTCATATCATTTGTATTTTTATTTGCATGTTCTACAGATAACACCAAAGTTTCAATTTTAGAGGAGGATGACCTAGAACTTCAAATGATTGATGCTTATAAGGAAGGCTATAAAGAACTTGAAAAAGGTGATGTCATTTATGCAGCAAAAAAATTCAATGAGGCAGAGTTATTATATCCACAATCAGAGTGGGCACCCAAAGCAGTTTTATTATCAGCTTATGCATTTTATTCACAGGATTATTATCCTCGTGCAATTTCAGAAATAGAGAGATTTATAAAAAAATATCCAAATCATAAAAATATGGATTATGCTCATTTTTTATTAGCAATGTGTTACTACGAAAATATAATTGATGAAAAAAAAGATCTCGAGCCACTTTTGCTTTCTAGAGAAAAATTTAAATATATTATCGAAACATATCCAAATACAGATTTTGCTCAGGATTCAAAATTTAAAATAGATTTAATAAATGATATCTTAGCTTCTAAAGAAATGTATGTTGGTATCTATTATTTAAAAAATAAGAAATGGGTTGCTGCAATAAACAGATTTAAACATATTGTGGAAAATTATCAAACTACCATCTATGTAGAGGAAGCCTTACATAGACTTGTTGAAACAAATTATAAAATAGGTTTAGTTGATGAGGCAGAAAAATATGCAAATGTTTTAGGATATAATTATCAATCAAGCGAATGGTATGAAAGATCCTACAAGATATTTAATCGAAAATATACGCTTTCGACTGAAATTAAAAAAGAAAAAAAGGGTGTATTCAAAAAATTTAAGAAGCTTTTTCAATGAAGAAAGTAGATAAGAATTTAGCAAAAAAAGATTATATTAATAAAATAAACTTAATTCAAAAATATAATGAAGCCTATTATGTTAATAGTGACCCAAATGTAACTGATGCTGTTTATGATGAATTAAAGAAAAATATTTTGGAATTAGAAAAGAAGTATGATTTTAAACATAAAAATTCGCCATCAAAATTAACAGGGTTTAAACCATCAAAAAATTTCAAAAAAGTAAGACACAAATTACCGATGCTTTCCTTAAATAATGCTTTTGATAAGGAGGATCTTTTAAATTTTGAAAAAAAAATTATTAACTTTCTGAGTTTTGATAAAGGTTTTCAGATTGAATATAGCGCTGAACCGAAGATAGATGGAATATCAGCCTCTCTTTTTTTTAAAAATGGAAAATTTACACAAGGTTTATCAAGAGGTGATGGAATAGAGGGGGAAGATATTACTGAAAATTTAAAAACTATAAGTGATATTCCTTCTTTTTTAAAAGGAGCTAATTTTCCGAGTGAAATAGATATTAGAGGTGAAGTTTATATTGGGAATAAAGATTTTGCAAAGATAAAAGATAAATTTGCAAATCCAAGAAATGCAGCCTCTGGATCCTTGAGACAGAAAAATCCAAAAGTAACGGGCAATATACCTTTAAAATTTATAGCTTATACTTTTGGTTTCTGTGATGATTTAAAAGTTAATTCACAGTTTGAATTTTTAGAAAAACTAGAGGAGTGGGGTTTTAAAGTTAATAAATACAACAAAATAATATCTGGAATTGATAAATTAATTAAAAACCATAAATTTGTTGAAGAAAAAAGAAATGAGATTGATTTTGATATTGATGGAATAGTATACAAGATAAATAGTTTAGATCTTCAAAAAAGATTAGGAAACGCAGCTAACGCACCTAGATGGGCAATTGCACACAAATTTTCAGCAAATAAATCTATATCAGAAATTTTAAATATTGAAATTCAAGTTGGAAGAACTGGAGCACTTACGCCAGTGGCAAAAATAAAACCAGTCAATATTGGTGGAGTTATGGTCTCAAATGCAACTCTACATAATGAAGATGAAATATATAGGAAGGATATTAGAATTGGAGATATCGTAACTGTAGAAAGAGCTGGAGATGTTATTCCTCATGTTGTATCAGTTGATATTCAAAAAAGATCCAAAAACTCAAAAAAATTTGACTTTCCTAAGAATTGTCCTTCGTGTGGTTCAAAGACTGTAAAAGATTATAATGAAGTAACAAAAAAATTCGATGCAGTCAGAAGATGTACTAGCGATGGTTTTAGTTGTGAAAAAATGGCTATGGAGAGAATAAAGCATTTCGTCTCAAAAGAGGCTTTTAATATAGAGGGATTGGGAAAAAAAATAGTTGAAAATTTCTGGGAACTTAAAATAATTAGATCTCCACAAGATATTTTTTCACTTGATTATGAAAAAATATCCAATTTAGATGGTTGGGGAAAATTATCAGTTTCAAATTTAAAATATTCAATAGATATAAAAAAAAAAATAAATTTAGATAAATTTATATATTCTCTTGGAATAAGGCATATTGGCCAGGAAAATGCAAAACTATTAGCCAATAACTTTAAAAATGTTGAAAATTTTTTTAAATTATATGAAAAGAAAAATTTTGAAGAACTTTTAAATATAGATGGTATTGGTGATACTCAAATTAAATCAATTAAAAATTTTTTTTCTAACCGTAAAAATGTAGAAGTTTTATCTAGTTTAAAAAAAATTTTAATAATTAATAACAAAAGATCTTTTGGTAATGATGGAAAGTTAAAAAATAAGCATATAATGTTTACAGGTAAACTTGATGGGGTCAGCAGAGCTGAAGCAAAATCTATTGTAGAAAAAAACTCTGGTAAAATAGTTAGCAATGTTACTAAAAAATTGGACTTTTTGATAATTGGCGAAAAACCAACCCCGAAGAAAGTTAATCTTGCAAAGGAACTAAAAATAAAAATTTTAAATCAAAAAGAATTTTTCAAGCTATTATAAGCTTTTGATAAGCCATTTCCTCTCATTAGAATTTAAATATTTTGATAACTTTGAATAAACTTCTAGATGATACCTCAGTAAATAATCCTTCTCTAATGTGTTAAGCATTTTATAATTTATTAAATCTTTATCTATAGGAGCCAAAGTCAAATTTTCAAAATTTAGTTTATTTTTATACTTTTTTACATAAATTAAGTTTTCTATTCTAATTCCAAATTTTCCTTCTTTATAATAGCCAGGTTCGTTGCTTAAAATCATTCCACTTTTAAGTTTTAATTTATTAAATTTAGATATTGCCTGAGGACCTTCATGAACATTAGAAAAAAAACCTACACCATGTCCTGTTCCATGGGCATAATCTAATCCGTCTTTTTTTAAAAATTGTCTAGCCTTTACATCGATTTTGGAACCATTGCTGTTAAGATTAATATTATATTTTGCAACTGCTATATGGCCTTTTAAAACTTGAGTAAATATTTTTTTTATATAATTTGATGGCTTTGAAAAGCACATTGTTCGTGTAACATCTGTAGTACCAAATTTATATTGTCCACCAGAGTCACATAAAAAAATATCATTTTTATGAATTAATCTATTAGTCTTTTTGTTAGCTCTATAGTGTATTATCGCACCATTAGCGCCAGCGCCTGCTATTGTACTAAAACTTGGGTAAAGAAAGTTTTTATTTTTTTTCCTCAGGTTTAACAATTTTTTTTCAGCAGATAATTCTGTTATTTTTTTATTACCCATATTTTTAATCCAATAAATAAATTTTGTTAATGCTAACCCGTCATATATGTGTGCTTCCTTCATATTATTGATTTCATAAGAATTCTTTAAAGACTTTAAATAGTAACAAGGATCTTGTCTTAAAATTACTTCAAATTTTGATTTAATTATTCTCTCATTGTAGATAGAACATGTTTTTGCATCTATCATTATTTTTTTACCTTTAAGGTTATTAATAAATTTTTCAAAATTTTTTGGATTAATTATTTGTTTTTTTGATATTTTTTTTTCACTTATTAATTTTCTCAGTTTTCTGATGTCTGATATCAAGAAAAAATTTTTATATTTATTAATTATAAGTCTACAATTAGGTATAGGTGAAAATGGAATATCTGCTCCTCTTATATTTAAAACCCACGCAACATTTTCTGGTGCGCTAACAAATAAATAATCACTTTTATTTTTTTTTATTAATTTTGAAACTTCAAAAATTTTATTTTTATGGCTTTTTCCAGTAATTTTTGAAGGTAGAGAGTAAAATAATTTATCGTTGCTTATTCTTTTAAAAATTTCATTAGCTACTAGATTTTTATTTATTGGTATTAATTCTATGTTTTTACCAAAATAGTAATCCATCTGATTTTTAGTGAAAAGTTTAGGGTCAAAACCCAATTTTAGATTTTTTAAAATATTTCGAGGTAAACATTTGTGAATTGGAATAATATTAAAATATCTTCCAGACTCTTTTTTTGCTTGAATAGTGTACCTTCCATCAACAAATAGATAGTTTTTTTTTTTAAAAATTATGGCTAATCCAGCAGATCCACTAAAATTAGATATCCTTTTTAGCCTATCAAAAAATACCTGTTCAGAGAAAAATTCGTCATTTTTTGGAATTACATATCCATCAATGTTGTATTTATCAAAATTCTTTTTTAGTTTTTCTATTCTCTTTTTAATCATTTAATTCTTTTTTGATATCTTATCCATCCAGGACTCCTAACTTTATCATCATTTTCAAAATCTTGATTAAATTCAAAATCATCATATTCACTTTTTTGTTCATCAATTTGTATATTTTTTTCAATGTGTTCCTTTGGAAGTTCGTCAACAAATCTTGAAGCCAGACTGTCAATCCAATCACCTTGATAAAATCTATTCATAGCAAAAGATATATAAGCTAAATTTTTTGCCCTAGTAATACCTACATAAGCAAGTCTTCTTTCCTCTTCTAAACCCTTTTCACCTTTCTCCTCTAAAGATTTTTGATGTGGAAATAAACCCTCTTCCCAACCAGGTAAAAAGACAACCTCAAACTCTAGACCTTTTGATGCATGCATTGTCATTAAATTAATTTTTTGACCATCCCAATCCTGATCAATTGATGTTGCTAATGATACATGCTCAAGAAAACTCTCTAAATTGTCAAACTCTTTCATCGCACTTAAAAGTTCTTTTATATTTTCAAGCCTATTTTCATTTTCAAGATCTTTTTTATTTTTAAGCATTCCTGAATATCCTGACTCATCCAAAATTAATTGGAGTAATTTTACATGATTTAATTTTTTGACATCTAGATCACTCTTCCATTTATTTATAAAGTTAATGAAGGAACTTAAACCTATCTTTGCTTTTGGCTTGATTTGATTTAATTCAATTAATTTTTTTGCAGATGAAAAAAGGCTAATTGAATTCTTTTTTCCATATTCAAATAATTGTTTTAATGTGCTCTCTCCAACAGCCCTCTTTGGATTATTTACAATCCTCTCAAAAGCTAAATCGTCACTCTCTTGATAAATAATTCTTAGGTAAGCAATACAATCCTTAATTTCTGCTCTATCATAGAATTTTGTCCCCCCAATTATTCTATATGGCAAACCTATTTTTAAAAATCTCTCCTCAAATTCTCTTGTCTGAAAAATTGCTCTCACTAAAATAGATATATTATTAAGTGAGTAATTTTTATTTAAAACTTTTTCAATTTCATCACTAACACCAACCGCTTCATCCTTTCCATTTTTGAAACAATTGAGTTTTACCAGTTGCCCTTCTGTCATATTGGTTTTAAGATTTTTTCCAACCCTATTTTTATTATTAGCTATCAAATTTGAGGCTACCGATAAAATATTTTGAGTAGACCTATAATTTTCCTCTAATCTAATTATTTTCGTATTTTCATATACTTTATCAAAGTCTAAAAAATTTTTTATTTCAGCACCTCTCCAACTATAAATCGATTGATCATCATCACCCACGCAGCAAATATTTTTGTTTTTCTTTGCTAAAAGATTTAACCATTTACTTTGTATAAAATTAGTATCCTGATACTCGTCAACTAAAATATATTTAAAATTATTTGTATATAAATCACTAATATTTTTTTCATTTTCTAAAATTTCCACACAGTGTAGAATTAAGTCACCAAAATCACAAGAATTTAATCCAAGAAGTTTATCTTGGTATATTTTGTAAATTGGTAAAATAGTTTTTTCATAAATATCTTTTTTGTTAAGAATTACATTCTTAGGATAGAACCCTTTATTTTTCCACTTATCTATAATAGACAAAATTACTTTTGGAGAAAGTTTCTTAACATCAATGTTTTCTGATTTACAAATATTTTTAATTAACCTAACTTGATCATCAGTATCAATAATTGTAAAATTTGAATTTAGTCCAACTGCTTTTGCGTGTTTTCTTAAAAGCTTGGCGCATATAGAGTGAAATGTTCCAAGCCAAGGTAAACCACTTTTTTCAGATTTAAGCATTTTTATAACTCTATTCTGCATTTCTTTGGCCGCCTTATTAGTAAAGGTTACGGCTAAAATCTGATTAGGGATAATTTTCTTTTCTTTAATTAAATGAACAATTTTGGATGTTAACACCTTAGTTTTACCAGATCCTGCACCAGCCACCACTAATATGGGCCCTTCGGTGTGAATAACAGCCTCTTTTTGAGCCAAATTTAAATTTTTTAAATAATCAAAGTTTATCATTTTCAAATAATCATTATAAATCAAATTTAAAATTTCATGAAAAAAATAAATTTTAAATTTGATATAAGTGGAAAAAAGATATTTTTTATTCTTTCATTTATTTTTTTTTTATTTTTATTATATTTATCAATACCAAGTTTATACGACTCTGGAAGAGTCCAAAAAGACATAATTAAAAAATTAGATGAAGATTTTAAGTTAAATTTTAGTTTATCAACAGATATCAGCTATAGAATTCTACCAAAACCACATTTTTTAATAAAAGACTGTGAATTAATACAACTTGAGTCAAATGTCTCAAATAGAATTGCAGAAATACAGGATTTTAAAATTTTTATAAATCTAGGAAATTTTTTTAATAAGGAAATAAAAATTAAGAGCTTGAATATTTCAAATGCAAATTTTTTTATAAATAAATCAAACTTTAAATATATTAAAGATTTTTTTGACCAAAAATTTAGTGAAAAAGTTTTAAAAATCAACAAAAGCAAAATTTTTTTTAAAGATAAAGATGAGGAAGTTGTGTTTATTTATACCGTTAAGGATATTGTTACCTCGTATGATAGTGATTTAAACAAAAATAATTTCATTATGAATGGAGAACTATTTAATATTTTTAATAGAATTAATTGGTCTAAAAATTTTAATACGAAAAAAAAAATTACTAAAATAAACGCAAAAAAAATTTCATTAAGTTTTCAAAATGAAGCTGATTTTATAAATAATCAGTACGAATATAAAAATAGTATTGAAATTCAATCAAATAAATTAAAAACAAAATATAAATTGAATAAAGATAATGTTATTTTCTCTTCAAAGAAATCTTTAATTAAAAATACGGTTATAAATTATGAAGGTGAAATTGATTTAAATCCATTCAATTTAAATTTAAATATAATTTCTCAAAAAATAGATTTTAATTATTTTTTTAAAAATTTAAGTTTATTTAATGAATTATTAATAAGTAGACTTTTTTTTAAAAAAAATTTGTACGCTGAAATAAATATAAATTCTGACAATATTGTTAAAAGTAAAATCTTTAATAAAGCAAATTTAAAAATAAATTTCCAAGGGGGTGAAATTAATTTAAACGATAGTATATTTTATAGTGACAAAATTGGCACATTGAGATTTAAAAATAGTAAATTTATCGTTGATGAAAATCAATTATTATTTGAAGGAAATTCAAAATTAAATATTAAAGATCTTAATTATTTCTATAAATTATTTTTAATACCAAAACAAAAAAGATTTGAGTTTAATTCAATTGATTTTCTTTTTAGAATCAATCCTAAGAATGGAATAATTAAAATAAAAAAAATTATTTTCTATGATAAAAATAATAAAATAATAAACTTAAAGCTTTCTGAAAATTTTTTAAATGAATATAGTGATGATGAATTTTCATATTTAAATCCAATAAAATTCAAAAATTTTCTTAAAAAACTTCTTTTAAATTACGCAGATGAAGGATAAATCATTTTTTTTGGATCAACTATTTTGTTATAGTCTTTTTCCGTAATAAGACCTGATTTTAACGCTTCAGCCTTAAGTGTTGTTTTGTTCTTTAAAGCTTTCTTTGCAATTTTTGCTGCATTGTCGTAACCAATTTTTGGAGCTAATGCAGTTACAAGCATTAAGGAATTATCTAAAAGATCTTTAATTCGCTTTTTGTCAGCTTTTAATCCCGATACACAATATTTTGCAAAACTTTTAGAGGAGTCAGACATTATATGAATAGATTGTAATATGTTATGGATTATTAAGGGTTTGAAAACATTTAATTCAAAATGGCCATGAGAGCCAGCCATTGTAATTCCATTATGATTTCCAATTACCTTAACACATACCATTGTAACCGCTTCACACTGAGTTGGATTTACTTTTCCAGGCATTATTGAGGAACCTGGCTCATTTTCAGGTAAAATAAGTTCTCCATATCCAGCTCTTGGTCCTGAACCTAGAAATCTTATATCATTAGCAATCTTCATTAAACATACAGCTGTAGTATTCATTGTCCCTGAAAAATTTACAATTGCGTCATGTGCAGCTAGTGATGCAAACTTATTTGCAGACGGCTTAAATGGTAACTTTGTAATTTTTTTAATTTCACTTACAATTTTCTGATCAAAACCTTTTTTTGTATTAATCCCTGTGCCAACCGCAGTACCACCTTGTGCCAAGAAATAAATTTCATCTAAAGCTTTTTTTATTCTTTCTATACACTTTGATAATTGAGCGTGATATCCCGAAAACTCTTGGCCTAAAGTAATTGGAGTTGCGTCCTGTAAGTGAGTTCTTCCTATTTTAACAATTTTTTTAAACTCTTTTTCTTTTTTTTTTAATTGCAAATTTAGTAATTTCAAACTTGGAATTAATTTCTCTCTAGTCCACATTGCAATTGACATATGCATTGCAGTTGGAAAAACATCATTAGTTGACTGAGATTTATTAACATGGTCATTTGGATGAACAGGTTTTTTTGTTCCCTTCTTACCCCCCATAATTTCTATAGCTCTATTTGCAATCACCTCATTTACATTCATATTTGTCTGAGTACCAGAACCTGTTTGCCAGACTTTTAAAGGAAAATTATCATCGAGTTTTCCAGAGATTACTTCGTTTGATGCTTTTACAATTGCATTTTTAACTTTTTTATCTATATCTCCATTTTTTTGGTTAACTATTGCAGCTGCTTTCTTGATTATTGCAATGGATTTAATAACTACTGGTCTTACCAGAAAATCACCAATATCAAAATATTTGCTAGATCTTTGTGTTGATGCACCCCAATATTTCTCACTTGGGACGTTTATAACTCCAATACTGTCAAATTCTTTTCTATATTTCATTGATTAAATATGTCTAACATATATTAAAATTAATAAAACTTATAGGAGCAAAATGACAAATTTTGAAAAAGTTGGATTATTTATGAAAACCTTTGGTCAAGAGGTTAAAAGCAAACCTAGCTTAAGTGATAACAAAATTAA
>MDTD01016238.1_pt1 | contig 27761 bp, 25 predicted proteins | sample 811221 | NCBI WGS metagenome assembly MDTD01 (sample SAMN05326646, study PRJNA326480) | marine metagenome | isolation source: seawater | place: Pacific Ocean: South West | collected 2011 | reverse complement strand
TTTGGACTCAAAAAACTTTTTAGTAATCCTGCCAGCTTGAAAAAAACACTTTTCGCCTTGGCCGGATTAGCAGTAATTGTGGCGATATCATATGGACTTTCATCTGATAACGCGGCAGTTGTGAGTGCCATGGCCGATAGGGGTGTTGAAACTACAGAGAGTACGGTCAAAACCATTGGTATGGGGCTTAACGTATTCTTTATATTGACTGCAATCGCTGTCGCTTTGATGGTGATACCAGGTCTAAAGAAAATGTTTACCGGTAGATAAAAAATAAGATTATGCCTAGAAGAAAAGGAGCACCTGAAGTAAATGCAGGATCTATGGCCGATATTGCATTCTTGCTGCTGATCTTTTTCTTGGTGACCACCACCATTGAAACAGATGCAGGACTTGATAGAATGCTGCCGCCAATTGAGCCGCCTGATACCGATGTTATCATCAAGCAGAAGAATATCTTCACGGTCAACATCAACAAGAACGGGCAGCTTTTGGTCGAAGATCAGTTGATGGATATTGAAGATTTGAGAGAGGCCGCCAAGGCTTTCTTGGATAACAATGCTGATGGAACCTGCACTTATTGTAAAGGAAGAAAAGACCCATCATCGTCCGATAATCCCACTAAGGCGATTATCTCCTTGAAGAATGATAGAGAGACCAAGTATTCCACCTATATAACTGTTCAAAACGAATTGGTGGGTGCATACAATGATTTAAGAAACCGTGAGGCCCAGCGTTTGTTCGGTAGGGATTTCACCGAGATGGAAGCTGAATATCTGAATCCTGAGACACCTTCGAGCATCAGGGAGGATCTGAAAGACAAGGTGAAACGTATTCAAGATATGTTCCCGCAGAAACTTTCAGAAGCGGAAACCTCAACGGCTAACTAAATAAAAACAAAAGATATTATGGCAAAGTTTGCTAAAAAGAAAGATGGAGATTTACCTGCGGTATCAACGGCATCGCTACCTGACATCGTTTTCATGCTTTTGTTTTTCTTTATGACGGTAACCACAATGAAAGACAGTTCGTTGTTGGTACAGAATACCTTGCCCAATGCCAGTGAGGTGAAAAAGCTTGAAAAGAAAGATAGGGTCATTTATATATACGTGGGCAAACCCATCAAAGAATACCAGAAGGTTTTTGGCACCGAGCCAAAAATACAGCTGAACGATAAGTTTGCCGATGTTGGCGAAGTTGGGGCGTATATTTTGGCCGAAAGGGCAAAAAAGCCCCAAGAGCTGCAGAATGTACTGACTACAGCCCTAAAGGTCGATAAAGATGCCAATATGGGTCTTATCTCAGACATCAAACAAGAATTGAGAAAGGTCAACGCGCTCAAGGTAAACTATACCACCTATGAGGGCAATGCCTTCAACAATCTAAACTAGGGATAGGTAACAATCTCTTACCCCCGGTTTAAGAACGCCCCAAGCTTATTGGGGCGTTTTTTTATGTATACTCTACTCATTGTGCGTTTTTATAAAAATTTGTCAATTCGAGTGTCCCGACTTTGAACGTTAGGATGTATCGTGAACAGGGTTTTGTCAGAATAAACACTTCAAAAAGCATATCGGATGTATATTTTCTACTTATAGAAACTCATCGTACACCATCTTTTCTATACTTTTTTGGAATAGTTGTTGTGGTTGGTACTACAAGTCCAACTAAACATTAAATTATGGCAAAAGACAGACAAGTACCCGAAGTGAATGCGGGCTCAATGGCCGATATTGCATTTTTATTGTTGATTTTCTTTTTGGTGACCACCAGTATTGAAACCAATGTTGGGATTCAGCGTAAATTACCTCCAGATTTAAACACTCCGCCACCACATATTAAAGAGCGTAACATCCTCAGGGTTCGCCTTAACAAGAACAACCAATTGATGGTAGGGAAGAATGTGTTTCCAATAAGTGAATTGAAAAAAACCGTGATATCCTTTTTGGACAATGGTGGCGCACCTCTTGAAAGTGAAGGTCATTGTGCATACTGTCAAGGCAGTCGAAATCCAGATTCATCTGATAATCCCCTAAAAGCGGTTATCTCGCTGCAATCTGATAGAGAGGCAGAATACGGCGTTTACGTCTCTGTTCAGAACGAACTGACAGCCGCCTACAACCAACTTAGAAACCGTGAATCGCTTCGCCTGTATGGTGTGGCCTACACAGAAATGGAGGAGAAATACAATAGCCCTGAAACAGCAGTTTCCCTGAAGAAGAAATTGAAGCCAAAAATAATGGAGATACGAAAGATGTATCCCTTAAAAATATCGGAAGCATCACTAAAATTAAACGAAAGCAATCAACCATGAGAATCGATAGAAGTACCAAGAACCGGCCGGCTGCAATTTCAACAGCCTCGTTGCCCGACATCGTATTTATACTGTTGTTCTTTTTTATGACAGTGACCACTATCAAGACTGATACCCTTTTGGTCGCCAATGAATTGCCAATTGCAGAAGAAGTGGGTCTTATAGAAAACGAAGAACTCATTATCGAGATTCTGGTGGGCAGGCCCTCAAAAGAGTTGTCAAAACTGTACGGTGACCAGCCGGCTATACAATTGAATGACCGATTGGCCAAAATTGAAGAGGTGGCCCCTTTTGTACTCACAGAACTATCTAAAAAGCCAAACGATATCAGAAATAAGGTAATCGTCTCCCTGAAAATAGACAAAAAGGCAAATGTAGGGCTCGTTCAAGATATCAAAGAAGAGCTGAGCAAGATAAATCTGCTAAAAGTAAATTATGCCACTCTGGAGGGGCCTGTTCATAGGAACTAAATTTATTGGTTTACAGTGAGGCCAAAAGACTTCAATTGCTTAATTTGAGGTGCCCTAATCCTAATATGTGTGCGAGCTATATGAAAAGATGCCTTCTTCTGGTTTTTGCAACAATTTTTGGCCTTGTGGCTCGTGCGCAGGTGTATCCTGAAAGTGAGTATGCCGGAACCAAATATTTGGAAGACCAATTCTATGTGGGGGTTGGGTACAATTTTTTGGTTGAAAAACCGAAAGATGTGGTGCAAAGGGGGCTCTCGTATAGCCTGCAGGCTGGTTTCATAAGGGATATCCCCCTGAACAAAAGGAGAAATGTTGGGTTCGGTCTGGGGGCAGGTTACTCGGTCAGTTCATACTATACCAATATGGTTGCTGCCAAAGAGGGCGATGATATCAGCTATTCGATAGCCGATTTGCAAGATTTTAAAAGAAGCAAATTGGAGACACATGCCCTTGAGGTGCCGTTGGAATTTCGTTGGCGAACCTCAACGGATGTGACCTATAAGTTCTGGCGTGTTTATGGCGGGGTCAAAGTATCGTACATTTTTGCGAAAAGTTATCGGCGGGTCAACGAATCGGGTTCTGACCGTTTTCGCAACGACGATTTGCAGGATCTACAGTATGGTGCCTTTTTACGGTTTGGCTACAATACCTGGAATATCAACATCTACTATGGGCTAAATTCACTCTTGAAGGACGATGTGTTTTTAGGCAATGACACCCCTATAGAATTAAGGCCGCTCAAGGTGGGGCTGATCTTTTACATTCTATAACCAAAACTTCAGGGTCAAGAGCTGTGAAAAACCGCCTATGACAAACCCCATTGCCAATTCTACCCAATTGTGTGCCTTCATGTAAAGGCGCGAGGTGGCAACTATTCCCGTAAGAAGCACAAGCAAGCCCAGGGCAAGGGTAAGATTTATCTCAAAATGGATGCTAAGTCCAATCAGATAGAGCAGCAGGCTTGACATGCCCAGCATATGTATACTGGCCTTGAACTTGAGAAAAATCAACAGTAGGGCAGCCACGTGCCCGGCAATGAGGCCTACGAAAAAGAAATAGAGCTCGTTGATATAGTTTTGCGGAATTACCTTGAGCACTATCATCAGAAAAAGGGCAATGTTTATAAATAGCGCATAGCTACGCTCTTTTGTGGTAACCGCAAAAACGGAGTGTACCACCCCAATGTTTTTTAGGATGAAAAAAAAAATGATCGGAATGATGACCGTAAGGATAAAAATGGGCAGAATATTTCCGCTTTGCTGCTCAAGTGAAATATAGGTGGGAGCTACTGAGAAATAGGCCAAGGTACCGGCGATAGGGGCCAACAGGGGATGAAAAATATAGGATATGGCGTGCAGAAACCTCCCCATTATATTTTTTTTCGAAGCCTGGCCACGGGTATATCCATCTGCTCACGATATTTTGCTACCGTTCGGCGTGCTATGGGGTATCCTTTTTCTTTTAAGATTTTTGCCAAACTGTCATCGGTCAGCGGTTTTTTCTTGTCCTCATCACGAATGACGGTTTCCAATATTTTTTTGATTTCTTTGGTCGAGACATCTTCGCCCTGCTCGTTCTTCATGGCCTCAGAGAAGTAGTCCTTTATAAGCTTGGTGCCATAGGGTGTATCAACATATTTGCTATTGGCCACCCTTGAAACCGTTGAGACATCCATATTGATCCGATCGGCAATATCTTTGAGGATCATGGGCTTTAGCTTGCGCTCATCGCCGGTCAAAAAATATTCTTTCTGATAGTCCATGATGGCCTTCATCGTCATGTAGAGTGTCTGCTGGCGCTGTTTTATGGCATCGATGAACCATTTGGCCGCATCGAGCTTTTGTTTGATAAAGAGTACGGTATCTTTTTGGTCTTTCGACTTCTCTTTGGCGTTTTTATAGCCTTCGAGCATATTGGTGTACTCTTTTGAAACATGTAGTTCTGGTGCGTTTCGTCCGTTCAGTGATAGTTCCAGTTCTCCATCCACAATTCGAATCGAGAAATCGGGCACGATGTGCTCAACGATACGGTTGTTGCCCGAGTAGGCACCACCCGGTTTTGGGTTTAACTTTTCAATCTCGCCAATGGCCGCTTTCAACTCTTCTTCAGAAATATGGTGCTTTTGCAGTAGTTTGTCGTAATGTTTTTTGGTGAAGTGGTCAAACGACTTCTCAAGTATGGCAATGGCCAAGTCTATTGAGGGGCTGCTCGGCTTTCTTTTCAGTTGAATGATCAGGCATTCATCAAGGGAACGGGCCCCAATACCCGGGGGATCCAATTCTTGTACGGTTTTGAGTACTTTTTTGACCTTTTCCTCATCAACATAGATATTCTGGGTAAATGCCAAATCATCTACGATATCACTCAAAGGTCTTCGTATATAGCCACTTTCGTCTACGCTACCCACTAAAAACTCGGCAATGGCGCGCTCTTCATCATCTAGGTTTATGGTATTGAGCTGGTTTATCAAATATTGGTTGAACGAAATTCCAGCGGCATAGGGCACCTTTTTGTCATCGTCGTCAGCACTGTAATTGCTTATCTGTGTCCTGTAATCTGGAGTTTCATCATCACTTAGATAATCATCGATGTTGATTTCGTCGGCAGCGATACTTTCGTTATCAGAAGATTCATCATAAACCTCTCCATAATCTTCATCAAGTGACTCACTTTCGGCCTTACCACTTTCAAGGGCAGGATTTTCTTCCAATTCTTGTTTTAGACGTTGTTCAAATGCCTGGGTCGGCAATTGGATCAACTTCATCAACTGAATTTGTTGTGGAGAAAGTTTTTGCGATAATTTGAATTGTAGGTGTTGTTTCAGCATTGCTCGAAAAAGCCCTTTCTATAAAGTTAAAGAATTCAATTTAGAATTCGGCATTTTGTGGGGTTCTGGGGTAGGGTATTACGTCCCTTATGTTTCCCATACCGGTCACAAACTGCACCATGCGTTCAAAACCTAGGCCAAACCCGCTATGTACCGCCGTGCCGAAGCGGCGAAGGTCCAAGTACCACCAAAGTTCTTTTTCATCGATGTTGAATTCCTTTATTTTTTGTTGCAAGACCTCAAGACGTTCTTCCCGTTGCGAACCACCTATAATTTCACCGATTCCGGGGAAAAGCACATCCATGGCCCGAACCGTTTTTTCATCATCGTTCAGGCGCATATAGAATGCCTTTATTTTGGCCGGATAATCGTAAAGTATTACGGGGCTCTTAAAATATTTTTCCACCAAAAAACGTTCGTGCTCGCTCTGTAGATCGGCCCCCCATTCTTCAATTGGATATTCGAACTTCTTCTTTTTGTTGGGTTTGCTGTTTTTTAGAATGTCAATGGCCTCGGTATAGGTGATTCTCTTAAAATCGTTGTTGACCACGAATTGAAGCTTTTCGATCAGCGGCATTTCGCTTCGTTGGTGCTGTGGCTTCGATTTTTCCTCGTCGAGCAGGCGTTTTTCAAGAAATTGCAAGTCTTCCGTACAATTGTCGAGAACATACCGCGTGATCCATTTGACAAAATCTTCGGCCAGGTCCATATTTTCTTTGAGCTCGTAGAAGGCCATTTCGGGCTCGATCATCCAAAATTCTGCCAAATGACGAGAGGTATTTGAGTTCTCGGCTCTGAAAGTGGGGCCAAAGGTATATACCTTGCCAAGACCCATCGCGTAGGTCTCGGCTTCCAACTGGCCTGAAACGGTCAGATTGGTTTCCTTTCCGAAGAAATCCTTCGAATAATCTATATGGCCATTTTCATCCTTGGGCGGGTTTTCGGGGTCCATTGTGGTAACCCTGAACATTTCACCTGCCCCTTCGGCATCAGACCCGGTAATGATGGGGGTGTGCATATAATAAAACCCATGCTGTTGAAAATACGAATGGATGGCAAATGCCAATGCCGACCGAACCCGCATCACGGCCGAAAAGGTATTCGTTCGGACCCTCAGGTGGGCTTTTTCCCTTAAGAATTCAAGGGAGTGCTTTTTGGGCTGTATGGGGTATTCTTCTGGGTGGGCCGTGCCATGTACAAAAATATCTTCGACTTGTATCTCTACATCTTGGCCACGGCCTTGGCTTTCAACAAGTGTACCAGATATCTTAAGGGCAGCCCCCGTGTTGATCTGTTTTAAAAGCTGCTCATCGAATTGCTCAAAATCAACGACGCATTGTATATTTCGAAGGGTGGAACCATCGTTCAACGCGATGAACCGATTGCTTCGAAAAGTCTTTACCCAGCCGTTTACCTCGACTTTTTCACCTAGTGGCGATTCTTGCAAAAGATCTTTGATCGAAAATGACTTCATTTGGCGCTTTTGTTTAAAGGGGCAAAGATAGTTTTTTGCCAAGAAGATGCCTATTCAGAGCGATACAATTCAACTGATAAGTGGGCTATTTTGTAGCCTCTTCTTCCTTTGGCAGAATATCGATCTGGGGTTTTTTGAACACCTTTTTGTTGGCGATACTTTTTTCGAGGGACAATAACAACGACGGAAGCAAAATAAGATTGGCCAACATGGCGAACATAAGGGTGGCCGATACCAATGCTCCCAGTGCAACGGTACCGCCAAAATCTGAAATGATAAATACCGAGAAACCGAAGAAGAGCACAATTGAGGTATAGAACATGCTGATGCCGGTTTCACGAAGGGCCGCATACACCGACTTTTTGATCTGCCATCGATTGGCCGTGAGTTCTTGGCGGTACTTTGCCAAAAAATGGATGGTGTCGTCAACAGAAATGCCAAAGGCAATGCTGAAGACAAGGATGGTCGAAGGTTTTATGGGCACCCCGAGAAAGCCCATGAGTCCGGCCGTAATTACCAACGGCAACAAATTGGGCACCAGGGAGATGACGATCATTCGAAACGATCGGAAAAGATACGCCATGAAAAGCGAGATGAGCCCAATGGCCAAGGCCAATGAAAGCAATAGGTTTTTGACCAAGTATTTAGTTCCCTTGAGAAAAAGCAGCGCTTTGCCGGTCATGTAAACGTTGAACCGTTCACTGGGAAAGATCTTGTCGATGGACTTCAACAGGTCTTCTTCAATTTCTTCCATTCGGTCTGTTTTCACATCCTGCATAAAGGTGGTCATCCGAGCAATTTGGCCCGTACTGTCAACAAAGCTTTGTAACAGATTGCTGTTTTCCGAAGATTTTCGGGCCACATCCATTATAAACGAGCTCTCTTGTGAGGTGGGCAACTGGTAGTACTTTGGGATACCATTGTAAAAAGCCTGTTTTGAATACTTCACCAAGTTCACAACCGATACAGGTGGTGACAATTCGGGTATGTCTGTTATCTCGTTGCTTAGGTCGTCCATTCTTCTAAGGGTGGCGGGCTTCATCACACCCTTTTTTCGCTCAGTGTCTACCACTATCTCTACCGGCATAATGCCATCAAATTCTTCTTCGAAGAACCTGATATCCTTAAAGAAATGTGTGTTTTTGGGCAGGTCTTCAACGCGGCTGCCTGTTATTTCGATCTGATAGATGCCGATGATGCTCAGTACCAGTGCGATTATCGAGACAATGTATACGGCAATACGGTTGTTGCGTACCATCCGTTCCATCCAACCTACAAAAATATCGACCCATTTCTTGTTCAAATGCTTTAGATGTTTAGTCTTGGGCAATGGCATGAAGCTGTAGATGATCGGTATGATCAGCAGCGATAAAATGAAGATGCAGATGATATTGATCGAGGCCACAATGCCAAACTCTTTCAACAGGTCACTGTCCAATATGATAAAGGTGGCGAAGCCTGAAGCAGTGGTGACATTGGTCATCAAGGTGGCGTTGCCGATCTTTGAGATTACCCGCTGTAAGGATAGGGCCTGGTTGCCATGCTTTTTTACCTCTTGTTGGTATTTGTTGATCAAGAAAATGCAATTGGGAATACCGATTACAATGATCAGGGGCGGAATAAGAGCCGTTAGTATGGTAATCTCGTACTTGAAGAGGCCCAAAAAGCCGAATGCCCACATTACCCCAATGATGACAACGCACATCGATATCAAGGTGGCGCGAAAACTTCTGAAGAAAAAGAAAAAGATGATCGAGGTCACCAAGAGTGCCGCGAGAATGAACTTTCCAATTTCATCGATGATGGTCTTGGCATTCCAAGTGCGGATGTAGGGCATGCCCGATACCCGAACATCGAGCCCTGTCTCTTCTTCAAAATTCTCAACAATGCTTTGAAGATCGTTCAAGATAAAGTCGTTTCGCACATTGGTGTTCAAAATGTCTTTATCGAGATAAAGGATGGTTCTAATAGTCTGTGTTTCTTTGTTGAAGAGCAGATTTTCGTAAAAGGGCAATTTTTCGAATAAGAGTGCCTTTAGGCTGTCGATTTCAGCTTGGTTCTGTATGGTGCCCTCAATGAGCGGTTCCAATACGAATTCCTGTTTTTGATTGTCTTTGACCAGCTGTTGAAGGTTGTCGGTCGAAACCACCATAGACACTTCAGGAAATGCCGCCAGTTGCTTGCTGAGCTTGTTCCAGCGGTTGAAGTTTTCAGGAGTAAACAAAAGGCTGTCACGAACGGCCATGACAATGGCATTGTCCTCTTCCCCAAAAAGATCTACAAAAGCACTGTATTTAATGGTGGCCTCGTGGTCATCGGGCAGAATGTTGGCCTCGGTATTCGAGAAACGCATGTTTTTCCACTGCAGCCCCAATAGTACGGTTACCGCTGCAATGGCAAGTAGAATAAGTATTCTATTTCTAAGGATAAGTCGGGCCACTGTGGGCCAAAACCCTTGAAAAAGTCGTTTAGACATGCGTATTCACTATTGTGCGCAAAGGTAGAAAATGATAGACAGTGCGCCTAGAAAACGGCCGGTTAAAAGTCTACACCTTCATAATTTCAGCCTCTTTGACTTCAAGTACTGCGTCTACTTTTTCGATGTACTTGTCGGTAAGTTCTTGAACATCTATTTCGGCATTGTCCAACAGGTCTTCTGAAATATCAAGCGCCTTGAGCTCTTTTTTGGCCTCTTGCCGCGCAGTTCGTATGCTGATCTTGGCTTCTTCGGCCTCTGCCTTTGCCTGCTTTACGAGCTGTTTTCTTCGCTCTTCGGTCAAGGGCGGTACATTGATGATGACCATTTCGCCATTGTTCATCGGGTTGAAGCCCAAGTTGGCGTTCATAATGGCGGTCTCTATTTCGGTCAACAGGCTTTTTTCCCAGGGTTGTACCGAAATGGTACGCGCATCAGGCGTATTGATGTTGGAAACTTGAGACAAGGGGGTCTGGGAACCATAGTATTCGACCATGACGGTCGACAGCATAGCTGGACTTGCTTTGCCCGCCCTGATTTTTACAAATTCTTTTTGAAGGTGCTCCATGGCACCCTTCATGTGCTCTTCAGCCGAATCTAAAATGAATTTTATCTCTTCGTTCATGGTGATGTGTTTATCAAACTATTATCAATTGGCATACCATATCAAACATTGACAACCGTGCCTATATTTTCACCCGATACTATTTTCATCAGATTGCCCCTGGTGTTCATGTCAAAGACAACGATGGGCAATTCGTTTTCTTGGCTAAGGGTAAAGGCGGTGGTATCCATTACCTTAAGGCCTTTTGTGATGACATCGTTAAAAGAAATGGAATCGAACTTGGTGGCACTCTTGTCTTTTTCGGGATCGGATGTATAAATGCCATCGACCCTTGTACCTTTCAAAATGACATCGGCCTTGATTTCAATGGCTCTTAATACAGCTGCCGAATCAGTGGTGAAATAAGGGTTTCCGGTTCCGCCCCCAAAAATGACCACCCTTCCTTTTTCAAGGTGGCGTATGGCCCTGCGCCTGATAAAGGGCTCTGCCACTTCATTGATCTTGATGGCTGATTGTAAACGGGTTTCAACGCCTTTTAATTCAAGAGCACTCTGCAGGGCCAAACCGTTGATGACCGTAGCGAGCATGCCCATATGGTCCCCTTGAACACGGTCCATACCTTGACTGGCTCCGGCAAGGCCCCTAAAAATGTTTCCGCCCCCGATTACAATGGCTACTTCAACCCCCTTGTCGACTACCGATTTGATGTCCTCGGCATATTCTTCAAGTCTTTTGGGGTCGATACCGTATTGTTGTTCGCCCATTAGGGCTTCTCCACTGAGCTTTAACAAAATTCTTTTGTACCGCATCTACAAATTGTTCAGATCCGAACAAAAATAATCAAAAATATTGACCGCCTGTGCATTTGGTTCGATGATGTGCCAAGAACAAAAAGCCCCGATTTTGGTCGGGGCTTTTTGTTTGAATTTGCAAAAGGAATTAACCCAAGGCTACCCTTTTAAACCCTGTTATGGTCAAATCGGGATTTACTGATTTCACATATTGTGAAACACTTTGCTTACTGTCTTTGATGAAATCTTGGTTGACCAAGGTGTTGTCCTTAAAGAAACGCTTCAATTTTCCTTGAGCGATTTTGTCCAACATTTCCTCAGGCTTGCCTTCTTGGCGCAATTGTTCTTTGGCAATCTCTATTTCTTTGTCGATGGTCTCTTGGTCTACCCCATCTTCATCAAGTGCGATCGGATTCATTGCAGCGGCTTGCATGGCAACATCTTTGGCTACTTCGGCAGCACCTTCAACACCAGCTGAAAGGCCTACCAGGGTTGCAATCTTGTTGCCCGCATGAATATAAGACCCCACAAAAGGAGCGCTTAGTTTCTCAAAGCTGCCTATCTCGATTTTCTCACCGATCACACCTGTCTGTTCGGTCAACTTCTCGGCCACGGTCATGCCGTTGAACGGAGCGGAAAGAAAAGTATCTTTGTCATCGTAGCCAAGTGCAACGTCAGCCAGTTCATTGGCAAGGGCCACAAAACTTTCGTTCTTGGCAACAAAGTCGGTCTCACAGTTCAAAGATATAATGACCCCTGTGGTGTTATCGTCGTTTACCTTTGCGATGGCGGCCCCTTCAGAAGAGTCGCGGTCAGCTCTTTTGGCGGCGACTTTTTGACCTTTTTTTCTAAGTATTTCGATTGCCTTGTCGAAATCGCCGTCGGCCTCGACCAATGCCTTTTTGCAATCCATCATACCGGCACCTGTGGCCTTTCGCAATTTATTTACTTCAGCGGCTGTGATTTTTGCCATTTCAGTTGTCTTTTAGATGTTTAAATAAATCAGTTATTGTTTTGTGGGCTTACTCAACCCCTCCCTTGGCTTTGTCTTGCCACTCTTTTAGCTCGTCCCACTTGCCATCGGCTGCCATTTTTGCCTGCTTTGGCCATGATGTAGGGTCAAGGTGTGCCATTCTAGAGCTGGCCTCTGTCAAAACCTCTTTGATTTTTTCAGGCTTTGCCTTGGCCAAATCAGCATAGGTTGCAAGACCGGCGTTGGCCAATGCTTCGGCTGCCTTTGGCCCTACACCTTCGACTTTGGTAAGGTCATCGGCCTTTTCGGCTTTCTTTTCCTCAGCTTTTTTCTCCTTTTTGGGAGTTGGCTCAGCCTCCTTTTTTTCTTCTTTTTTCTCCTCTTTCTTTACTTCGGCCTTCTTTACTTCATTGGCCTCTTTTTTTGCCTCTGTGGCCTTTGCTTTTTTCTTGGGAGCTTTTACCGGCTCATCGTCTTCTTCACCGATGACGGTAGCTGTGGTTTTAGAAGTTTCCTTTACCTCTTCCTCTTCTTGGGCAGTGGCCTGCTTCTCATTTTTTCGTTCGGCAAGGCCTTCTGCCACAGCACTCGTAACTTGCTCTAAGATGATCTCGATTGACTTACCGGCATCATCGTTTGATGGAATTACAAAATCGATGGGCCTTGGATCAGAATTGGTGTCGACCATCGCAAAAATAGGGATGTTCAACTTTTGGGCCTCCTTCACCGCAATGTGCTCCCGCATAGTGTCCACAATGAAGATAGCCCCGGGCAATCGGGTCATATCGGCAATCGAGCCCAAGTTTTTTTCCAATTTGGCACGAAGGCGCTCCACTTGAAGACGTTCTTTTTTAGAAAGGGTGTTAAATGTGCCGTCTTTTTTCATCCTGTCGATAGACGACATTTTTTTGACCGCTTTTCTGATAGTGACAAAGTTGGTCAGCATACCACCGGGCCATCTTTCTGTGATGTAGGGCATGTTTACCTTTGATACCTTGTCGGCCACTATGTCTTTTGCTTGCTTCTTGGTGGCTACAAAAAGGATTTTCCTTCCTGACGCAGCAATTTTCTTAAGGGCCTCTTTGGCCTCTTCGAGCTTAGCTGCGGTTTTGTAAAGATTGATAACGTGAATTCCGTTGCGCTCCATGTAGATATAAGGAGCCATGTTCGGATTCCATTTACGTGTCAGGTGCCCAAAATGCACCCCTGCTTCCAATAAGTCTTTGACTTCTACTTTGTTTGCCATTTTTGTAATTAGTTTACGTTCCGTTGAGATAGCAATGCCGAGGTGGTCTCCGCTTTTGGCGGATCGCCCTTGGCATTTAGATGCTAAACTAAATTCCAAAGAAGTTCTTCAGTTCTTTGGAACAACGACAACTTGGGTTAAAATTTAATCCTGACGAAATATCATCAGGATTTTCAATGAACTTTGTTATTCAGGTGATGTGGTAAGGCCACATCGATAATTTTTTTTGACCCGTCTCAAAAGATGCCGACACATTCCGATAGCTGTCGGAACAGCATTAACGCTTAGAGAACTGGAATTTCTTACGCGCCTTCTTTTGGCCGTATTTCTTACGCTCGACCATTCTTGGGTCTCTGGTAAGCAGTCCTTCGGGCTTAAGGGCTTCCCTGTGCTCTTCGTTGATTTCGCAAAGAGCTCTTGAAAGAGCCAATCGAACCGCTTCGGCTTGGCCTGTGATGCCACCACCGTAAACATTTACTTTAACATCGTAACTGCCTTCGTTGCCGGTAAGCGCAAATGGCTGGTTCACTTTATAGCGCAAGGTGCCTGTTGTAAAGTAATCTTCAAGAGGTCTTTTATTGACAGTGATATTGCCTTTTCCTTCAGTAACGTACACACGGGCCACGGCCGTCTTTCTTCTACCGATTTTGTGGACTGTCTCCATTATTTGTAATCGTTTAAGTTAATCGCCTTGGGTTTTTGTGCTTCATGGTTATGCTCTGAACCCACATATACTTTTAGGTTTCTGAACAGGGCGGCACCCAATTTGTTTTTGGGAAGCATACCCTTGACAGATTTTTCGATAAGTCTTTCTGGGTGCTTGTCCAAAACTTCTTTCGCAGTAACCGATCGCTGACCACCAGGGTAGCCCGTATAGCGCAAATACACCTTGTCGGTCCACTTGTTGCCTGAAAGGTTGATTTTTTCTGCATTGATGACAATCACGTTGTCACCACAATCGACATGTGGGGTAAAGTTGGGCTTGTGTTTTCCACGCAACAACTTGGCCACTTTTGAGGCCAACCGGCCCAGTGTTTGCCCCTCGGCATCAACCAACAACCATTGCTTGTCAACAGTTGCTTTATTGGCAGAAATCGTTTTATAGCTTAAAGTATCCAAACCTTAAAAATTATGGGTTTAACATGCAATTCCGTCAAACGGGCTGCAAATGTACAATTATTAGATTGAATTACAAACCGTTGATTGGGAATATTTTTTTGCTTTTTTAACCGCGAAGTTCTTTCAAGACCATTTGCAATTTGTTTTCCAAAATTATTGTTAAAAACGGGTCTATTTTCTTAAAAACTGTAACGAGTTGTCTTTTTTTGGGTCTTTGGGGTACCATCAATCAAAAAGCTGATTCACGTGAGAACTACCGCCGGCCTTTCGCTTGTCTTTGTGTTTGCAATTTTGAACCTTACGGCCCAGCAGGCGAAAAAGCCAAAACCTGCGCCTGATTTTATTCCCAAAAAAATTTACACAACAAAAGAAGTAAATGGCCAAGAAGCGCCAATAATCGACGGTAAGCTCGACGACCCGGCTTGGGAAATCGTGGATTGGGCAGGCGATTTTATAGAAAACCGCCCAGACGAAAATACCCCACCCAGCTATCAGACCAAGTTCAAGATCATCTACGACGACAGGTTTTTGTACATAGGGGTGAGGTGTTACGATGCTGAACCGGAGAACATAGTTAAAAGAATGTCGCGCCGTGATGGTTTTGATGGAGATTGGATCGAGTTCAATATCGACAGCTACCATGACAAGCGCACGGCGTTCTCTTTTAATGTTACCGTAGCTGGCGTAAAGGGCGATGAACTGGTCTCTGAGAATGGCAACAACTGGGACGATAGCTGGAACCCCATCTGGTATACAAAAACCCATGTTGATGAGGAGGGGTGGACGGCCGAGCTAAAAATACCGTTCAGCCAGATCAAGTTTGGCAAAGAAAAAAACCAGGTTTGGGGCCTTCAGTCAACTAGGCGTTTCTTTAGGGAAGAAGAGCGTTCGCTATGGCAGCGGGTGCCCTTGGATGCCCCGGGATGGGTCAGTGAATTCGGTGAATTACATGGCCTAAAGAACATTGAACCACAAAAACAGTTGGAAATACAGCCCTATACCGTGGCCAGGGGCATAACCTATGAAGCCGAGGAAAGCAATCCTTTTCGCGATGGCGATGATACCGATTTGAACGTAGGGTTGGATGCCAAGATCGGTATAACCAATGATTTGACGTTGGATTTGACCGTTAATCCGGATTTTGGGCAGGTAGAGGCAGACCCTTCAGCCATTGCATTGGACGGATTTCAGATTTTCTTCAGGGAACAGCGACCATTTTTTGTCGAAAACAACAACATTTTCGATTTCAGCCTGTCACAGTCACAGGCAGGCAACACCTTTGGTGCCGATAATATTTTTTACAGCCGCCGAATCGGTAGAAACCCGCAGGGTTTTCCGAACACCAACGATGGTGAATTTGTCGACCAACCCGAGAACACCCCTATCATCGGGGCGGCCCGTTTCAGCGGCAAGACCAAAGATGGCTGGGCCATTGGCGTGCTCGAAAGTGTTACCGCCCGCCGATATGCGACCATCGATAACAATGGTGACCGCCGAAGAGAGATTGTTGAGCCCTTGACCAACTATTTCGTCGGCAGGCTTCAAAAAGATTTTAATGAGCGAAATTCGTACATCGGGGGTATTTTTACCGCGGTGAACCGTGATGCGCTCAGTGAGAATATCGATTTTCTTCACCGTCAGGCCTATACCGGTGGTTTTGACTTCAAACACCAATGGAATGACCGTGATTGGTACTTAGGGGGCAACATCAATTGGAGCCATGTAAGGGGCAGCGAAGAGGCCATCCAAAATACCCAAGAATCCATTACCCATCTGTTTCAACGGGTCGATGCCGAGCATGTAGAGGTAGATCCTGACAAGACATCCCTGACCGGTACCGGGGGCAACCTGCAATTGGGCAAAGTGGGCAATGGCCACTTCATGTTCGAGACCGGTGGCACGTGGCGTTCACCCGAATTGGAACTCAACGACATCGGCTTTCAAAGACAGGCAGACGATATAAGGCACTATACCTGGGTCGGCTACCGAACCTTGAAACCTGATAGTACTTTCAGAAGGGTGGGCATCAATTACAACCATTGGAGCGCCTGGGATTTTGGCGGAAACCACAACTATCTACAATTCAACACCAACAGTTGGCAAAATTGGAGAAACAATTGGTTCACCAACCTTGGGTTCAACTATGCGCCCATACAATATTCAAATTTTGCCCTCAGGGGCGGCCCAAGGTTGCGCAGATCACCTTGGATGAGTTTTTGGAACGGTATCAACACCGATAGGCGAAAAAAATTGCGCTTTAGCGTCTTCCACAATGGGCGCAAGGCCGTTGATAATTCTATTCGGTCGTATTATATCGAGGCCGGGTTTTCATACCAGCCCACAAATGCATTGCGTATTTCAGTGTTTCCTGAATTGAGTATCAATAATGACAAGTTGCAATATGTCGACAATCTAGAAACCGCCAATGGCATACGATATCTCAACGCAGAGATAGAACAACGAACCTTGAGTATGTCGTTGCGGCTCAACTATAACATCAATCCGAACCTGACCATACAATATTGGGGGCAACCCTTTATTTCAAGGGGGCGGTACTCAAATTTCAAACATGTGACCGACGCTACGGCCAAAAATTTTTCAGCTCGTTTTCTGCAGTATGATACCGACCAGATTTCCTTTGCCGATAACACTTTTTCGGTCGATGAGAATCGTGATGGCACCACTGACTTTACTTTTGGCAATCCTGATTTCTCGTTCATCCAGTTTCGCTCGAATCTGGTCGTAAGATGGGAGTATATTCCCGGTTCTGAGATATTCTTGGTCTGGTCGCAAGACGTATCGCAATCCGGCGATCCCTCTGAGGGGCTTTTTAGCAGTTTGGGCGACAATATTTTTGGCCAAAGACCACAGAATATCTTCTTGCTCAAGGCTACCTATCGCTTTATTCTATGATCCGCACGGGGTACTAATATGTTTTTTTCTGCGTTATGTGGTAACAAACACCTCATATCCAATTACTATGAAACGATTTTTTATGCCACTTTTTGTGGCTTTTGCCGTCATCACATCATGTTCTACCGATAATGATGAAAATGAAGACGGAAACCTTGAACCGAGCGCATTGGTCGGAACATGGAACATGACCGATGTACGGTTTGAAGAAGATCCTTCGGATCCGAGCCTTAACTTGGCAGATGAAATAGTCGACGAACTATTGCAAGAAAACTGCATTTTGGTAAGTTTTACATTCAATGCCGATGGTTCGGTAACAAGCACCGACAAGGTTAATTATTTGCAGGTAAACGTAGGCAACAATGGGTTGGATGTTCCTTGCCCTACGGAAAGCGATAATGAAACGGCCTCTTGGTCACTTGAGGGAGACCAGCTTACGTTGGATGATGGAAATGGTACGGTCGAAACCATCACCATCGAATTGGAAGGAAATACCCTTATCATCGCAGGTGAAGACATTGATGAAAACAACTATGTTGGTGCCGAGGCGATTTTTACCAAGCAGTAACAAGCAATACATAAATCAACAAAAATGCTGAATAGGCCCGTTGTTTGTCAACGGGTTTTTATTTTTCCCAAAGCCTGAACGAGGGCTTCGTTGGCTTCTTGGTCGCCAATGGAAATCCTTACCTTGCCCGGGGCGCCGAATTGTGAGACAGGTCGTACCATTACGCCCTGCTCCATTAAAAAATCGGTAAACTCCATTTCGGGCAATGGGGGGTCTATAATAAAGAAATTTGCTTGGGTGGGCCAGAATTTTATTCCGAGCGAAGCGAAGCTGGCTGCCAAGAATTTTTTTCCATCGTGCACCGTTTTCACGGTCTTTTCTATAAACTCTTTATCGTTTAGCGCCCCAATAGCGGCCTCAATGGAAGTGATCGGCAGCAAAAAGGGCTTATGTATCTGTCGTATGTAGTTTGCGATTGTTGCAGTGGTGTAGCAGTAGCCAATGCGTTGTCCTGCCAATCCGTAGGTTTTTGAAAAACTGTTGAGGCCAACAATATTGTACCCTTTCATCACATAGGGTAGGGCCGTCACATAATCTTCGGCATCGGCAAAATGGCGATAGACCTCGTCATACACCACTAGGATGTTTTTGGGAATCCTTCCCAGTAAATCCTCCAATACAGTCTTGGGTATATAGGTGCCCGTTGGATTGTTCGGGCTGGTCAAAAAAATGATTTTCGTACGCTCGGTGATGGCATTCAAGATACCTTCCACATCCAATGAATAATCGGGATCCTTCAGGCGCACATCTATCTGCTTGGCCCCGTACCACCTTGAAAATACAGAATAGGGCAAAAAGCAGGGATTTGAAAAAATAACCTCATCCCCTTCATTGATAAAGGCCCTTAAAATCATGTCGATAATCTCTGACCCGCTGTTGCCCGTTATAAATTGATCGGCGGCCAACTTATGGTCGAAATCGAGCACCAATGCTTCTCGTAGGCGAATATCGGTCTGGTCGGGGTAAAGCGCTATATTTTGTGCCGCCTTGATAAGGGCTTCCGTTGCCTTGGGAGATTGCCCCAGTGGATTCTCGTTTGACGAAAGCTTATAGATCTTTTTGGTGGAGGCCGGTATGTTTTTACCGCCTTTGTATACCTCTTTGGGTTCTAGGTATGGTTTGAAAATCGATTCGATTCCCTTTTCCATCAGTCAAATTTTTCAGCGTATAACAAAATGGCCAAAGCCTTTTTGGTTTCTCCTTGTTCCAGTAGTTGCTGGGCCCGCAGATGGATGTCTTTTTTTGAAGAAAGCGCTTCTGTCTTTGCCCATTGGGCCGCCTTTTCAATTTCAGTTTCATCGGGAAGCCTTTCCACATTGCCCAGGCGCCCCAGATTGTTGCCGGTTAACACTTCGCTCTCTCGAATACCCTTTGGTAGTTGGTCGACCCCGATACCCTTGTTGCGAATGGGCTTCGGAATTTCGAACAGTGCATCACCGCTTGCACGGGTGTACCAACTGCCGCCCATACGGCCCACCAAGTCGAGTTTGGTAGTGTCCAAGGTGCCATTTTCATCCATGTAGCCTTTGTTGATATGGATGAGTTTTACTTCCGCAAAGATTAGGTTGCCCGCCCCGGGAAGTTCTGCCAGTTCAATTACCTTGGTGACCTTGCATTCAAAGGCCACGGGCGCCTCGCCCACCCTGGGCGGTTTTACTTTTTCGCTCGCCACTTGGGTGAAACCGGCCTTGACAAATTCGTTGACCCCTTTATCGTACGCAGTGCTCGCCAAAGACATCTGCTCGACCATGGAATGGTTGACTATGTTGATGACCACCTCCGGTACCTCTTTCACATTTTGATAGGAATGCTTGGTGGTATTGTCACGACCGCTTCGCGCGGGTGAAAAGATCATGAGCGGCGGATTTGAACTGAAGACATTGAAAAAACTGAACGGACTGAGGTTCACGTTTCCTTCTTTGTCAACCGTGCTGGCAAAGCAGATGGGCCTGGGGGCCACAGCGCTTAATAAAATACCGTGCAGCTCGGGCTGTGGCAATTGGGTTGGGTCTATGGTTTTTATCATAACTTTTCTGTCATGTCGAGCGCAGTCGAGACAAAAGAAAAGTTGGGGATGTCATTTCGACTGCGCTCAATGTGACATCCCCAAAATCAATTATTTCGCAGGCAAAACTTTGGTTCTCACTTCACCGAAACCAACGCGTTTGCCATCTTTCTCGGCATAGCCCCGCATGATGACCGTGTCGCCATCATTGATAAATTTTCGTTCGCTGCCATCTTTCAATTTGATGGGTTTGGTGCCCATCCAAGCCAATTCGAGCATGGAACCATACGAGTTTTCATCTTTGCCTGAAATAGTTCCTGAGGCCATCATATCGCCAATGTTGATGTTGCAGCCATTGACGGTGTGGTGCGCCAATTGCTGTGCCATGTTCCAGTACATGTACTTGAAGTTCGAACGGCAAATGGTCTCGGCCTCGCCACCTTCTGGGGCCAAAGCAACCTCAAGGCTCACATCGTAATTTCTTTTCCCTTCAAACTGCAAATACGGAAGCACTTCGGGTTTTTGTTCTGGGCCTTCTACCCGAAAGGGTTCCAAGGCATCCAAGGTAACGATCCAAGGCGAGATGGAAGAGGCAAAGTTCTTTGCCAGGAAAGGCCCGAGCGGAACATATTCCCATTTTTGTATGTCACGGGCCGACCAATCGTTGAACAAAACCAATCCGAAGATATAGTCTTCTGCTTCACTGGTGGAAACTGATTCGCCCAATTTTGTGTCTTTTCCGACCACAAAGCCCATTTCAAGTTCAAAGTCCAATCGTTGCGAGGGGCCAAAAACAGGTTTTTCGGCGTCTTTGGGCAACGTTTGGCCTTTTGGTCGGTGAATGGGCTGCCCGCTGATGATGATCGAGCTGGCGCGACCGTGATACCCTACCGGAATGTGTTTCCAGTTGGGCAAGAGGGCGTTTTCGGGATCGCGGAACATTTTGCCCACATTGGTGGCGTGCTCGATACTGGAATAAAAATCGGTGTAATCGCCAACATGTAGGGGCATGTGCATCTGGGCTTCCGATTGTTTTACGAACAATTCTGGTTTGCCGGCAAGGGGCGAGGCATCATCTTGCAGCCAATGCTGGATGTCTTTGCGAACCTTTGAGGTGATTTCTTTTCCCAATGAGATGAAATCGTTCAAAGTATCCTTTTCCAACACAGCGGAGTTAAAATCAAAAACATCCAATTCGGCCACGGCCGCCAAATCTAAAATGTGCTCGCCCACGGCAACCCCTGCCCGTGGACTCCTGTCCTTTGTGGAAAATATCCCAAAGGGAATGTTATGGATTGAAAAATCTGAGTTTTTGGGTATGTCTATGATCATTTTTTAGATATGAGATTTAAGACGTTAGATATTAGATGGATTATAAAAATAGTTTTACAACTTTTTGTCTCATGTCCAACATCTGCTATCTAACTTCTATTTTTACTCCAACCAAGATTTATAATACTTGCCATCGTCGATCTTCATGGCGTTTTCGGTTAGCTGCAGCGGTTTAAAGGTATCGATCATCACCGCTAGTTCTTCGGTGCCTTTTTTGCCAATGCTGGCTTCATAGGTGCCCGGATGCGGCCCATGTGGAATGCCCGCCGGATGCAGCGAAATATAGCCGGGGCCAATGCCTGTTCTGCTCATAAAGTCACCATCCACGTAGTACAATACCTCATCTGAATCGATGTTCGAGTGGTTGTACGGGGCGGGTATCGCCTTGGGATGGTAATCGTACAATCGCGGTACGAACGAACAGACCACAAATGCCCCTGTCTCAAAGGTCTGGTGTACAGGTGGTGGTTGGTGCACGCGGCCCGTAATGGGTTCGAAGTTGTGTATGGAGAAGCCGTAGGGGAAATTGTAGCCATCCCAACCGACCACATCAAACGGATGCGTCGCGTAGACCAGGTTGTGCAACATGCCCTGTTTTTTGATTTTCATCAAAAACTCCCCTTTTTCGTCATGGGTTTCCAAGTCTTTCGGCAGTTTATAGTCGCGCTCGCAGAAAGGCGAATGCTCCAATAATTGTCCGAACCAGTTGCGGTACCGTTTGGGTGTATAAATTGGGTGGAACGACTCTGCATAAAGAATACGGTTGTCTTCTGAATCGAACTCGATTTGATAGATCATTCCCCTTGGGATAATGAGATAGTCACCATATTCAAAAGGAATGTTGCCCACAAAGGTTCTCAATGTGCCCGAACCTTTGTGGATAAAGAGCATTTCGTCGGCATCGGCATTCTTGTAGAAATAGCCGCTCATCGACTTCTTTGGCGCTGCCAACCCAATATGCACATCACTGTTTACCATAAGCGGTTCACGGGCCTCTAAAAAATCATCTTTTGGTTTTACATCAAAACCAATCAATTTTCGGGATGTGATGTTGTTGGCCACAGCAATTTTCGGGCTTACATCCATCGGCTTTTCAACTTCCCTTACCTGTGTGGGTCGATGAATATGGTAGAGCAACGATGACATGCCGTCAAAACCGATGGTGCCGAACAGTTGCTCATAGTACAGCCCCCCGTCTGGTTTTTCAAACTGGGTGTGCCGCTTTTGCGGAATCTTTCCTAATTTATGATAGATAGGCATATCTTAAAGTTAAAAGTTCAGGGTTAAAAGTTAAAAGGTTTTGGCCAATTTGAACTAACCATTAACGATTAACCATGCACGATTCAGTGCAACGTGCCCCGAAGTTCTTGCTCGCGCTCGATGGCTTCGAAGAGTGCCTTAAAGTTACCTTTTCCGAACGACTTGGCTCCCTTTCTTTGAATGATTTCGAAGAACATGGTCGGCCTTGGTTCGACAGGTTTTGTGAAAATCTGCAACAGATAGCCCTCGTCGTCCCTATCGACCAGAATGCCCAGTTCTTTCAAGGGTTCGATATCTTCATCGATTTTACCCACGCGGTCGGTCACCGAATCATAATAGATGGCCGGTACACGAAGAAATTCAACGCCACGGCTTCGCAGGTCTCTAACGGTTTTGATAATATCATCAGTGGCCACTGCAATGTGTTGTACGCCTTCACCTTCGTAGAAATCGAGGTATTCCTCAACCTGTGATTTTTTCTTGCCTTCGGCTGGTTCGTTGATAGGGAATTTGATGCGGCCGTTGCCGTTGCTCATCACCTTGCTCATCAGGGCAGTGTAATCGGTTGAAATGTCTTTGTCGTCAAAAGTCAAAATATTTTTGAAGCCCAGTACCTCTTCATAAAACTTGACCCAATGGTTCATGCGGTTCCAGCCAACATTGCCCACCATGTGGTCAACATATTTTAGCCCAGTGGGTTCGGGATTGTAGTCAGGCGTCTCCCACTTTTTGAAACCGGGCAAAAAGATGCCGTTGTAATCTTTTCGTTCGACAAAAATGTGAACGGTCTCTCCGTAGGTGTAAATGCCAGAACGCACCACCTTGCCGTGTTCATCTTTTTCGGTCACAGGCTCCATATATGATTTAGCACCCCGTGCCACGGCAGTTTCGTGGGCATAAGTGGCGTCATCGACCCAAAGGGCCACCACTTTAACGCCATCGCCATGCTTGTCGATATGTTTCCCGATTTCGGTACCGCTTTTTAGGGGCGAGGTCAGCACCAGACGAATCTTGTCTTGCGCCACTACATAGCTTTCACGGTCTTTGAGTCCGGTTTCGAGTCCGGCATAGGCATACGACTGAAAGCCAAAAGCGGTCTTGTAGTAGTGGGCGGCCTGCTTTGAATTGCCGACGTAAAGCTCAATGTAATCGGTACCGTTGATGGGCATGAAGTCTTTTGCCTCATCATGAATTTTTGGGGTGGCTGTGGTTTCCATTATCTCTATATTTTTTATTGTGAACCAGTTTTGTTGTTGATGCAACAAAAATACGTATTTTTGGATTACGAAAACGCTTTCGCAAGAAAATTTTAGGTTAAATGTTTAACTGTCATTCCGTGCTTGAAACGGAATCTCATATATGATGGATTCCCGCCTCCCGATGGCTATCGGGAGTGGGAATAAAATGATGCTGAACCAAATAGACAAAATATCGGGAATCGGCCTTCACCTCGACCTAGTGTTGCGCAAGGTGCAGGATGCTTATTTGCGAAGGTTTCAGGAGTTGAACGTTGACATGACCATTGAGCAGTGGGTAATTCTGCATCAGATTTACGAACTGGGTGATGCGGCTTCGCAGCGTGACATTGTACAATCGAATTTTCGCAACCGTGCGACAATCTCAAGGGTCATTGGTGGACTTGAGCGCAAGGGATGGATCAAGAAGACCCGTTTCAATGGGGACCAAAAACGATTTAAACTTGAATTGACCGAAAAGGGCAGCAACATTATCGAGGTGGTATTGCCCCATGCCCTCGAGCTAAGACAAAAAGCCATCGAAAATCTTGATGGCAATGAATTTGAAGTCTTTTTAAAAGTACTCGACCAAATCGGTGAGAACTACGATGGATAGTGTGGGTCACTGCCTCTTCAAAAAATGCTCCCCAAACGCTTCCAGAACAGCGACTTCTCCTTGGGGGTTTAAATGGAATTGAAATAGGGTCTCTAAATAGTACGGATTGTTTTTTGTTGAAACAAAAGTGTCGTAGTGCCAGTGTTTGCCCTCTAGTTTTAAAAAATCGTTGAAAACCAACAAAAGGCCATCACCATCGATTTTTACCGAGACCTCTCCCAGCATAGTATGATGGTAGCTGCCTTCATAAGCAGTTAGGGGCAACGTGGTATTTGTGTCTTTGGCCCGTTCTTCTTTCATTTTGGCCAAACGCATCTTGTTTTGTGATTTGAAGTCCCCATACAGTTGTGAGATTTGTTTGTGCCACCCACGACTGATGTCATCAAAGGCAAAAAGGTCAATGGCCTTATAGAGAATGGCATGTCGCAGTTCTGCGTGGTCAAGGTTTGCAAAAACGTAAACGGCTACATCTTTATCGCGCATCAGGCCTGCCATGGCAACCAGACCTGTAATGCTGCCGGTGTGGAAATCGAGTTTCTGGCCGCGGTAATCGTGTTGAAACCATCCTAGTCCGTAGGTCTTCCAATTTGGATTTGTTAATTGTTGGGTGGGATAAAAACCGGTGTCGGTCACAAAGGCATGGGGCTTAAACAGGTAATCGAACGTTTCTTTTTTCAACAGGGTATCTTGTCCCACAATTCCATCATTGTCAAGAAACTTCAAGTAGTTTGCCACATCGGAAGCACTGGCCCAAATCATGCCCGCCGCCCCAATTTGGTCTGAACGATTGTAATCGACTTGTACCATGCCATCTTCGATATGGTCTAGGTAAGGGGTTACATAGTTGCCCTGGCCAAAAACCTCGCTCACTTTTGCCACGGCATCAACCATACCTATGGGTTTGAATAGATGTTCACCAACAAAATCTGTCCAATGTTGGCCGCTTACGGCCTGTATTACCTCACCCGCAACGGCATACATCAAATTATTGTAAGCGTACCCACCCCGAACCGGATATCCCTTTTCGGCCATGGCAAACCGTTCGATGGTCTCTTTAGTGGAGGCATGGTCAATAAACCATAATAGATCCGCACCGTTGATGCCCAAATTATGGGTCAATAAATCTTGTACCCGGGCCTCTTCGGTGATGTAAGAATCTGAAAGCCTGAAATAAGGCAGGTGCTGTCGAACCCTGTCGGTCCAATTGAGCTTGCCTTGATCGACCAAAATACCAAGTGCCATGCACACCATGGCTTTGGTGGTCGAGCCCATGTTGAATAGCGTATGTTCGTCAACAGATTCTTTGGTCTCCAAATTCTTGACGCCGTAGGTTTTTTGAAAGACAATTTCGCCATTTTTGACAACCACTGCTGCCAAACCCGGAATCTGCCAATGCTCCATGCCCTGTTGGATCATGGCATCTAGTTGTTGTGCTTTGTCGGTTTGGGCTAAGGAAATACTGCTCAGAAACAGCATGGCCGCAATAAGGAAAACGGATTTTTTCATCAGATGTGCTTTTTGGTTGGAACGAACTGGTTATCAAGATACGAAGTTGTGTTGCATAGTTGCAAAGTAGTGCTGTATTGAAACTTACCTGTCTCCCAACGCTGCAAACCAAAACTTTTTGTTCTCCGAAGGGGTATGCTCTTGTTGCATAATGGCTTCTATTTGTGCCACGATTTCAGGGTGTTGGTCTGCCACATCGGTGGTTTCACCAATATCCGTTTCGAGATTGTAGAGCTCCAGTTTCATATTGCCCTCGAAGATGTTCTTTCGAATGCCCTTCCATTTGCCCATGCGCACGGCCTGTTGCCCTTTGTAGCTGGGAAACTCCCAGTACAGAAAATCATGTTGTGGCTGCTGTTTTCCCAACAAAGTAGGTGCAAAGCTGAGTCCGTCCACGTTGGTTGGCGGTTCAATTTCGGCCACATCACAGAGTGTGGGCAGCACATCATAAAATGCTGAAATATGGTCGGTGCTGCTGCCCGGTTTTATATGGCCTGGCCAACTGGCGACCATGGGCACGCGAATACCCCCCTCGTACACGAAACCCTTGGTGCGGCCATAGCCATTGCCGAAAGGGTCGGCGCTTTCAAAAAAGTCGTAATCGCCCCCACCAGTGTAGGTGGCCCCGTTATCACTAGAAAAAATGATAAGGGTGTTCCCATAGAGCCCCAAGGCTTTCAGTTTTGCCACCAATTCGCCCAGTTGTTGGTCGAGATACGAAATCATGGCAGCATAGGTTGCCCGTGGATAACGATTGGGAAAGTAGCCCTTGTCGCCCACATACGGTTTTTCTTCACCAAACTGTTCTCGATAGGCTTCCACCAACTCGGTGGGAGCCTGAAGAGGTAGGTGGGGCAGGGGCGAGGCATAGTATAGAAAAAAGGGTTGGTCTTGATTCTTCTCGATAAAGACCAACGCCTTTTCGTGGATCAAGGTCGGGGCATATTCTTTTTGGGCAAACCGGGCGTAACTTTTCTCATCAAAGGGATCGGCAAGACTGTCGAGTGGTTGGTGTGGGGCAATAAGTTCATTGTGAAGCAGCACTTTTTTGTCGTTGTGCCACAAATGGCCGGGGTATAGGTTGTGCGCTTGGCGTTGGCAGTTGTAACCGTAAAATTCATCAAACCCCTGCTGGTTGGGTACCCCTTCGGTGTTGGGCGCACCAAGTCCCCATTTGCCGAAGATGCCCGTGGCATAGCCCTTGGTCTTGAGCAGTTCGGCCAAAGTGACCGTTGAATCGGGGATAGGTCGCTGCCCCTCTAGACCAGGATTGACAAACATCTTTTCATAATCCCACACCTCGCCACGTTCGGCCCATTCATCGTTGCCACGAATGTAGGCGTGCCCAGCGTGCTTGCCCGTGAGCAAAATATAACGAGCCGGGGCACAGACCGGTGCACCTGAATAATGTTGGGTGAACTTCATGCCCGAGGCCACAAGCGTATCGATATTGGGGGTCTTGATCTTTTCCTGCCCGTAGGCGCCCACTTCGCCGTACCCTAGGTCATCTGCCAAGAAATAGATGATATTGGGAGTGTCCTGTTGTGAAAAGGTGAAAGAAGCAGTACACAGCCATAGAGCGGTTCCCCAAGATCGAATCGTTTTCCTCATAATAATCGATGGTTCAATCAATGCGCCTCCAACCAATTCTTGCCGATGCCCACTTCAACATCCAACGGAACCGCCAGTTCATAGGCGTTCTCCATTTCGGTTTTTATCATTTCTGAGACCTTTTCCAATTCGGGTTTGTACGCATCAAAGACCAGTTCATCGTGTACCTGCAACAACATCTTGGTTTGGTAGTTTTCTTCGGATAGTTTTTTATGGATGTTGATCATCGCGATTTTGATGATATCGGCGGCACTGCCCTGAATGGGGGCATTTACCGCGTTGCGCTCGGCGGCACCACGTACCACTTGATTGTTCGAGTTGATGTCTTTCAGATAGCGCCGCCGGCCCAAAACCGTTTGCACGTAACCATGCTCACGGGCAAAATCGATTTGGTCGCTGATAAAGTTGCGCAGTTTCGGGTAGGTCTTGTAATAGGTTTCAATGAGTTCTTTTGCCTCGG
>MDTD01084157.1_pt1 | contig 27795 bp, 23 predicted proteins | sample 811221 | NCBI WGS metagenome assembly MDTD01 (sample SAMN05326646, study PRJNA326480) | marine metagenome | isolation source: seawater | place: Pacific Ocean: South West | collected 2011 | reverse complement strand
TATCAACATCTCAGGAATCTACAAAAGAATTGATGGAACGTTACGCTAAAGAATTTGATGCAAATATAACGTCTGAAGACTTTGTCGAAGAAATACAAGAAGAAAGTTCTGATGATGAGGAAATTGACAGCAAATCGGAAGGCCAAACAACTTTGTTTTAATCTTCTTTTTCCAAATAATCCTTAATCAATTGAACAGATTTTCGTTCAGGAGCCTTGCGTTTCTCACGTTGCCAAACCTTTGGATGAAGCACCAAAAGAGCAGTAAGTAATTCCAACCGACCAAACCACATTAGTATCGAGATCAACATCAATGCAGCTGGGTTGAGACTGGAATAAGTATTCGAGGGGCCAAAATCGCCCAAAGCAGGTCCCGTGTTTCCTAAAGCACTGGCGACGAGTGAGAATATGTTTTCTAAATCGGCATTGGGAACCAGCATCGCAAGAAAAATACATGAAACAGAGAACAATAGAATCCAAACAAATAACATTCCGATGATTGATGATAGTCGTTCGGTTTTTACCACTTCTCCGTTCATTCTAATTCTCTGAATGCGGTTTGGTTGAGCGATTCGGGCGATTTCTCTCCAAGCCACTTTGAGTGCTAAATTGATTCGAAGTATTTTCAGTCCACCAGAAGTTGAACCCGCACTGGCTCCCACAATCATAAGCAATATCAAAATGACATGCGTCATAACCGGCCATGTCATGTAATCAACTGAACTGTATCCAGTTGATGTGCCAATAGAAATGACGGTAAATAGGCTATCTCGGAATTCTCGGTCCGTTGTAATATTGTTCATCTGTAATGCAACAAAAACCAGCAGTGTGGCAGTGGTAATGATGAGGACATACCATCTTGCTTCCTCATCGCGGAAGGCTTTGCGCCAATCACCTTCACGCATGAACCAAATTAATGTGAAATTCAGTCCAGTAATGAGCATAAAAACAATGATGATTGTTTCAACTACGGCAGATTCAAAATATCCAATTGATGCGTCGTGAGTTGAAAAACCACCTGAAGCCATGGTCGTAAAACCATGATTGACAGCATCAAAAATTCCCATATTTCCTAGGAATATCAGTAGCAATATTTCTGCTAATGTCAAAAAGAAGTAAACACTCCATAAAGCAAGAGCAGTCTGTTGTACTCTGGGCCTTAATCTTGAAAGTGACGGCCCAGTTAATTCTGCTCTTGCCAATGCCATTCCTCCGCCAAGAATTCGAGAAAGTAATAACATTCCAAGCATGATGATACCCATACCGCCAAGCCATTGTGTTAGGGATCGCCAAAGAAGGATACCTTTCGGCTGTGAATTAATACAGTCACTGGTGACACCAATAACACAATTTGGACTCATTTCATGGTCAATGACTGTAGAACCTGTGGTGGTGAATCCACTCATGGCTTCAAACCAACTGTTGACAGCACCGCGTAAAATTTCACCCACTTCAGAATCGGTAAACGGTCCATGAAATACACCTCCAAGCCAGAAGGGTAAACTTCCGATAAAGACTGCAAATGGCCAAGCTAACGCTACCGCTGCAAATGCTTCGCGGTCACGTAAACGTTCAGTTGTATCTGTGTGTACGAATACTGCAAGCAATACAGAACCGAGCCCAGCAGATAAAATGAGTGGGATGAGAAAAGCTTGGACAGCCATCGAAACATCATCAAGAAAGCATGTGACTATGAAACAAAGAAGGAGGGGGGCAATAAGAGCAACCATTGTCCACCCTACAATTAGGGCAAGCACATCTTTTCGCATGATTACACCTTGTACTTTTTCTCAAAATCTTCCACTTTATCTGGTGGTAAGAATATTGTGAGCCAATCATTGAGTTCAAGATTTGTTGACGGGGATGGAGGAACAGAATACCTTCGAGATTCATCCTCTCGATGGATGAATCCGATTTTACACCAGTCTGGTAAATTCGTTGATGCAATATTCTTACCATGTAATCCAGATTTTTCGGATACATGAAATCGAAAACCAACGACATCTTGGATCGAGGAAAGTACCGCATAAGAACCAGGTAATTTTGTATGAATCCTTGATAAAAATCCATCGACAGCAATACGGTTTCGGTCAACAGCAAAGGTAATGCCCATTCTACGTACAACATTGACTAAATCTGAAGAATGCAAGATGAGACCAGTACGTAGAACTCCCAAATCACTTGCAAGGAGTGTTGCTGCTATCGATTCATTATCGTTCGAAAAAGCGGCTATAGCAATGTCATGGGATTCTATTTCTACCTCACTCAATAGAGATTTGTCCAGATGATCTCCGTGAATGATTTCAAATCGTGGATTACTCGCAAGGTCTGTTCCTGCCAAGTCGTTGGCTGCTTGCAAATCTCTTTCGATAATCGTTACACTTGAACCTGTTGCAAGAAATTTTGAAGAGATTTCGATACCGGCTTGTGTGGCCCCAAAAATGAGAACTTTTGGATGGTCAGGATATGGTGTGATTTTATGGCCAAAAATCTCGAGAATTGAATCAAACTCTTCTTGATTACTGGTAGCAACAGCAATTCTGTCTCCTTCCATCAAAAAATCATCAGCATTTGGTACTTTTCCAGGAATCTTGTTTCGCTTTAATCCAACGATTAGGGGAAGTTTTCCTTCAGTTAATTTTCCAGCCTCTCTAAGTGTTTTTCCGACAAAGGTCGCATCTTTGTCAATATCCAATTCCAGAATATAAGTTCCTGAGCCGAAGGGTATCACTTCTTCAAACGAAGAAGAGCGAAGGCCAGTGAGTAATCTCTCGATGGCGCCAGCGATTGGATTGACAATGTAATCGACACCTGTCCACTCATATAGATGTCCAAGATTCCCCTCACTCACAAGTCTTGGATCATGCAATCTGCAGATGGTTGTGATTGGACCATGCTTCGAAGCCGCCTCCTTTTCATGGACGTACTTGGCCAACGTACACGCAAGTATATTTCGTTCATCTGAATCTGTTGCAGCAACAAAGATTTGTGCATCTTCGATACCAGCTTCGATGAATTTTGAGCGATCGGTTATGTCACCTTGAATAACAAGCACATCAATACCTTGAGCGGTTTTTACAGCTCGGGCATCAACGTCTACTAAGACCACGTCCTTAGATTCCTTTCGCAGGGCTCGAGCCAGTTCTAAACCGACTCTGCCTGCTCCACCGATAATGATTCTCATGTTGAGCTAGCTCCTAAATCCTCTGAACTGTATTTTGAAGTCCAAGTACCTGAAATCACAGGAGATCCTTCAGTAAAGAAATTTCTTTGTCGATTTAACTCACTTCCGGGAGACTGTTCAGTGCAGAGTTTAGGTTCATTATTTGCAGTCCCACATCCCTGTCCTACTGTATAATAACCGTTGCCTCTTTCTCCTTTATTTCCTGACCCTGCCTCTTCAATCCAATCGATGTATTCTGTCGGTGTGTGTGTTAACCATTTTCTATTTACAACATCAACAGGCCCTTCAATGTAGCATGAATTGATTGGAATATTCACTGAATTACAATATTCTTCTGACATTGGAATCATGATATATGCCCAGCCGTGACCTTCCCAGCGCTCAAATGTCCCAGTAAGAGCCCCGAAAGCATACCATGTTGGAACATTCTTAACCCGCATAATACTCATGTAAGCATTAGATTGTTCGTCACAGTCTCCAATGCCATCTGCCAAGCATTGTTGTCCACTTCGAGGTGTTCCTCCCATGGTCACCAATTCTTGGGCACTTGGATATCGAACAAATCCTGGTGAACTTGAATCAGCCATGTAATCAAAGGCTGCTCTGGCATAAGCATAGACGTTCTCCTTTTTGTCTGCAGGCAGATTTGCCATTACATTTGATGAAGCCTGAATGACATGTGGTGCAGCACCTGTCCCATCAATAGCGTAATCATTTCCACCCCTGTCATACCATTTTTGGGATTGTAGGAAGGTATTCGATCTGATTCCAGATTCTCGGTTAGGGATATCGGCAAAAGTACCAGATTTTTCAGCATTTACTCCCCACTGTTTTCCTTCAACAAGGCTTGAAATCGTTGCTGAATTCCACCATGTATAACTCTTTGATTTCATTGTAACGACAAAATCAACCCTTTTGTGGCACATGGTGTCTTTAGCGACACCCGTCATTGCGTCAGTGAATTTACACGTCGAAGTTTGTTGACCAGGCGGTATGATGGTGTTGAACCTCACACATGGGCCATGTAGACAGACTTTGTTTTCATCAGAAGAAGTAGCATCTGGATCGGCCTGAGGCCACCAAATTTTAGATCCTTGGGCTGTAGTTTGTGCATTTTCGTAACTGATTGTTGCCCCGTTGAGCGGAATGTTGATACTTTCTCCATCGATTAACACAGTGACGGATTTTATCTCTTGAATGAGTACCTTCTCCCGTAATTCTCCATTGACGGACAAACCTGCACCCAATTCGTAATCATAGACGTCTTGAGGTATGGCGACGGCTTCGACTAGTTCAGCATTCACTGAGCCATTGTTCCACAGAGAAACACTACGGACAAGCGTATACTCTGCTTCTCTGGGATAACTGAATTCGGGTCCGATCGCATCACCAATGGCATCCTGAAATTCAGCCCATTGTCCCATGAGGAATTCTTTGGCATCTGCGGATGTCATGGCAAAAGCAATGATTGAGATGGTCATTATTTGGTATAATCTGGAACTTTTTTTGCCTCTTCTTCTCATTCGTGGCTTAATTTTTTGCCTTGGTGCTAAACCCCTTCTTGCTCCAGTGGTTGAAGCCCTTTGAAATTCACCCCTTTCGCGTGATACCATCCCAGCGGCACCAGAGATAACTCGCCCACAACTAAAGCAAATGGTGTCTCCTTCAAGAGTGGGCGCGAGGCAAAAAGGACACGTTCCCATTAACATATACCATAATTGGTACCCCCATGAATGTTGCTGATGGGAGTCCCGCATAATTGATGACATGACTGTGAGCAAAAAACAGCCTCTGGCCATTTTGTAAGTGATTACTTACTCTTCTTCTCTCTTTTTATCTGCCCAAATCCGTCGTAATCGTCGTCTGGCTTGTTTTGGAACGGCTGCCCAAACCCAATCTTGAGAATGACGCTCTGCTATGAGAAGGAATGGTAGAAGTACTACCCAAGCAAATGGCTGAAAAAATGCATAGTAGACGGTTGTGATTAATCCAGTTCTCCAGAGGAATGAGCGAATCACAACTTTCCATCTCTCTCCATGCAACATTCGATAACCATGATAGCAACAAATGAGTGCTTCTGTGCGAGGTAGAGCAATAGCCAATAATATGATGTTCATTGTAGCAAAGACACTAAATTCAGAAAGTTGCATAAATCTAAACATTAGGTACATGCTTGTCATACCCCCAATTGCTAAACCAAGAGCCCAACCACTGGTCGGTTGTGAACCAGACTTTCGAACACGATCTCTCCTAAGCATTAGATGAATTCCAATACTTAATCCTAGAACAAGCACAACCAAGTTACTCAATGCAAGGTTATTCGTTTTCCCTTCGATAATTGCTGTGTAATACGGGGAAAATAGAAACCGGTCGGAAAATGAACCAAACAGACCTCCAATCACGATGCCCCAAAAAATTTGATTCCAAGCAGTCGGCAAATCATAGAATCCCGCATACCGTGTCATCACACCTCTCCAGCCAAGTGCCATGCCAACTAAAGCAGCGACTGCCGCAACTTGGAATAAGGCAAGTTCGCTGACCATAGACCCTGCTCCTTTCACACATAAATGGGCCTTGCGGGTCGAGGGGTTGAAATCAAAGCACTTGTGGGTGCAATCATGGCGAGATTGTTACTCTTTGGTGGAAAAGGAGGTGTTGGAAAAACAACAACTTCAACCTCAATGGCCTTAGGGTTGGCTGAATCAGGCTTGAAAGTTCTATTGGTTAGTAGCGACCCTGCTCACAGTACATCAGATAGTCTGGGCGTCTCTCTTGGACCTGAACCAACACCTGTGGAAGGAATAGATGGCCTATATGGATTGGAATTAGACCCTGAAGTAAAAGTATCCAACATGCTACCGATGGTATCACAATCACTATCAGGTCCAATGGCTGGTTTTCTAGGTCAAGAGGCAATGGACGAAATTGGTGACATGAAAAATGATATGAATTCATCAGAAATGTTGCTACCTGGTCTGGATGAGGCCATGGCATTTGATGAATTATTGAAACATTTAGAAAATCCACATTGGGATGTGGTGGTATTTGATACAGCACCCACAGGTCACACGCTGAGGTTTCTTGCTTTACCCGAAATCATCGAAACCTGGGCTGACAGAATAATTCGAATGCACCGCGTCACTGGTGGGATTCGCTCAATCTTATTTGGTAAAAAAGAGGGAGACGCGATGAAGGATGAACTATACAAATTCAGGAGACGTGTCTTACATGTCAGAAGAATTCTATCGAATCCCGAACTAACAAGCTTTACACTCGTTACCATTCCAGAAAAAATGGGTGTTAATGAGACCGTGAGAGCACATAAAGCATTGAAAGAGTTCAATTTACCTGTCACAGGCTGTGTCATCAACAGGATGACTCCTGATCTGGACCATGATTTTGTTCGCAGAAGAAGAACCATGGAGAAAAGATATATTGAAGAATTGCAAGAAAAATTACCTGAACTTACCTTTGGTGAAGTGGAATTAATGGAATCCGATGTACACGGCTTTGATAAATTAAGGCAACTATATGCTCACCTACATCAAGAATCGATGATTGAACAGGGTTTGGGTCCTCATAAAATCGGTTTAGGATTACAAGTTCACCGTGGCATGTGGAGGGAAGGTCGTGATGCTTGGGTTCACCTTCCAGGAATTGACAGAGATGACCTTTCGTTACGTTCAGAAGCAGGGACGCTCCTCCTAGGTGTAAATGGAAGGGAACATGCTATTGAGCATGAACATCCAGTAAAAGCAAGTCAAGTTAAGGCAAAATTAGATGATGATGTTTTGCACTTAGAATTCCCAGAAATGACATCGTTGGATTGAAATTGAATGACTTTGAGGCTATGATATGGCGCTTGAAAGATTATCAAGAGGAATCTTTTCATCGCTAGGGTTTCTGAAATCACGAAGGAAAATAAACGAACAAGAAATGAAAGATATGATTCGTTCATTGAGGAGAGCACTTCAAGAAGCCGATTTCAACGTACGACAGACAAAGGAGATAACCGAACGTCTGGAAACAAGAATGCGAGAAGAGGAGCCAAGACCTGGCATCAATCTACAAACCCACGCACTCAATATTCTTTACACAGAATTAGTGAGGCTATTAGGCCCTTCAAGAGAACCCTTACCTCGTCAAACAACATTACTTATGGTTGGCCTATATGGTCAAGGAAAGACAACAACTACGGCCAAATTAGCAGAGTGGTTTCGCCGTAAACACGGTGTCCGAGTTGGCGTAATAGAAGCGGACGTACATCGTCCAGGTGCATATTCGCAACTCAATCAATTGTTGGAGGATTCTTCAGTTGAAGTCTATGGCGAGCCCGAAAACAAAAATGCTGTAGAAATTGTTCGTAATGGGTTAGATGCTCATGCGAGCGCCGACTTGGTCATTATCGATACAGCTGGCCGTCATCAACTCGATGAAGAATTAGTATCAGAACTTGAGAATATTTCTACATTGGCCAATGCATCTGAACGTATTTTGGTCATTGACGCACAAGTGGGACAGGCAGCAGGTCCAGTAGCAGCATCTTTTCATAACCTTGCAGAAATTACTGGTATCATTGTAACCAAATTAGACGGTACCGCAAGGGGTGGTGGAGCCCTTTCAGCCGTTGCTGCAACAGGTTCTCCGATAATGTACATCGGTGTTGGCGAAAAAGTAACTGATCTAGAGAGATTTGAAGGTGACCGATTCATATCAAGGTTATTGGGGATGGGGGATATTCAAGGTCTCATCGACCTCGCTCCTGAGGATCTTGACGAAGAGGAAGCGATGCGTCTAACGCAAAGGATGATGACTGGCAGATTCACTCTCAATGATATGTATAAGCAAATGGAAATGATGTCCAAGGTTGGAACCATTGACAAACTGCTGTCCTTTTTGCCCTCTGGGATGCTCGGAGGAATGGGGGCTATGAGTAAATCTCAAAAGCAAGAAATGCAGAAGAATTTGGATAAATATCGTGTGATTATGGATTCTATGACGAGTAACGAGAAAAATGATCCCCTTCAGTTGAAGGCAGAAAGAATTCGCAGGGTTGCAAGGGGTTCGGGTGTTCGCGAGAAGGACGTTCGTGAATTAATCGCCCAATGGAATCGTTCCAAGAAAATGATGAAAGGTATTAGTGGTAATAGACGTATGAATAAACAATTCAAGAAACTCATGCGTGATGATACTGGAGATTTCAATGATTTTGCCATGTAATCAATATGAACGAGAAAGTAGAACTCTTTTCGTTGTTTTTTGATGTGTAAATGGACAAATCATTTCTTCAGCGTAAGGAGTTGTAGCCTCTCCTAAGAATCCTAGTCCTGTGTTCTTTTCCATGATTTCAGCATGAGCATCTGTACCCGAAAACGGCATTTCGTAGATATATCCCTCTTCAATCAATTCATCTGTGCTTAAACGACCATCTTCGATGGTAAATGCAGGCATTGGTCTTAGAATTGAATTAAAATGATTTTGTGAATTTTTTCTCAATTGAGATGCGATATTAGCGAGAGAATTTTGAATAAATTCTACTGCATTGTCCATCAAAAATGACTGCTTTTCGCCGATTCTAGGAGCCATCATGGCTGCTTTGGATTCTAAATCCCTTGGACCTAACTCGATTCTTAGTGGTACGCCCTTAATCTCCCAATCATAATATTTTGAACCCGGACGAATGTCTCTGTCATCTATTTTACAACGAATTCCTGCTCCTTCAAGTTGCTCTTTCATTTTTTGAATTGCTATCATTACTTCTGGATTATTTTCTGCACGGATTGGTATCATCACCACTTGGATAGGTGCAATAGCAGGAGGCATGATTAAACCGTCATCATCTCCATGTACTCCAACAACCGCTCCTAATAGCCTCTCCGACATGCCGTAAGTTGTTTGATGACAGAATTTGTGACCCTCTGATTCTGTCTCAAATTTAATATCAAACGCTTTTGCCCACTGGTCGCGATAATGGTGGCAACTTGCAACTTGCAGGGTACGTCCATTTGGCATAACGGCATCAATACCAATGGTGTACCATGCACCAGGGAATGTATCCCAAGTAGGTCTTTTGGCCTTTATGACAGGTATGCATAAATCATACATTATTTTGTCAACGATATCTAAATCCTGTTCTATTTGTTTTGTTGCATCTTCTTCAGATGCGTGCGCTGTGTGTGCTTCGAAGAAATGAATCTCTCTTACCCGAATGAAACTTCTTGTTTGCTTGGTTTCGTACCTGAAAGTGTTAACCATCTGGTATATTTTGAGGGGCAAATCGGCATGAGATCGAATCCATAAAGGAAACATTGTGTACATTGCAGTTTCACTTGTAGGTCTCAGAAACATAGGGATATCTAGATCATTTTCACCTGCGTGTTTTACCCAGTATACCTCTTTTTTGAAACCCGCTTCTTCTTCCTCAAGCCTCAATTCATCAGGATCGATATTCTCCTCTCTTGCCTTCTTTAATCTGGCTACAAGCAGGTTCTCCTTCTCGAGAAGGTTTTCTGGAATAAGTAATGGAAAGTTGACCTCTTCATGGTCGGTAATCTCCATTTGTCGATGGGTCAAGCGGTCAATAAGCTTCATTGCTTTCCAACCATATGGTCTCCAAACATCCATTCCTTTGATGGGATATCTCTTATCGACTAAATCAGCAGCTTCTACAATAAATGGATACCAAGCGTTGAATTCTTCAGATTTAGAGGGTATTCCCCTTTTTGCTTTGCCCTTTCCCATCAAAACCACCTACTTTTTGGGTCTTGTGAGTAACATCATTATGATGCAGCCAACAATCAAAGCATAATCTGGAATGCCAAACGGATAGACTTCTGACCAACCCTGTCCATTGGTGATGTTGTGAATGTCAAGCCAGTTTATTCTGTTGGCTCCGTCGCCGGGACATACATTATATCCTGCTACGGGTTTACAAACCGAACCAAACGCCATTCCAAGTACACCACCCATGTTCAATAATCCAATTAGGAAGCCTAACCCAGATAACTTGAACAATAAGCCAGATTTTTTCTTGCTAGATTGAGGTTCTACAACGGGTGGAAGATTTGGTATCCCGGGAGCCGTTGGTGCAGATGGAGATGCTTGGCCTTCAACAACTTCTACCAATAGACTTGTGGGAGGAGCGACCTCAGTAACTTCAGCAGTCATTTGACCAGGTGATTGAGAACCTTTAGTCGGCGTGATCGGTTCAATTGTAACGCCATAAATGCGTTCTGCTAGACTTGACAATACAGGATCACTAGCAATTTGTTCGGCATCAAATTCTCCATCGAGAAGTTTTTGCAAGTTGCTATCGCCTTCAGACACAGCCTGACCCCGTACTGCCTAAAGCCTCTCATTCATCAAATGTATGCTTATGCATTACCCGCCTTTTCTACCTCTGCCCAGTCATCGAGGAAGGCCTTGATGCCCTTATCAGTAAGGGGGTGTGAGATGAGTTGTCTGAATATTTTTGTAGGCATAGTTGCGGTGTGTGCTCCAAGTTGCATACATGAAAGCACGTGGGTCGGATGCCTTATTGAAGCAGCCAAAACTTTTGTTTTGATGTAGGGATATTGCTCCCATGTGGTCATTATTTCTGCGATTAATTGTAATCCATCTGCACCTGTGTCATCAATTCTTCCAATAAAAGGTGAAACGTAGGTTGCACCTGCTTTCGCCGCAAGAAGTGCTTGACTTGCCGAAAATATCAGCGTCACATTTGTCGAAATCCCTCTTTCAGAAAGTTGTTTGGTAGCCGCTAGACCTTCTGGAGTGCATGGCACTTTGATGATTACATTTTCTGGTAATTCGCTCTTAAGTGCAAGTGCTTCTTTTACCATTCCCTCGGTATCCATTGAAGTCACTTCAGCAGAAATCGGTCCTGAACAAATGTTTGCTATTTCCGAGACCACGGTCTTGAAATCTCGACCACTCTTTTTTATGAGTGATGGGTTGGTCGTTACCCCGTCAAGAATCCCCCATTGGGCAATTTCTTTAATTTCATCTACGTCAGCCGTATCGAGGAAAAACTCCATGCCCCAAACCAATGGAAGAGGGTTATCAATTCTTTCTAGTCAAGACTTTTTGACAGGCATTTGCGATATCTTTGTGTGTTATTCCCATTAACTCCAACATTTCATCAGCCTGTGCCGATTCTCCGAAGCGGTCTTGAACACCAATCATTTCCATCGGAATAGGATATTCTTTGACCAGATGCTCAGCTATGGCGCTTCCAAGGCCACCAATTACGGAATGATCTTCTGCGGTGACAATGGCTCCGCACTTTTTTGCATAATCATTCACCATCTCTGTATCGAGAGGTTTGATTGTATGCATATCGATTACTGCCACTGATAGTCCTTCTTGCTCAAGTTGATGACATGCTTTTACCGCTTCATGTAAAGCAACACCACATGCAAATATGGCAACATCGGTTCCATCATTTACAACAACCCCTTTACCGATAACAATCTCATCTTCCCTTCCATCGTAAATCACTGGTGTGCTATTCCTCGCCGTTCGCGTGTAAGATGGCCCAGAATGATTTGCTAGTTGAATTGTCAACAACCTTGTTGATACAACATCACAAGGGTGAAGAACAGTCACGTTTGGTAAAGTCCTGTATATGGCTAAATCTTCTATAGATTGAGCGGATGAGCCGTCAGTTCCGGTATGTACACCGCCATGACTTCCACACAAATGAACGGATAAATTTGGTCTGGCAATGCCATTGCGAAATTGCTCAAATCCTCTTTCAGTAAAAATGGCGAAGGTCGATGCAAATGGAATGTAACCACTGGATGCAAGACCGGCTGCACCAAGCATCATGTTTTGTTCACCGATACCGAAGGAAAATGTACGCTCAGGATGCGCTTTACGGAAATGGAGAGATTTTGTGGATTTACCTAAATCGGCTTCTAATACTACGACTTTCTGATTGGAGGCAAGATCGAGTAATGCCTGTCCATAACCGTCTCTTGTGGCCGCCATTTTTGTCATTGGACCACCCCTAGTTCTTCCAAAGCCTGTGCGAGTTGTTCATCATTTGGTGCTGCTCCATGAAACGCCGGGTTATTTTCCATGAAAGAAATGCCTTTGCCTTTCACAGTGTTTGCAATAATTACGGTTGGGCCATCATTGATTTGTTTCATCCATTCGATGGCGTCGCAAATTTCTCCTATGTCATGTCCATCGATCTCTTTCACATGCCATCCAAAACTTTTCCACTTGGCAGGAATGTCAAACATTCGCATTTGTTCGACACAAAAATCGTCATTTTGGATATTATTCCTATCCACAAATACATTCAAATTCCCTAACTCATGATGTGCTGCTGCCATGGCAGCCTCCCAAACACTTCCTTCTTGTAATTCACCATCTCCGAGCATAACGTAGATTTGTCGTTGTGATTCGTCCAAGCGGGCAGCAAGGGCACAACCAATGCCATAAGAAAGGCCCATTCCGAGACTGCCAGCGCTGAAATCCACACCAGGCGTCCACTTCATGTCAACATGTCCCTGACATATTCCACCCTTTACTCGATACGAATCTAAATCTTGATGCTCGATGAATCCCATTTCAGAAAGTATGGCATACATCCCAGGGGATGCATGTCCTTTGGAAAGGATAAATCGATCTCTATCACTCCACTTAGGTTGTTCAGGATTTACATTCAAGTAATTACCGTAAAGTGCAACCAAGATATCAATTTCCGAAAGAGAACCACCCGGGTGGCCGGCTTTCGCTCGATGAGTCATCTTACAAATTTCCGCACGACAACGTGTGGCCATTGCCTCAAGTTCTGATATCGAAAGCATTGCTATCAGAGTTTGCTGTTCAATTGAGCCTTTGATGGTTGTGTTTATTCATCTTGAGGTGGTAATTTGAATGCTTCGATGAAATCAACCCATGCTTGCTTTACCACAGCTAACGAATCCGTGACCAGATTTCCATTTTTGGGCATCGATTGGGCTGCTAGTGTAATGAAAACCGATACGAACCAACCAAAGAATAACATCGACAGTGCATTTCCAAGCGTACCAACTCCTAGTAATTCTGCAGGATCTATGTTTGCTACAATGAATACAGCAAGTAAAACACCCATAAGCGACTCGCCTGCAATAAAGCCTGCTCCTATGAGGACGCCTCTATCCTGAACCTCTTTCATGGCTTCCTTTGCTTTCTTTGATGGAGCATTCTCAAGGTTTCCATCAACTCTTAGTCTGGTACCTGATAAAAGGAAATGTGAAATCAATCCACCTGCCATAATTGGAACAGAAAGTGATAGTGGGAGGTATATCCCAATGGCAACGCTCATGACTGGCATCTTGAGACGTATCAAGAATACAGCAATAATGGCCCCCAATATAACCATCTGTAAGTTGAGTCCCCCTCCGAATGCCCCTTGTACAATGGCTCCAATCAATTCCGCCTGAGGCGCGATGAGGGCATTGTCACAGTTGTATAACACTCCTGAATCACCTCCTATGTTACGCTGTACTATTCCAGATTCAATTCTCTCATTTGTTGCTAAACAAGCCGTCTTTGATATTTGGAATGCCTTGTGCAAGAGAGATAAAACAGGTCCAATGACAATGGCTCCTACGAGTACTCCGATAACTTCAGCTGTTTGTTGACGAAACGGAGTTGCTCCCACCATGTGACCTGTCTTGAGATCTTGCATAACATCGCCAGCAATTGCCGCAGAGGTTGCAACGATTGCTGCGATAAACATCGTTGCAAGCATCAGTTCTTTTGTTTCTAATCCCAGAATCAAATCTCCAATCACCCAAACTAAACCTATGGTAAATATCATCGTTGCAATAGTCATACCTGAAACTGGAGAATTTGAGGAACCTACTACTCCAGCAATATATCCAGCAACTGCAGCGAAAAAGAATGAGACAGCAGCCAAAAATAATGCGCCGCTAAGGGCAAGAACGACACTACCAGTCGCATACCAATAAAAGAAGAATGTGAGTAATACGAGGACTCCACAAGCAAGAATTACTTTGTCCAAGGGTATGTCTTTTTCAGTCCTAAGAATATTAGTATCATCTTCACTATTGGCTGCTTTCAATGCCTTAACCAATCCATCTTTAATCGTGTCTTTCATTGACCATAAGGTGTATACCCCTCCTACAATCATTGCTCCAACGCCAATATATCTGATTTCTGAACTCCAGATGGTATAGAAATCGGATACAATGTCCCCGCTACCTGGCCACCCTCTGATCATTCCGAATAAGGGGACTAAGATTCCAAATCCAATAACTCCTCCAAGAAATATGAAAGATGCAATACGTAATCCTACAATGTATCCAACAGATAACAGGGCTAAAGATAACTCAGCACCACCGTATAGCCTTGTTCCTAGGAAATTAATACCTCCTTCTACATGTTGGTGTGTTACTCTGAATCCCTTTACAAACCATCCGTAAATTGCACCAATTCCGAGTGCATAAACGATGGCTATCAGTCCGCTACCTCCTTGTTCACCAGCAACGAGGACCTCTTTACATGCTACTCCCTCGGGATAAGGCAACGCCTCTTCTACGATGAATAAATGTCGTAAAGCAATGGTAAACATCGTTCCAAGGAGTCCACCAAGGACGGCAATAGAAAGTGTCTCAAACCATTGGATATCAACCCATAATCCGATGACAAGTAAGGCTGGTACGGTGAAAATAACACCAGCAGCCAAACTTTCTCCCGCACTTGCCATTGTTTGTACAGCGTTATTTTCTAGAATTGTGACATCTTTGAATTTGAATCCTCGTAAAATGAGCATGGACATAACCGCAGCAGGGATTGAAGCAGACACGGTCATACCAACATAAAGGCCAAGGTAGGCATTGGCTGCGGTCATGACAGCACCAAGTAAAATACCGATTATGACAACACGTATCGTCAATTCTTGGATTTCTTTATCTGCAGAAACCCATGGCTCGTAGTCATTGGCCATGGATTATCGTGGGAATCACAGTTTGTGAATTGTTCGGATAGAGGGGAAAACCACCTTCATCCTAATAAGGTCGCTTTGGGAGGGGATTTTGATACGCATGTCTAACCACGATTGGCATTCGATTGATGACGAAGAGTTGTACAAGATTTTGGAAACTTCTCCACAAGGCCTCTCGTCAAAAGAAGTTGAAATTCGTCATGAAAAATACGGAGCGAACAAACTTGAAGAACCTGAAAAAACACCAGCATTCCTCAGATTCCTTTCCCAATACAATGATCCGTTGGCGATTATCCTCATGCTCGCTGCAGTATTGGCGCTTGCCATTCATCCAGATAAACCCGGAGATGCCATCTTTATTTTCACAGTACTTACCGCCAATGCATTTTTTGGATTTTGGCAGGAAAACCAAGCGGAACAAGCAATGGACGCACTAAAAAACATGGCCGTATCCAATTGTACAGTTCTCAGAGATGGAATTGAATGCGATATCTCCACACGTGAGCTTGTACCAGGAGACATTGTTCGACTCGAACAGGGATTAAATGTTCCAGCAGATATGCGAATCATTGAATCACTGCGTTGTAAAATCGACGAATCAGCATTAACCGGTGAGCCTGATGCGATTATGAAAACATCAGAACTCATGGAAAAAGATACGATTCTTGCCGAGAGAAAAAATATGGCGTATATGGGAACTGTGATGAGTTCTGGCAGAGGTACTGGGATTGTTGTCAGAACTGGTATGTTAACCGAACTAGGGAAAATCGCCTCGGATATAGCTTCGGCAGAAACGCCAAAGACTCCTCTCGAACTTAAATTGGAAAGTCTTGGAAAATTTCTTACATATATCGCATTTGTTGTAGCTGCTTTACTCATTTCTCTCAAAATCATAGTTTCTTTGGGCGTTGAAAACATCAATTGGAGAGATCTAGTTCTCGAACAGGTCATCATAGCCATAGCGATTGTTGTTGCGATTGTACCAGAAGGTTTGCCGATTATTTTGGTAACAACGTTGGCCATTGGTATGCGAAACATGGCCCGTCACAAGGCGATTGTTCGCAGAATGAAGGCGGTTGAAACATTAGGTTCAACTACAGTAATTTGCACTGACAAAACGGGCACCCTGACTAAAAATCAAATGACAGCGACTGATTTTTCTCTACTTAACGACCGATTTGATGTTACAGGTAAGGGATTTTATCCTGAAGGTGAAATTTATCTCAAGGGAAGTGAGGATGATGAACCGATATTGGTAAATTCTCAATCAGAGATATATCAGGATAATTTAGAGTATCAATTGGCTTCTGCTGCCCTGAGTCTTTGTCAGAATAGTCATGTTGCTGTGGTTGATGGAGAACTTATCACTACAGGCGACCCTACTGATTTGGCTTGTGCCGTTTTGGCATGGAAAATAAAGGGAGATTTAGAAGAGTTTCAAGCCTCTAATCCAAGATTAAAAGAATATTTCTTCGACTCAAAGCGGAAAAGGATGTCAGTAGTTCATGAATTCAACGGAGAGAAGTGGCTGTTTTCTAAAGGTTCAGGTTCAGGTTATACAGATTTACTAAAATGGAAAGTTTCAAACAACAAAATCGTCAATCTTGATGAGGACGATTTAACTAAATTTAACGAATACAACGACAAATTGGCAAGTGAGGCAAAAAGAGTACTTGTACTAGCGGCAAGAAAAGTAACAGAAGATGATGACCTTGAAGATGAAATAAGCATGGAATCCAATTTGATATTGATTGGTCTTGTTGGCATAATGGATCCACCCAGAGAAGAAGTTCACGATGCAATTGCTAAGTGTCAGAAAGCGGGTATTAAAGTCAAAATGATTACAGGAGATCAAGCCCTTACTGCGCTTGCTATTGGAAAAGACTTGAACATCGTTGAATCAGATGAGGTTTCACTTACTGGTAGAGATCTTGAATCCATGCCTGATGATACAATCGACGAGGCCATTCGAGAAACGGATGTATTTAGCCGTGTAACGCCAGAGCAGAAGATGAAGATTGTAAGTTCCCTACAAGAACAGGGAGAAGTAGTTGCCATGACAGGAGATGGTGTCAATGACGCACCTGCTTTGTCTCGGGCTAACATAGGAATCGCTATGGGTGTCGCAGGTACAGATGTCGCTAAAGACGCTGCAGACATGGTCTTACAAGATGATAACTTCGCAAACATAGTCAATGCGGTAGAGGAAGGTCGGAAGATATACACCAATATCAGAAATTTTGTTCGTTATCAGGTTTCCACAAATATTGCAGCCGTTGCATTAATCGTTATCTCAACCTTGATATTTGGCTGGAATTTGCCATTAACAGCGACCCAAATTCTTGTGATAAATATCCTCATGGACGGTCCGCCTGCGGTTGCATTGGGTGTTGAAAACAATCACAAAAATGTGATGGAAAAGCCTCCTCGGCCAGTAGATGAAACTCTCCCTAATCCGAAAGATGTGGGTTTGATTTTCTACTTGGGTATTGTCATGGTCATTGGGACATTAGTCGTTTACTATCTAGCAGGTGGCGGTCTCTCAGATACACCTTGTGAAGGTGCGTTACCGGTTGGAAATGATGCAGCTTCTCAATTCATTTTAGATGATGGTAGTTGTGACGAAACTGCATGGAATCAATGGTATGACGACCATTCAAAACATGCTATGACAATGGCATTTGCCGTGTTTATCGTGTACCAATTGTTCAATGTTCTTAATTGTAGATCGAGTGAAAACAGTGTCTTCAAAATTGGTCTCTTTTCAAATAGATTCATCTACTTGGCAATCATGATATCGGTAACTTTACTGCTCTTTGCAGTTCAAGGGGCGAATATTACCGTACCATTCACAGATTTTGCATTTGGAGAATTACTTTCCACGAAGACCATCAGTATGTATGACTGGTTGATTATACTGGCAGTTTCATCATCAGTATTCGTAATTGAAGAGTTTAGAAAGTTGCTTGTAGCCAGAGGTTTCTTTAAAATTAGAAGATAGGCTTAGGACATACCTTCTTCAATGAATCCATACAGGATTTCACATGCCAGAGAGATTCGAGTCAACCACCGTCATGGCTGGTAGTCACGAAAACTGGAGAAGTCTTTTGCCTCCTGCAAAAGAGAGTTGGCCACAATCTGTAAAAATTGCACATCAACAAATATCAACAAACCAATCGTTGACAATTCAACAAGGATTGGACCTTTTTGATGAACCCAATCTACATGCTATTGGAGAATTGGCTCATGATATCAAAACAGCACGTTTCGGTCAAATGGTTTTTTTCAATGCAAATGTCCACATTAACCAAACAAATATTTGCACACTTGCCTGTAGGTTTTGTGCATTTAGGAGAGGAAGACGTGCAGAAGATGCATATGCACTAACCATCGAAAATTACCTTGAAGAATTAGATAAATATGCTGAATCAGTGGATGAAGTTCACTCTGTTGGCGCACTTCACCCGGATTGGAACGTCGACTATTATGCCGAGTTATTCAGGTCAGTAAAAGACCGATATCCAAACATCCACATCAAAGCCTTGACAGCAGTAGAGGTAAAACACATCGCTAAATTGTCCAAACTAGATGTTCGAAGTGTACTTACTCAATTGAAAGAAGCGGGTTTGGGTTCTCTGCCAGGAGGTGGAGCCGAAATCCTTGATGATGAAGTCAGAGAGAATATCTGCAAGGGAAAAGAGACTACATCAGAATACTTGGAAATTCATCAGATGGCCCACGAACTTGAAATCCCAACAAATTGTACCATGTTATTTGGGACAATTGAATCATCATTGCATCGTGTAAAACATCTGTTCCACCTCCGAGACCTTCAAACTCAAACCAAGGGTTTCCAGTGTTTTGTACCCTATCCGTTTCTTCCTGATGATTCACGCCTACCTGATGCTCAGTTGGCCACTGGCAGTGAAATACTCAGAACTATCGCCATATCGAGAATTTTACTCGATAATATCCCTCACATCAAGGCATATCGTATGAACATCGGTGATTCCCTTTCAGAGTTAGCCCTACAATATGGCGCTGATGATGTTGATGGTATTGTTCAACAAGAACAAATTATGCACTTAGCTGGTTCAAATACCAATCTTCAATCGTCACTTGGTGATCTGGCTAAGATTGTTGTTAACGCTGGTGGTGTTCCGGTTCGGAGAAACTCTACCTACACGAGGTTTGAACTGTTTGATGCAGAGCCACTGGAATCTCGAAATTTACCACGTGTTCGCACCTTAAAGGTGATTCAATGAAACATTGGGAATCTACACTTGGCCGTGTATCATTCATCAATTGCGACCCTCTTTACCATGGTCTCTCCGAAAAATGGAATACCATCGTAGCTCCTCCTTCTTGGTTAACAGGGCACTTATTGAGGCAAGATTGCTTGCTTGCACCAATCCCAGCAGCTGATTACGCGGCTCACTTTGATGAACTGGCACTTATTCCTGATATCGGCATCTCGAGCCGCGGCGAAGTAGGAAGTGTGTTACTCTTTGGAAACCGGCCTATCGAAAAAATGCGGGATATAGCCTTCCCTTCAGACTCATCAACATCTGTGAAATTAATGAAACATATTCTAGAGTTAAGAAATTTAAATCCGCGACCCATCAGCATGGGCCCAGATTTAGAAACGATGCTAGACCGATGTGATGGTGCTTTGTTAATCGGTGATCGTGCTCTGAAATCAGCAACAGAACATCCTTCAAAAGTTGTAATGGATTTAGGAGCAGAATGGTTTAATCAAACTAATCATCCAATGGTATTTGGTGTCTTTGCAGCAAGGCGCGATACTGATTTGAAAAATCTCAAGAAAGCACATCAGGCACTAATCAATCAATTGGAACTATTTGAAACCCAACCCAACCATCGTAAAGAATCGATTGCTGAGAGTTCACGTCAATCAGGCCAAACAATACAAAGATTACAATCATACTATGGCGAAGTTATCAATCGAATGTGGCCAGAGGATTATGAGGGGCTTGAACATTTCCTCAAATTTGTATGTGGCATTGATGATGATTTAAGATTCGCATGGGAATGATCAGTCATCACCTGAAACCTTTCTCCGTTTCACTGTTCTCTTTTTAGCCGGTACTTCGGTTTCAGGTTCTTGCTCAGTTTTCTTTACCGTTCTTTTCTTACGGACAGGTGCCCCACTAGATGGGCTTTGAGTAACGGTTCTTACTCTCTTTTTTGCCACCTTAGGAATATTTTCATTCGTTGGTCGAATAATTTTTTTCTTTGAAACGACGGCTGGGGAATCGTAGACTTCTTCCTGAGAATATGCTTCTGATTCCTCGTATGTTTCATCATACTCTTCTTCATCTTCTTCCTCGACTTCTTTACTGTCTAGCCGCTTCTGAACTTCATCGAGGGCTAACTCAAATTCTTCAAGATCAATAACTCCATTTCCATCCACGTCAATACTAGTGATGAGCGCTCTCAATTGTTTAAGCGGCAAATCAGCAATGCGCAAGGAACGTAATCCTTTCAACAATTCATCGGATTCAAGTGTTCCGCTAGAATCAACATCAAATTTGTTGAACAAAGCATGAACAGTGTAAGCATTATTGACCATATATTCGTAGATTTTGTCCATTACATTATCATACACAAAGAGAGCACCACAATTAGAACAATTTAGGGCATCAGAGGGATTAATGGTTTCGCAAACTTGACATTCTTGTGAAGTAATTAGTGACATGTCAATTGAGTTTGATTTTCTCATCCAAAGTACAACTATGATTACCAAAAACGCGAGCATTGAGGCTATGGCCAATGGGTGAGATATAATCAAAACTATTTCATCATATAGGGATGGCTGAACCTCTTGTTTTTTCTCGAATGTTCCTGAGACTTCTTGCATTTGAATATACCATGTCGGTAACGACATATCGGTAACTGAATCACCCGTTCCAGTGACTGATATTGGATGGTGTGGTGCCATCCAGAGTAATGTTCCCAGCGGTGCTGATGATTGTCCACTGAGAGTAAAATCTAGTGGAAAAGTTGGTGCAGAAGTAAGGTCATAGGTAACCGCTAAGACAATATGTATGGGTGTTGAAAAATCTTTGTCGTCCCAAACGAGCATTCCGTTTGCAATTCGACAAGATATCGTACCATTTTCAAGTGAGCCACTCGAAATATCAAAACTATCTTCCCAAAATAGAATCAGGTCTTCATGGTTGATACTATTGCAAAGTGTCTCAGAAAATAATGCTACTTCTGACTTCGATATTTTGCCATCATCTTTCAATGCGATTCTTGAATGATTTCTGATATCTGTGCTCATATCGGATGGTAGTTTCAAGTGATCTTCGATAGTTAGTTCATTTTCACTCACAACGATATTTATATTACGAATTCGTTCCAAGTCAGGTACTGTTGAGCAGGGAAGGTTTGATTGACAATTAATATCGGCTATGTCTGGAATGCCATCACCATCATCGTCGAGGTCATCACTATCAGGAATGCGATCCCCATCAATATCAGCTCCAGGTTTTCCAGTTGAAGGATTCAAGACATTTTGCCTGTAAATCACGACCTGATCCGTCCCTGTAATGACAAATAACTGGTCTATACGGTTGTAGGTATCGAGTATCAATTGATAATCCAGCACTGAGTGGAAAAATTCTATTTCTGTAGACGAAATTTCTGTATCCAAATCTATTTTGATTAGCTTAGGATTATCGCTCACAATGGAGAGGTAGAGTGAAGAAGAGTCATTGTTAGAGATATGAATTTTAGTTGCCCCATCAAATTTGCCATATGATTTTGAGATATTATTAACAAAGTTGTAACGGAGCAATTCTCCATCTTCACTTAAAATAAAATATGTTTCATCACTTAGACTAAATTCACAATCCATTACTGCATTTGAATTTGACAATTTATTATGCTCTCCCACCGGATGAGCGGTTTCGTTTCTAAGGGTAAAGTATCCTTGATCTGTACCTGAAATGATATAGTTTCCACTTGGAGAATATTCCAGACATGCCAAATCACTGGTGTGAGGCGATGTAATAATTTGCTCACCCTGCATAATAGTCGTATTTCCAAGAAGAATTCCACCGTTTTTCTCCTCAGAAATCAATGTTATTCCATCAGGCGACCAAGATAGAAGAGTAGGATAGATTCGGCCCTGTAAATTGCCATCAATGGTCTTGAAATTTACCATGTCAAATGTTCTAATTGAACCTACTAAATCTGTGGATGGAGTAACGTGGCCAACAGCAAGAACAGTACCATTTGGGTTAAAAGCCATGCTTGTGACAGCATAAGCCGTTGAAAACTGCGCAATTTTCGATAGATTTGTTGTATCGTATATTGCCACAATGTTATCCAAACCTACGGCCATCATTGTCTGATTAGGATTTAATGCTACTACCTTGGAGGATTTAGTTAGGTTACTAGGTTCTGTTGAATCGTAATATGCCAGAGATGAGGTGCCGATTGGCATGAAAAAAAGCCCAACGAGTATGGCAACGATAATGCCTCTTGTTGTCGAAGCCTTCATCCTATCAACATTCCGAGAGGGTAGATATATGAAAGCATGTTGTTGAATTTTTCAAAACAAGACCTTTTGAGCAGTAGTCACTCGCATACCCACATGGCCCAAAACGATGAGAGGAGGAAAGTTATCATTGGCCACTCGCCTGACCCTGATGACGCCTTCATGTTTCATGCTCTAACCAACGAAAAATTTCCTACTGGAAACATAGAGTACCAGCACCAATTAACGGATATAGAATCTCTCAATGCTTTGGCAAAGGAAGAATCTCTTGAAGTCTCTGCCGTCTCAATTCATGCTTATCCAGAGATTGCTCATAACTATGCTCTCATGAATTGTGGAGCATCAATGGGAGAGGGATATGGGCCTATGATTGTATCAAAGAAAAATGTCTCGTTAGAGGAGGTTAAATCGAACGTAATTGCTATTCCTGGAATCAAGACCAGTGCTTTCTTAGCGCTACGGTTGTGTTGGGGTGAGTTTCAATATCAAGTTGTTCCATTTGATGAAATTATCCCACGTATCGTTTCGGGTGAATTCACATCTGGTTTAATCATTCATGAGGGTCAACTTACCTACAAAGATTCCGATCTTGATGTTCATTTAAACTTGGGTAAATGGTGGAATGAAATTACCGGTGGTTTACCTCTTCCACTTGGGGGGAATGTCGTAAAAAAGTCCCTAGGGAAGGAAATGGTCGAACAAATTACAAAGGACACAAAAAAGAGTATTCAGTACGCATTAGAACACCCCGAGGAAGCTCTAGAATTTGCAAAAAAATGGGGTCGCGGGATTGATGATGCAACGAACGAAGAATTTGTCTCAATGTATGTGAACCAACGCACAATCTCATATGGAGAGGACGGAAGAGAAAGCATACGTCTGTTCATATCAATGGGTCAAGAAATAGGTCTAATCAGCAATGATTTTGATGTCTCCTCAATCGAGTTTGTTGGTGCGGAGGTTTAGGTTTGACCAAACCCCAAGTGAGTGAGTTTGGTTCTGTCGATCCAGCTCCTCCAATGCAAAATGGCACAATCTCACAATGGAGTTCAATGTTACTTGATGAAGACGCTCGTATGTTCAAAAGAATGCGAGCTGTTTTTGCGTTAAGAAATCACAGTTCAGATGAATCTGTCAATGTTTTATGTCGTGCTTTTAGCAGCGAAAGCGCACTTTTAAGACATGAAATAGCATATGTCCTGGGCCAGATGCAAAATACTACTGCGGTACCGAAATTGAAAGAAGTTTTAGATAATGAAACTGAACATGTAATGGTAAGACATGAGGCAGCAGAAGCATTGGGTGCTATAGGAGATCGGTCAGCAATAGAGATATTGACAAAATATCTTCACGACCCACAACCTGAAATTTCTGAATCCTGTGAGGTTGCTTTAGACTTACTAGACCACGTCAACGAAAAGTCAGTACATTCAGGGTGAAATTCAAAGACTAGATTCCTGTGGTCATCTCATGCCGCATGAACATGTTCCTCTGGCCCAAGCACCAAATGGTGAGATTGGCCCAAAATGTCATGGATGTAATACACGTTTGACTTTTGGAAGTGCGATGGTTCATGCACAACATTACATGTGTTGGGATTGTTATGTTATAGCAACAGGTGCAGATACTGCAACCGATACAAGTATTGAAAATAAGCCATTTTGGCAAGAATAAATCCTTTTTTATCGTATTCATGAACAACAGTGGTTGGGCAGAAATCGCACATCGATTTGGCCAATATTATGCGAATTGTGAACTTTGGTCACCTCCCCGGCAACGAATGAGAGAATGGATGTTCATACCCTTCAAGGGGATACCCCTTCGTCATCGCTCTCATCCAAATAATCATTCATTACGACAATATCTGGTTGAAAGACCACCTCATTCAGTGTTCTACTCTACTGCATATTGGGAGAAACCACACGAACTCAAAATGATAGACAAGAATTGGAAAGGAGCTGATTTAATATTTGATTTGGATGGTGATCATTTGCCCGGGGTTTCAGATACTGATTTCCCCGCCATGATCGATGTAATTCAAGAACAGGCATGGTCTCTGTGGAATGATTTTTTACAACCTGAATTCGGTTTCAAAGAAGAATACCTACACATCACATTTTCTGGACATCGGGGCTTTCATTTACATTATCGGGACCCTAGTTGGCTACATCTTGAATCGGGTTCACGAAGAGAATTAGTTAGCCACATACGCGGAGAAGGTGTGGATGTAACCGCACTTTTACCACGTTATCATGAACCGAATGCAACTGGGTGGGCCAGGAGAATGCGCCACGGTGTTTCTAATATGGTTAAGAAACTTGTATCGATACACAATGGAGATGAAACTGAATTGAAGAGATTGCTTTCAATCATCAGTTCTCACCAGGACCGTTCTACTAAGCGTAAAAAATGGGGTAAAGTAGGCATACAAAAATTGGCTGGCATGTTGGAGCACGATGACCGCAGACAACGTATAGCAAACGGAAGGATTGAGATTTTGAAGGGCAGCCAAAGAGAACTATTCCTTGCTTTGGTCAAATTAGACTCGGCAATTGTCTTAGACAGCGCTGGGGAAACAGATGAGGTAGTAACGATTGACACTAAACGCCAGATTAGATTCCCTACTTCTCTTCACGGCAAGTGTGGATTGCGTGTCACAGATATTCCTCTTGATCGACTTGAGCCACATCGAAAAAATAGTTTTGACCCATTAACGGAAGGCATTGCATTATCTCGTCAAAAATCAAGCAGCGTTGAAATTATAAAAGACGATGTTGTTGCACGTTTTGACGACCGCATCATAGAGGGAAATATGGGAGACACAATCGAAATTCATGAGGCAGGTGCATTTTTCCTAAGGCTCAAAAATTGGGCAAAAAAAGTCTAAATGAAAACGAAGTAAATCTACGCTTTCAACAAGAATGTTCAAGTCATCTTTCTACCCCCAGCAAATGGGTGAAACCTTGGGAAGGCGGAAAAACAAGTCAAAACAACCACCATTACCACCTCCTCCAATGCCAGGTTTACCACCTCCACCTGGAACGCCGCCACTCCCTTCTCCACCTGGCGAAACTGTCGCAATGCCTCCTTTACCCACTCCTCCGCTCCCACAAACTTCAGCACCAGCGCCCAGCGCTGAATCGCCCCTTCCGACACCTCCGCTGCCAAATCCCGCGCCACCAGCGGCTACAGAAGTTGAGGATCAAAAGTCTGGAGAAGAATATTCGGGCCTATACGCGAAAAGAAGTGGAAAAAGTCTCCAACAAATATACGGCCATATCGACCGTTTAGGTTCTGGAGAAGTAGGATCTCTATTGGAGAGGTATGCTGACCGCTTTGGGCATGAACTCGATCGTGACATTATTGTGATGCGAAAAGATGAGCGATCAGAGAAACTAGCAGAGCTAAGAGATGCCCCAACTGTGGAACTGGTTGAAGACAGTTCTACGCCTGAGATTTCTGATGATGAAAATGATGCATTGAGAGACGAATTAACCTTGGTCGAAAATGAATTAAGGAAATTAAAGGCACAATATCAATCGGCTAAAAATGATGGAGATAAAGAAACATTAAGATCGATGCGACCTCATCTGGAGTCCTTGATGGCTGAGCGAAAAGAAATCAAATCCATCCTGTCGGGTGAGACTTCAATTGATGATGCCGTTGCTGCTAAATCTTCTCCAATTGAACAGACAGTGTCTACGGCCGAGACTGCTGAAGATTCAGAACTTTTCACCAAATTTGTAGGAATAGTGGACGAACTTCTTGGTAATCACTTACCAGAAGATATACTTTCGACCTTCATGGAAAGCAATGATTTCGAGACTTACAGGGATGTAGCCAGTAACCCTCAATCATCATCAAAAGAGGAACGAACGGCTTTCTTTGCAATAGTCGATTCCCAATTAGGAAATATGCCAGACTCTGCTATCAGTAATTTCTTGCAATCAGAACAGTTTGCAACATACGAGCAAATCGGTGAATTATATAGTTGAGGTGAAGATATGGGATTGTTAGATAAATCGAAAAACATGGATACAACTGCGATGAAAACCCCAGAGGTAGCAAAGGCTGCAGTGGTAGCCGAGAAGGTAGCAAAGCCTGCAAAACCGGTTAGAGAAAAAAAGGTCAAGGAAAAGAAGGCAAAAAAAGCAAGGCCAAAGAGAGTTCGTGGCCTTCCCGAAGATTACCAATTAGCTGAAAGGGTTCCAAGATACATTTCGTGGTTGGTTAATTTCATTGTCAATTTTGGCCTCATCATCGGTGCCATACCATTGATGATGTTTGACAGTGGTGCTTCAGGTACCCCGATTTATACATGGATGCTCGTCGCTTCCTTCCTAGTAATTGTCCTAAACCTCTTCATCCTACCAATATACACAAAACGGAATGTCGGCCAATTCGTTTCTCGGACGAAATACATGAATGCACTGGGAGACCCTGCAAACTTCATGCATGCCATTTTATCTGGTATGATGGGGTTTTTATCCTTAACGGGATTAATGTTCGTAGGATTTAATGCACAAGATATTGCTGAGGATACAACTTCTCTGGTTTATTTTATTATAGGAATTTTACTTGTTATATTCTGGTTTGTCAATAACTCATTCAGAAGGAATTCAGATGTAAATCAAAGTTTGGTTGACATGATGTTTGGCGTCTATCTTGTCAAACACATTCCTACTGGCTCTGAAACTGGATGGTTGTTGAGGCTTGAAAACCTTGGAGATTTCGGTGCTCGTTATGAGAAAAGAATCCAGGCTAAAGAAGCAAAACAATCAAAAAAATCTGAGGAAGAAGAATCTAATTCAAGTGAAGAAGATTTGTCTTCATTGACAGTAAAAGAACTCAAAGAAAGATGTAAAACAGCTGGAATTGAGGGCTATGGTTCGATGAAAAAGGATGAGTTGATTGCAGCCTTACAGTGATGAGAAATACATTGGTGAAAAACCTCGCCGAGTAGCGACGTTTTCAACAAGCACGCGTTTACTCTTAATCGCACTGGCTTGTGTGTTAGTTGTATCTATTTCAACATCAAGTATGGTATACAAGATAATAGATTCTTTCATTTTGTTAATTATTTTCTATTCACTAGTTAGAGATTTTTTTATACGAGAATTAT
>MDTD01006096.1_pt1 | contig 27807 bp, 28 predicted proteins | sample 811221 | NCBI WGS metagenome assembly MDTD01 (sample SAMN05326646, study PRJNA326480) | marine metagenome | isolation source: seawater | place: Pacific Ocean: South West | collected 2011 | reverse complement strand
TGCTTCTCTCATTTCAAGTTAAAATTGTATATATGTGATAAATGCATAGCTGGTATATATTTTTAATTATACTCTAAAAAAGTCTCTTATATATGTTCAGGTCGAAATTAAAACAAATATTTAAGGAAAGTTATGAGTTCAAAAAATATATTAAAGCTTATGAAAGATAAGCAAGTAGAATTCGTAGACTTAAGGTTTACTGACCCAAAAGGTAAGCTTCAGCATCTTACTATGGATGCGACCATCGTCGATGAAGATATGTTAGATAAAGGGGTATTTTTTGATGGTTCTTCTATAGCAGGATGGAAGGCAATTAATGAGTCTGACATGATTTTAAAACCAGATTTAGAAAGACCAATAATTGATCCATTTAACTCTCACACAACTCTAAACATCTTTTGCGATATCTTAGACGCTGTAAAAAAAGATCCTTACGAAAGAGATCCTAGAGGCACTGCAAAGAAAGCCGAAGCTTATTTAAAAAAAACAGGTATTGGAGATAAATCTTACTTCGGACCTGAGCCGGAGTTTTTTGTTTTTGATGATGTAAGATTTAAAAACGATATGAATGAAACAAGTTTTGTTATCGACAGTTCTGAAGGACCATACAATACTGGAAAAAAATACGAAAATGGTAACATGGGTCATAGACCAGGCGTCAAAGGTGGTTACTTCCCTGTTCCTCCTGTAGATAGTGCACAAGATATGAGAGGTGAATACCTTAAAGCTCTTAAAGATATGGGTGTTAAAGTAGAGAAACATCATCATGAGGTAGCACCAAGTCAACACGAATTGGGCATGTATTTTGGAACTTTGACAGATCAAGCAGATAATGTTCAGCTTTATAAATATGCTGTTCAAATGGTGACACATTCATTTGGAAAAACTGCAACCTTTATGCCAAAGCCTGTAAAAGGAGACAATGGTTCTGGTATGCACTGTCACCAATCGATTTGGAAAGGTAGCACACCGTTATTTATGGGAAAAGAATACGCTGGTTTATCAAAAGAAGCGTTATACTATATTGGTGGAATTCTTAAACACGCAAGAGCTATTAACGCCTTTGCGAATGCAACAACTAATAGTTACAAAAGATTAATACCAGGTTTTGAAGCACCGGTTATCTTAGCTTACTCCGCAAGAAACAGATCTGCCTCTTGTAGAATACCCGTTATAATGAATCCAAAAGCAGCAAGGATGGAAATTAGGTTTCCTGATGCTGCAGGAAATCCATATTTAACATTTGCTTCAATGCTAATGGCAGGAATTGATGGGATTAAAAACAAAATTGATCCAGGTAAACCATTTGACCAAGATTTATACTCATTATCTGAAAATGATGTTAAGAAGTTACCAACTGTTTGTGGTTCTTTAAGGGAAGCCATGCAAAATCTTGATAAAGACAGAAAATTCTTAACAGAGGGTGGAGTTTTTACTGATGATCAAATTGATGCGTACATCGAGTTAAAATTTCAAGAAATTTACAATTTTGAGCACACACCACATCCAATAGAATTTGATATGTATTACAGTGGTTAAACTTTAAAAGATTCTCCACATCCACAACGTTCAGTCTCATTCGGATTTTTAAAAATAAATTGTGAAGAAAATTTTTCTTTTTTGTAATCCATTTCAGTACCCAACAAATAAATAATAGCTTCAGGTTCAATAAAAACTTTAACTCCTTTTTCCTCAATTACTTCCTCGTTAGGCTTAATTTCTTTAGCATATTCCATAATATAGGACATACCTGCACAACCGCCAGATTTAACACCAACTCTGACTCCAATAGCAGTATTTTCAGCTTTGGACATGATTTGCTTTATTCTCTCAGCTGCACTATTACTTAATTTAATTACCTGTTCGCTCATAAATTCAATTCTAATTTTGCCGCTTCAGACATTTTATCTTTAGTCCAAGGAGGATCCCATACTAACTTGAGTTCAACTTCCTTTATCTCATCAATATTTAATATATTCTTTTTTACTGAATTAGGCAAACTTTCAGCGACTGGACAGTTTGGTGAAGTTAAAGTCATCTCTATAAACACTTTTTTTTCATCATTAATTTCAATTTTATATATTAAGCCTAATTCATAAATGTTAACTGGAATCTCTGGATCAAAAATTTTCTTTATCTCAGAAATAATTTTTTCTTTTATGTCTTTCATTTTAAGTTTTTTTCTCTATAGCCGACAACAATGTGTGCCAAGCCATTGTCGCACATTTTATCCTCATTGGAAACTCTTGAACACCAGAGAGTGAAGAAATGGTTGTTAGTTGATCCTCAGATAAACTATTTAAAGTTATCTTTGTTTTGTTTTTTAACATATTTAAAAAATCATCAGTAACTTTTTTTGAAAATTGTAAATCTCTACCCTTAAGCGTGTCTGTAAGTATTGATGCCGAGGCTAAAGATATAGCACAACCCTCTCCCTCAAAACTTAAACCTGAAATATTTTTATCCTTATCAAGTTTTAAATAAATATGAACTTTATCTCCACAAAGAGGATTATGTGCCTTAGCGTCATGATTGTATCCTTCACATCTTCCCATATTCCTTGGGTTCTTTGCGTGATCTAAAATTATTTCTTGATACAATTCTTTAAGCTCCATTTAGACCTGAAACACTTTCTTACATTTATTGATTGACTCACATAAAACATCGATGTCTTCTTTGCTGTTATAAACTCCTATGGAAGCTCTTGCTGAAGCTGGAATTCCTAGTTTTTCATGTAGAATTTGACAGCAATGATGGCCAGCTCTTATAGCTACTCCATCATCGTCTAAAATTGTTGCAATATCATGTGGATGAATTCCTTTAATAGTGAAAGACATTATAGATGCTCTATTTTTTGGATTACCGATAATTTTAACAGAATTATTTTTCTTTAATTTTTCCAATCCATATTCTAAAACTTGACTCTCATGTTTTTCTATATTTTTTATACCTAAATTTTGGATGAACTTTATTGATTTCGCAAACGCTACGACTTCAGCAGTTTGCATTGTCCCTGCCTCAAATTTTGTTGGAGACTCTGCATAAGTGATTTCATCTTTTTTTACTTCACTAATCATTCCTCCACCTCCTTGATAAGGTGGTAATTCATCAAGCCATTTTTTTTTTGCGTAAAGTATACCAAGTCCATTTGGGCCATACATTTTATGGCAAGAAATAGCATAAAAATCACAATCTAAATCCTGAACATCAAGTACAGAATGAGGTGCTCCTTGAGTACCATCAATCAAAACTGGAATATTTTTTGATTTTGCTAAATCAATTATTTTTTTTACAGGCATAATTGTACCCGTAACGTTTGAAATGTGAGTGAATGCAATTATTTTAGTTTTATTCGTAATCTTGTTTCTAAACTCATCAATATTTATTTCACCATTTTCATCAACTGATGCAAATTTAATAATTGCTCCTTTTTTTTTGCGTAAATAGTGCCATGGAACAAAATTTGAATGATGTTCAAGTTCGGTAACAATAATTTCATCACCAGAATTTATAAACTTTTCACCATAGGTTTCGGCTACTAAATTTATTGCCTCCGTTGCTCCTTTTGTAAAAATTATTTCTTCTCTATGTTTCGCATTAATATAAGATTTGACTATATCTCTGGTTTCCTCAAATTTATTAGTCGCTTTAACTGCTAAAGTGTGCACACTTCTTCCCACATTAGAAAATTCAGTTTCGTAAAACCGTGAAATTTCGTCAATAACAGTTTTTGGTTTTTGTGAGGAATTTGCGCTATCTAAGTATATTAAAGGTTTGCCCTTTATTTTTTGTTTAAATATTGGAAAGTTTGATTTAATATTGTTAAATTCCATTTATTTGATCCTCAATACTTTTTTCTAGAAAAAGTTTTATGTTTTTTTCAGGTATATTTTCTAAAATTTCACTAAGAAAACCGTTAATTAAAAGTTTTTTTGCTTTAGATCTTTTAATACCTCTTGTCATTAAGTAATGTATAGCATCATCATCAATGCTACCAGATGATGATCCATGAGAACACTTTACATCGTCAGCGTATATTTCCAACTCTGGCTTAGCATTGAATTCAGACTCATCATCTAAAATTAAAGCCTTACTCAACTGATATGCATTAGTTTTTTGAGCTATATCTTTAACATATATTTTTCCCTGATAAACCCCATTACTATCTTTCTCTAAAACATTTTTAATTTTTTGATAACTTTTGCAATTCGGTGCTAAGTGGTTAATCTTAGTTTTTATTTCTTGATGTTCTCCATTCCCCAAACATAATCCAGATAAAATAAAACAATTGCTATTTTCTTTATTTAAATGCATATCGATCTCTACTTTATTGAATTTTAGTCCAGATGTTAAAATGAAATTTTGATAACTTGAATTCACTTCTTGTGTTCCATAAAGATGTTTATAAAAATAACCATCACTTTTTGTTTTTTGTATTGTAATATTTTTAAATGATGAGTCCTTATCAATATCTACTTTTTCAAAAGTATTTTTTAAAAACTTGCTATTTTCACAAATATTGTATTCGATTAATATAAGCTCAGAATTTTGATTAAGTTTAATTTTATTTGAATTATTTATAATTTTGTTTTCTAAATTTGAATTAAAATAATTGTAAATAACGATCGGTCTTTTGCATTTATAATTTTTTAGTATTTCTAAATAAAATCCTCCTGATGACAAAGCTTTATTAAGAAATGACAAATTGTCATTAGAACGATAACTAAACTCTTTTAATTCCTCAATTTTTACTTTCTCTTTATTTTCATATTTTATATCACTTGATTTAAAAAAACCATTTACCAATATAATCTTATTGTGTTCGAAGTCTTTAATATCGTCTATATTTTTATTTAATGATAAATCAAAGTTATTTGTAATCTTTTTAAAATTTTTGTTGATGATTGCGTTAAGATCAGAAAATTTCCAATTTTCATCTTTTTTATTAGGAAATCCGGTGCCCAAAAATAATTTAAGGTTTTTTTTTCTTTCTAAGGACTCTTTTTGAGAAATATTAGATATTTTTTCTAAATCAAAATTAAATAGCTGTTCCATTATTTTAAATTCTCATAACCTGTTTTCTCTAGTTCTAAACCTAAATCAGCAAACCCAGTTTTAACAATTTTACCTTTTGATAATACGTGAATAAAATCCGGTTTAATGTAGTCAAGAAGTCTCTGATAGTGAGTAATAATTAAAAATGCATTACTTTTATTTTTATGAGAATTTACACCGTCAGCTACTATTCTAAGAGCGTCTATATCCAATCCAGAGTCGGTCTCATCTAATATTGCTAATTTTGGTTCTAAAAGTTTCATTTGTAATATTTCATTTTTCTTTTTTTCTCCGCCTGAAAAACCAACATTTAATTGTCTAGATAGAAATTTCTCATCAATGTTTAGTTCTGACGCTTTCTCTTTAATTAATTTTAGTAGAGAAAGTGTATCCAATTCTTTTTCTCCCTTTGCCTTTCTTATTGTGTTAAGCGAGGTTTTTAAAAAATTAGTTGTATTTACTCCCGGTATTTCTAGTGGATACTGAAATGCTAAAAATATACCTTTTTGAGCTCTTTCCTCTATAGGAATTTCCTGAAGGTTTTCACCCTCATACTTTAAACTTCCGCTTACATCATATCCATTTTTTCCTGACAGAATATTTGCTAACGTGCTTTTACCAGATCCATTTGGACCCATTATTGCATGAACTTCTCCTGGCTTAATTTCTAAATTTAATCCATTGAGTATAGCTTTTTCCTTAACTGAAGCTTTTAAATTTTTTAATAAGAGCATTATCCCACGCTTCCTTCTAAGCTAATAGAAACTAATTTTTGAGCCTCTACAGCAAATTCCATTGGTAATTGTTGTAAAACTTCTTTGCAGAATCCATTTACTATTAAACTTACAGCTTCCTCTTGATTAAGCCCTCTTTGATTACAATAAAACAATTGGTCTTCATTAATTTTAGAAGTTGTTGCTTCGTGCTCAACAGTTGAAGAGGAATTTTTATTTTTGATATATGGAACTGTATGAGCTCCACATTTATTACCCATCAATAAAGAATCGCATTGTGTATAATTCCTTGAATTTAAAGCTTTTTTACTAATATCAACTAATCCTCTATAAGTATTGTCTGCTCTTCCAGCAGAAATTCCTTTAGAAATAATTTTACTCTTTGTATTTTTTCCCAAGTGAATCATTTTCGTTCCCGTATCTGCTTTTTGATGATTATTGGTGATAGCAATTGAGTAAAATTCTCCAACTGAATTGTCACCTTGCAAAATACAACTTGGATATTTCCATGTAATCGCAGAACCTGTTTCGACCTGAGTCCAGGATATTTTAGAATTTTTTCCTCTGCAAGCTCCTCTTTTTGTCACAAAATTATATATACCACCAACACCGTCTTTATCTCCAGGATACCAATTTTGTACTGTTGAGTATTTTATTTCCGCATCATCTAATGCTACTAATTCAACATTAGCGGCATGTAATTGATTTTCATCTCTCATTGGCGCAGTACAACCCTCCAAGTAACTAACATAACTACCTTTATCAGCAATGATAAGTGTCCTCTCAAATTGTCCTGTTTCCGAAGCATTTATTCTAAAGTATGTAGATAATTCCATCGGACATCTGGTATTTGGTGGAATATAAACAAATGATCCATCAGTAAATACTGCTGAATTCAGTGTAGCAAAATAATGGTCGCTTATAGGTATTACCGATCCAAGATATTTTTTTACTAGTTCGGGATGTTTTTGAATCGCCTCTGATATTGGACAAAAAATTATTCCTTTTTTGTCTAACTCACCTTTAAAGGTAGTAGCTACTGAAACAGAATCAAAAACAGCATCTACAGCAACACCGCTTAATCTCTTTTGCTCATTAAGTGGAATACCTAATTTATTATATGTTTCAATAAGCTTTGGATCGACTTCATCTAAACTTTTTGGTTTATCTTTCATACTTTTTGGGGCTGAATAATAATAAATGTCCTGATAATTAATTTTTGGATACTTTGGTTTTTGCCAATTAGGTTCTTTTAGAACTTTCAATCTATTGAAGGCTTTTAATCGCCAATCCAACATCCATTTTGGTTCTTTTTTTATTTTTGATATAAACTCAATTGTTTCCTCGGAAAGGCCTTTTGGAGCTTTAATATTTTCGATATCAGTTGTAAAACCGTACTTATATTCTTGATTTTTAAATTCCTCTTTTTTCATTTTATTTATGTAAGTTTATTTTTGTTAAATCTTGTAATTTAACTTTTTCAAAAAAACCATTTATATGTCGGTCTAACTGATCCCATAAATTATGAGTAATACATTTGACTGATTTGTTATTACACCCTTTTTTTGAATTTTTCTTACAATTAAGAGTTCTTACTTCTTCATCTACAGCAAATATAATATTTGATAATTTTATTTCTGATGCTGGCTTCTCTAAAACATAACCGCCATTTGCTCCTCTAGAACTTTTCACTAAGTTGTTATTTTTTAATTTTATAAAAATTTGCTCTAAATAAGCTAGAGATATATTTTGCCTTAGTGAAATTTCAGATAAGCTGATTGGACCTCTGTTAGCATTTGAAGCTAAATCTGCCATTGCCATTACTGCATATCTTCCTTTATTTGTCAGTTTCATAAATTATTGTTGTAATACAATAATTATGATCGAATTCCTACTGTTTTAGTAAGGATTAAAAAAAAATATTTGTCGCATAAAAACATGTTATAACCATGAACTTTTTTTTTTAATAATAATCATTATCAATTATGAAACCTAAAAGTTTAGAAATTTTTATACCTGGTCCTGCTGGAAGGTTAGAGGCAAAATACTATAAGAACCCTAAATTTGGATCACCTGTTGCTATAGTATTGCATCCTCATCCCCAATATGGTGGAACAATGAATAATAGAGTTGTTCAATTAATGTATAATATTTTTCTAGAAAATGGTTTTTCGGTTATAAAAGTAAATTTTAGAGGAGTTGGTAAAAGCGATGGGGTTTTTGATAATGGTCAAGGTGAACTATCGGACGCAGCTGCAGCATTAGATTGGATTGAGAGGCAAAACCAAGATTACAGTCAATGTTGGGTTTCTGGTTTTTCTTTCGGATCCCTAATTTGTATGCAATTAATAATGAGAAGACCCGAGGTAAATAACTTTATAGCGGTATCCCCTCAACCAAATGTTTATGATTTTTCTTTTTTAGCTCCATGCCCGACTTCAGGTCAAGTTATTTATAGTGATAACGATGAGCTTGTGTCTAGGGAAAGTATTACAGAATTAGATAATAAAATAAAAAACCAAAAAGGAGTCGAAGTTATATTTTCAAAAATTAAAAATTCAAATCACTTTTTTAAAAATAAAGAAAAAGAATTAACAATTGAAATTGAGAAATATCTTAAAGAAAAAACTGCACTAATTTAATTTTCTACTAACTCACCTCCAGTACATGGTTTTTTACATCCAGTTGTTGAAGGAAAAGATATAGGAAGTTTTAGATAAGATCTAATTGCCAAAAAAGCAAAAGCTTGAGACTCCACAAAATCACCATCGACACCGTATTCATCAATAAGCTCTATAATATAATTTGAATTTAAATTTTTTCTAATTTCTTCAACCAAAATCTTATTTTTTCTTCCCCCGCCACAAAGTATTATCTTTTTTTGTTTACTACCGAGTTTCGATAATTTGTCTGAAATCATACTGCTAATAATATTTGCTGTAAACTTTGTAAGGGTTGTTGTGCCATCTTCAAGCGACAGACCCCTTGCAAATGAGATGTCAAAATCACTTACGTCAAAAGATAATTTATTTTTTTTATTTCTATTGGCATATAGCTCTTGCGCTTGCTCTAATATAATTTCATTGATTTCCCCCAACTCTGCAAGTTTACCATTCATGTCAAATTTTTGTTCAGAATTTTTTCTCACCCAGCTATCTATTAAACAATTACCAGGCCCAATGTCTTGGCTAAACAATTTCCCTTCTTCAGTTAATTTTTCAATAATTGTAATGTTAGAAATTCCGCCTATGTTTAATAAACAAACTGGTAATTTAATCTTTCTTTGAGAAACAATTAGTCTATGAAATAAAGGAGTCAGAGGAGCTCCTTCCCCACCATTTTCTAGATCATTTTGTCTAAAATTGCATATGATTTTTTTTTTATAAGTTGGTGAAGAAGTCTTCCGTTACCTAATTGATTTGAAACTTTTTCTTTAGCATTGTGGTAAATAGTTTGACCATGAAAACCAACTAAAAAGTCTTCATATTTTATATTAAAATCTTTAATAATTTTTGCATGAAAAAAAGTAATTTTTTTCTCAAGATCTAAAAGATCTTTAGCAATTTTTTTAAGATCCATAGGATTATTAATTTTTTCTTTCAAAAAATGAATTTTTTTGTAAATCTCATCATCGTATTCAAAATATTTATTTTTGATTGATTCGTAACTACTTATTCCATCAGAGATTATTACTGATGCATCCACTCCATCGCCTGATGTACCGCTCATAAGTCCCAAAGAAATATATTTTTTTTGCATATTTTTATTTATTTATACTAATTTTTGTATAATAGTGGATTTTATTGATTGCACTATGAAAAATATGTTTTTAGAGGAAATGAAGTCCCGGGGTTATCTTAATCAATGCACGGATATGATCAAATTAAATGAAATTTGTAACAAAAAATCAATATCTGGATATATAGGATTTGATTGTACTGCAAAAAGTCTTCATGTTGGAAGTTTACTTCAAATAATGATCCTTAAATTAATGCAAAAACATGGTCACCAACCGATAGTACTTCTTGGTGGAGGAACTACTTTGATAGGGGATCCATCTGGAAAAGATTCTACTCGAAAAATTTTGGATCAAAGTGAAATTAAAAAAAATATAAAAAGTATTAAAAAAGTTTTTAATAAAATTCTAGACAGTTCAAATAAAAAGACTAAACCAATATTTGTGGATAACGTAAATTGGCTATCAAAATTGAATTTGATAAAATTTCTTAGAGATGTTGGTAGTCATTTTACTATAAATAAGATGCTAACTTTCGATAGCGTAAAATTAAGATTAGATAGAGAACAATCACTTAGTTATATGGAGTTCAATTACATGATATTGCAGGCATATGATTTTTATGAATTATTCAAGAAAAAAAATTGTATTCTTCAAATAGGCGGGTCGGATCAATGGGGAAATATAGTGAACGGTGTAGATTTAATCAGAAGGAAGTTACAAAAAGATTCTTTTGGATTAACTTCCCCTTTAATCACTCTAGCTTCAGGTGCAAAAATGGGCAAGACTGAAAAGGGAGCAGTATGGTTAAATGAAGAAATGTTTTCTTCATATGACTATTGGCAATTCTGGAGAAATACTGATGATAGAGATGTTAAACGATTTTTAAATTATTTTACAGAAATTGATACAAAAGAGATAGATAAAATCTGTGAAAAGGAAAAAAATATAAATAAACTTAAAATATTTTTGGCTAATGAAGCTACTAAAATTTTACACGGAAGGTCAGCGGCACAAAAAGCTGAAAAAACTGCAAAAACTACTTTTGAAAGTGGTGGATTTGGTGTCGAATTACCTGAAATAAAAGTAGACTTAAACAAAGTTAATTTAGGAATTAACTTATTAGAATTTCTATCTACTAACAAAATTATGTCTTCAAAAAGTGAGGCAAGAAGAGCAATAAATAATAATGGTTTAAAAATTAATAACGAAATTGTAAAGGATGAGAAGAAAGTTTTAAAAATTAGTGACTTTAAGAATAATCGTTTAAAAATTTCTTTTGGTAAGAAAAGACACTATGTAATTAAGATTATCTAGTTTCCTTATTTTTGTCGATTATTTTTTGTATAAATCTAGGTGTTAATGTTCTCAAAGGATTTATAGTCGTTTTAATTTTTCCTGGAGGTCCTTTCATTTTAAAACTTATTCCAAACAATCCTTCCCCTGCTTCTTTAGGAATGACTATATCTCCAATTAAAGGAATTTTAGATATTATCTTATTTAACGTTTTCGCAGGTACTAAAGTTCCTCTTAGGCTTGTAATTGAGGGATTTTGATAACCTTCCATTAATACAGATATACTGGGACCGAGCGCAAGTATTTCATTTATCTTTAAAGAGTCCCCTTTTTGCTCCATTTCAATTTCTAAAATGTCAAAAGATAAACCCTCTCCCTCTGCTAAGTCTGCTAAACCACCAAGATCTGCTATGGAAAGAAGCTTCACCATCCCAGGAGCATTTATAACTTTAAAATTTTCAATCTTTAATTTAGAATTAGATAAATTTTCTTGAATAATCGATGAAAATAATAGTTTTCCACCTGATAGACCTTTAAAGAAGCTGTACTCAGTAAGCAGAGGTTTAGTTATGTCTGAATATATTTCAAGGTACCTCATTTTATTCATGTTATCGCTCTTCATAGTTATGTCTAAATAATTATTTTTACCGAAATCTCCTTTTGATGAAATTTTCACAAATTTACCACTCTGAATTTTTCCAATCAATTTAAAACTTTTTAACTTTTCGGATAATGGGACGTCAATTTTAGTAAAATCAATTTCTATCTCTTTATTTATTTTAGAGAATATTTTTGAGCTAGTTTTTTGACTTAAAATTTTATGCAAATTGGTTGCATCAAAGTGGGAGCCATTAATCAAAATTTTTTTTCTAAATTCAATCTTAAAATCGTTATTTTTATCTTTTTCTTTAAAAGTTTTTACTAAAATCTTTTTTAATGATAAAAATTTTCCTTTCTCAAAATTCAACCCTTCGGCAATTATAGAATTATTTCCTTCAATTAAACTAACTTTATTAATCTTAATATTTTCTTTATTTTTGTCAAAATCCAAAGAAATTGTAGCAATTTTATCTTTGGGTTTTTCATAATTAATCACTTTAAACATTAATTCGTTACTATAATCTAAATCGACATTAAATTTTATAAGATCTTTTTCGATCTTATTATTCAAACTATACTTTAAATAATCCTGATCGTTGAACGAATACTCTCCTGAGATTTTATTTATATTTTTTTTTGTTTTAAAAATTGTTTCAAAACTAGAATTTTTTATACTAACCTGGTCTATTTGTTTTGGTAATAAACGGTTTTTAATAGGTTTTTTTAAAATGAATAAAGCATTAATTATTTTTCCATTCCCCTTAAATTCATATTTTTTAACTTTAAATGTCTTATCGAAAATTAGGTTTAAATTACTGTAGAAATTTGCTTGTATTTTTTTTACATCTTTTAAAAATTCTATATTTTTTATAAATTTAGAACTTTCGTTAATTTCAGAGTATTTAAGCTTTGTTTCAAAATTTGAGGTAATTTGGATTTCAGGCTCAATGCTAATTTTTATATCACCTTCATTTATCTCCAAAAGACCAGACCTAGTAGAAACATTTTTGATTAAAATATCTGTTTTATCAGCAAAAAAATCAAATTTCGTTTTTTCTAAAATCAAATCTTTATATATTAGAGTTTTTAGATTACTAACTGATCCTTTTGCTATAAAATTATCTAAAATGTTATTGTTATCAAAAAACACTTCTATTTCTGTATTAATTGTACCTTCTTCAACTCTATTTTTCAAAAAACTTGTAAAATTTGATGGTTTGAACGAAGTTGAAATGTATTTAATTTGTTCAATATCTAATTGATTTAAAAGAAAATTAATTTTTTTAATCTTAGTTTCTGATTTGAATATTGAAAAAAAGTCTACAAAAACTTTTATTTTTTTAACTGGGATAATCGAATCTCGATAATAAACTATGGGATCAGAAGTTTGTAAGAAAAGGCTTATTTCTTTAAGATCAATTTTATACTCTATTTCACTTAATTTAATATTTATATTTTCATTACTTTGATTGATCTTTTTTGAAATTAAGTCGTTAAATCTATTAGTTTCAATACCAATTGTAGATAATAGTGCTATCATAATAGTCAAAATGAGTAATAGCAATATAAGAAAGTTTAAAAAAATTTTTTTCATTATCTATTTTTTATTCCCTCCTCAATAAATTGATCTATATCTCCATTTAAAACACTAGATGGATTTGTATTTTCAATTTTACTTCTAAGATCTTTAACCAGTTGATATGGCTGAAGAACATAGGATCTAATTTGATGACCCCAGCCAATATCAGTTTTAGTACTTAGTTCTTTTTGGTTTTCATCCTCTCTTTTTTGAATTTCATATTCATAAAGTCTTGCTCTTAGCATTTTAAAACAGCTCTCTTTGTTTTTGTGTTGAGATCTTTCATTTTGGCATTGAACTACTATTTTAGTTGGTAGATGGGTTATTCTTACAGCGCTGTCAGTTGTATTTACATGTTGTCCGCCTGCACCGCTAGATCTGTATGTATCTATCCTTAAATCTTTATCATCAATCTCAATTTTAATATTATCTTCAACTGCTGGGTAAACCCAAACACTCGCAAAACTTGTATGTCGCCTAGCACCACTATCAAAAGGAGATATTCTAACTAGTCTATGGACGCCTGACTCGGCTCTCATCAAGCCATATAAATAATCTCCATCTACCTTTATTGTAGAAGATTTAATTCCTGCTTCTTCACCTTTATGTTCGCTTACAATTTGATATTTAAATTTTTTCTTGTCGAACCACTTTAAATACATTCTTCTTAGCATATCTGCCCAGTCTTGGCTTTCTGTACCGCCTGCACCAGCATGGATTTCTAGATAGATATTAAGATCATCGTTTTCACCAGATAGAAAACAATTAATTTCAATTTTTTTTATATCTTGATTAATTTCTTCAATTTTTTTAAAGCAATCTTCTATTATTTCATCATTTTTTTCTTTGATAGCTAAGCTAAATAGCTCTTTTATGTTATCGATTTCTATTTTAAAATTTTGATAAGAATTAGTAATATCTTCGTAAATTTTTTTTTGTTTAACTGTTTTTTTTACTAAATCTTTGTTTTTCCAGAAGTTTTCCCCTTGAAGAGTAACAGCTATTTCCTTAAGTTTACCCTGAATATTATTTTTATCAAAGATACCCCCTGATATTTCTTAGATTTTTTTCTAAAGATTCTATTTTTGTTTCAAAATTTTGCATTAGTAAAATTGTCTAAACTTTATTAGACTATCACGTCCATTTACTGTTATTAAATTATTATTATTTATGTTGTTAATATCTTTTATTTTTAATGCCTCCACAATTGTATTTTTGTCACCCAGTGCGGATTTTAATCCTGTATCATAATTTAGAGAAGTCAAAAGTATATTCTCTGGAACTTTAAAATCTTCAAAATCATCTTTGAACAATCCATTTTCAACAAAGTTTTTAAATATTGGTAAAGCAGCCTTAGAGCCCGTTTCAAATTTTCCTAAACTTTTTGGATTATCAAATCCAATGTACACTCCAATTACTAAATTGGATGAAAAACCGATAAACCACGCATCATAATTATCATTAGTGGTTCCTGTTTTTCCAGCTAAAGGAACATTTAAAGATTTTAATTTTTTTGCTGTTCCTCTATCAACAGCTCCTTTAAGAATTGAAGTCATTTGATAAGCGGTTTCTTTACTTATTATTTGTTCATTTGTATTTTCTATAAATGGAAATTCAATAGGCTGATTAATGAATTTATCACAACCTAAACATTTTCTATTTTTTGATTGGAAAATAGTATTTCCTCTTCTGTCTTGAATTCTTGAAATCAAACTAGGTTCTATTTTTTTTCCACCGTTTACAAATGGAGCATAAGCTGCCGTTAAATTTAGCAATGTAGTTTCAGCAGCTCCCAAAGAAACAGATAGTAGTTCTGGAATTTCATCGTAAATGTTTAATTTTTTTGAAAGTTCTAAAATTTTATCTAAGCCTAAAATTTTAGCTATTCTTACTGTCATTAAATTTCTAGAATATTCTATTCCTTTCCTGAGTGTTGAAGGTCCATAAAACTTTTTTCCATAATTTTCTGGTTTCCAATTTTTGAGACCTACACCTTGGCTTTCTACAAAAGGAGCATCTAAAATAATAGAATTTGGTGAAAAACCATTTTCTAAGGCTGCAGCATAAACAATTGGCTTAAATGCTGAACCAGGTTGTCTTTTTGCTTGTGTTACTCTGTTAAATTCGCTTGATTTAAAATTAAATCCTCCAACCAAGGCTTTAATATCACCTGTAAAAGGGTCTAAAACAATTATACCACCGTTAACCTTTGGATATTGTTTTAAAACCCAAGAATTTTTTTCTTTTTTGACATAAATAATATCACCAACTTTATGAATATCTAAAAGATTTTTCTTTTTTGGTATAGTCCATTTAACGTCAGTAAAATTTAATGTTCCACTTAATTTATAATTTTTATCTTCTATACTTTTAAAATTAATTTTATTCACATCAAGACTCTGAATCTGTACAATTTTCCAATTTAATGTTGGATCTAATTTAAATTTATCAATCTTTTTTTTCCAATTCTTATCTTTTAGTATATTAGTTATTGGGCCTCTCCATCCGTGTCTTCTGTCATAATCTTCGATTCCTTTTCTTAAAGATTTAATTGCTTGAATTTGATATTTAATATTTAGTGGGGTTCTAATACTTAATCCCTGTGAATATAATTTTTCAAAACCATATTTTTCATTAACTTCCCTCCTTACTTCCTCAGTATATGAATTTGCCTCGTTAACAATTACAATTTTTCTTTTTTTTAAATTAAGTATGCTATCTTTTAATTTCTTATACTGCTTCTTGGTAATAAAATTATTTTCTTCTAAGTTTTTTAACACTAAATCCCTTCTAAATTTTGCTACCTTAGGAAATCTATAAGGATTATATTTACTTGGAGCTTTAGGAAGTGCAGCTAGTAATGCTGCATCAGAATAATCTAATTCTTTAATTGATTTATCAAAATATTCTAGACTTGCAGCAGCAATACCGTAAGTTCCTTGACCTAAATAAATTTGATTAAGGTACAATTCCAGAATTCGCTCCTTAGAATAAGCTCTTTCAATTCTAAATGCTAATATGGCTTCTTTAATCTTTCTTTTTAATGATACCTCATTCGTCAAAAGAAAGTTTTTAGCCACCTGTTGAGTAATTGTAGATGCTCCCTCAAGTCTTTTATTTTTTGAAAAATTTTTAATATTATTAATTACCGCTCTTATTATCCCTTTAGCATCTACTCCTGGATGGTTAAAAAAGTTTTTATCTTCTGCTGATAAAAATGAGTTTACAATTACTTCTGGAATAGATTCATAAGGAACAAATAATCTTTTTTGTAACGCATATTCTGCAATTAACTTTCCATCACTTGAGTAGACTCTACTAGAAATTGGTGGTTGATAATTTGAAAGTTTTTTATAGTCAGGTAGACCAATTGAAAAATACCATAAGGTTGAAAATAAAAAAAATACACAGATTATTATAAAAATTATTATAAATTTTATTGAAAAATTGATAAATTTAAACATATTTGCTTTTTATTATTAATAAATTTGACATTCTTGAGGCATTTCAACTTTAAATGTGTATATTTCTTCATTAAATTGTATAAAATACTCATATGTCAAATTTAAAATTTACAGATTTCAAAACATTTAAAGGAATTTATCAGCAATGGAAAAAAATTTATATATTGATGCTTCGCATCCAAATGAAACGCGTATTGTACTTAAATCAGAAAATTCAATCGAAGAATACGAATTTGAAGATAAAAACAATTTAAATTTTAAGAATAATATTTACTTAGGGACTGTAAGTAGAGTAGAACCTTCGTTGCAGGCAGCTTTTGTCAATTTCGGTAGAGAAAGACATGGTTTTTTAGCGTTTAATGATATTCAATCAGATTATTATCAAATACCATCCGAGGATAAAGAGAAAATTAGAGTAGCAGAAGAAAAAATTAGAGAAGAACTTAAAAACAATTTAATAGAAAAATCTCAAGAGAATAATCATCAAGATGTTTCCGATAATCAAAACGAGGAAAATTATAAAGACGGAAACAATATAGAACTTAAAAGTGAAGATATAAAGAAAAAAGAGTATAGAGAAGAAGTTAAAACATCGTACGGTATAAAAAGATATAAAATTCAAGAAGTTATTAAACCGGGACAAGTAGTTTTAATACAGGTCATTAAAGAGGAAAGAGGACAAAAAGGAGCCGCGCTTACTACTTTTATTTCTTTAGCAGGTAAGTACATGGTGTTAATGCCAAACACTCCAAAAGGCGGGGGAATATCGAGAAAAATTTTTAATTCGTCTGATAGACAAAAAATAAGAGGGATTTTAACTGAAATAGATATACCCAAAAGTATGGGTGTAATTGTAAGAACAGCAGGAGCAAATAAAACAAAAAACGAAATAGAAAAAGATTTTCAAAATACTTTAAATACTTGGGAAGAAATAAGAGATAAAGCTCTAGACTCTAATGCTCCATCACTTGTTTATGAGGAAGGTGACATAATCAAAAGAACACTAAGAGATACTTACGATAATGAAACTAAAAATATTTATATTGAAGGTAATGAAGCATATCAAAAAGCAAAAAAATTTATGAAAGAATTGATGCCTAAAAATGTAAAAAATATAAAAAAGTACAGGGGAAAAATTCCATTGTTCCATGATGCAAAAATTGAAAAAGAGTTGAATAATATTTTTGAACCTACAGTAAAACTTAAATCCGGAGGATACTTAGTTATCAACCCCACAGAAGCTTTAGTTTCAATTGATATAAATTCTGGTCAATCAACTAAACAGACTAATATTGAAAAAACTGCATTAAATACAAATCTTGAAGCTGCAGAAGAAATAGCTCATCAAATTAAACTGCGAGATTTATCAGGTCTAATCGTCATTGATTTTATTGATATGATGAACTTTTATAATAGAAGAACAGTTGAAAAAAAAATGAGAGAAAGTATCAGAAAAGATAGGGCAAGAATTCAACTAGGAAGAATAAGCAATTTTGGTCTTTTAGAAATGACTAGGCAAAGATTGAGGGAAGGTTCTATAAAATGGGAAACTCAACTCTCATTAGGATCATTTTCACAGAAAATCTTAAAAAAGATCCAACACTTAGCATTTACCGATAAGGTAAAGTTGCTGAAAGTTTATATTCCTGAAAAAGTAAAAATTTTTATCGAAGACAATTTTTCTGATGAATTGAAATTTTTTAAGAAAAAATATCTTTATAAAATTGAGATTTTATCTGAAAAAAAAATGATTATTCCAGAATTTAAAATTGAGCTAATGAATAAATCAAAAAAAATATTAAATACTGTTGAGTTCATAAGAAATATTTCTGAATCAGGTAAAAATCTCATGTCAAAATCTAGTGAAAAAAAAGAATTAAAAAAAGGAAAAAAAGAAATAAAAAAAATTAAAAATAAAAAAAAATTAAGAACTTTGTGGGTAAGAAGAAGAAAAAAATTAAATTAGTCCTTCAGTTGGTGTGCTAGATTTTGCAAAATAATTTTTTTTCATCCTACCTGCTAAAAAAGAGTTTCTTCCTGATATAACGGCATCTTTAAAGGATTTTGCCATCAAAATAGGATTTTTAGCTTTTGCAATAGCGCTGTTAATCAAAACTCCATCACAACCTAACTCCATTGCGATGGTTGCATCTGAGGCTGTGCCAATTCCGGCATCTACTATGACAGGCAACTTAGACTGTTTAATAATAAGGGAAATGTTAATTTTATTTTGTAAACCTAACCCAGACCCAATAGGAGATGCCAAAGGCATAATAGCAGAGGCACCGTTATCTTCTAATTTTTTTGCCAAGAGTGGGTCGTCCGTGCAATATACCATCACTTTAAAGCCCTCTTTGACTAATGTTTTAGTTGATTTTAAAGTTTCAATCATATTTGGATATAACGTCTTTTTGTCTCCTAAAACTTCAAGTTTTACTAATTTCCATCCACCCATTTCCCTAGCTAAACGAAGAGTTCTCAGTGCTTCTGAAGAAGTAAAACATCCTGCCGTATTAGGTAAAAAGATTATTTTTTTTGGATTAAGATAATCTGTAAGTATAGGTTTTCTTTTGTCCAAAATATTAACTCTTCTTACTGCCACGGTCACCATGTCAGCCCCGGATGCTTTAACCGCTTTAGCAGTTTCTAAAAAACTTTTATATTTACCAGTACCTACGATTAGTCTTGAGTCTAGCTTTTTGTTTGCAATAATTAATCTATCACTTTTCAATTTAGCCACCTCCAATAAAATGAACAATTTCTAGTTTATCGTCATTTTTTAATTTTTGTTTTTTTAAATTAATTTTTTGAATTATCTTCCCATTATATTCAATAGCAATTTTTTTATTTGCCAATTTATATTTTTTTAATAAGTCAAAAATCGAAAAATTTGCCTTTATTTTAATTTTTTTTCCATTTAATTGTATTTTTGCCATAATTGAGTTAATCAATGGTATTATTAAATAACAATGAAAAAAATTATAATTCTTAATGGTCCAAATCTCAACCTTTTAGGTGAAAGAGAAAAAAGCCAATACGGAAGTTTTACTTTAGGTGAATTAGAGAAAATCTGCCTACAGTTTGCCAAAAAAAATGGCATTGAATTGACCTTGTTTCAATCAAATATTGAAGGAGAATTGATTGAAAAAATACAGAATTCAAGAGACGCGCAGGATGGACTAATAATTAATGCTGGGGGGTACACCCACACTTCCGTTGCTATTCATGATGCTCTCAAAATATTAAAAATTCCCATAATTGAATTGCATATAAGTAATATTTATAATAGAGAAGAATTCAGACACAAATCTCTAATTAGCAAATTAGCTAAAGGAATAATTTGTGGGTTTGGGGCTAATGGCTACATCATAGCATTAGATGAAATGAAAAAGTTTTTAGAGAATGAAAATAGATAAAAAATTAATCAAAGAATTAGTAGATAATTTAAAAGAGTTTAATCTTACTGAATTAGAATATCAAGAAGGCAATACTAAGATAAAAGTTTCTAAGGCTATTAAAGGTATTGAAGCTTCTAAAACCGGCGCAATGGTATCACCTAATAAATCTGTTTTAAAAAATGCTGATGATATTAGCGAAGGTATAAGAATTAAATCTCCAATAATCGGCACAGCTTACTTAGCTCCTGAACCAGGAGCAAAGAAGTTTGTGGATGTTGGTCAAAAAGTAAAAAAAGGCCAAACAATTATGATAGTAGAAGCTATGAAAACTATGAACCACGTCCCATCTACAAGTGATGGTGTTGTAAATAAAATACTTGTTGAAGATGGACAGCCTGTTGAATTTGGCCAAACTCTAATCCTTTTAAAATAATTAATGTTTAAAAAAGTATTGATAGCTAACAGAGGAGAAATTGCTGTTAGGGTAATAAGGGCATGTAAGGAATGGGGTATATCCACAGTCGCAGTACATTCTGATGTGGATGCAGAGTCAATGCATGTAAGATTAGCAGATGAAAGTGTATGTATTGGTTCTCACCAACCACAGAATAGTTATTTAAATATTTCCTCGATTATGTCCGCTGTAGATTTAACTGGGGCGGAGGCTATTCACCCGGGTTATGGCTTCTTATCGGAGAATGCAAAATTTTCTGAGATTGTTAGTAAGCATGGAATAAAGTTCATTGGCCCTAGCGCAGATATTATCTCAAAAATGGGAGATAAAATTCAAGCTAAAAGAATTGCAAAAAAATTTGGTCTGCCGGTAATTGAAGGCTCTGAGGGTGGTGTTAAATCTATATCAGAGGCAAAATCAATATGTAAGGATATTGGATATCCAGTTTTAATTAAAGCTGCTGGTGGAGGTGGAGGAAAAGGTATGAAGATTGTTGATGAGGAAAGTCAATTAGAAAATTTATTTCTTACGGCAAAATCTGAAGCAAAGAAATTTTTTAATAATGACGATTTATATATAGAAAAATATTTCAAAAATCCGAGGCATATCGAGGTACAAGTGATGTCTGGAAAAAATAAAACTGTTCATTTGGCTGAGAGAGATTGTTCAGTTCAAAGGAGACATCAAAAATTAATTGAGGAAACTCCTAGTCCTGTTTTAACGGATGAAATAAGAAAAGATCTTTTTCAAAAAACAGTAAAAATGGTTGAGCAAATAAATTACGAAGGTGCAGGAACAGTTGAATTTATTTATGAAAACGGTAAATTTTATTTTCTAGAAATGAATACCAGAGTTCAAGTAGAGCATCCAGTGACTGAGGTACAAACAGGGATTGATATAGTAAAAGAGCAACTTTGGATAGCTTTTACCGGAGAAACAGCTTTGCAGCAAAGTGATATAAATCCAAGAGGTCACACTATTGAATGTCGAATTAATGCAGAAAACCCAGCATTAGATTTTCAACCAAGCCCGGGAACAATTAGCGTATGTCATCAACCTTCTGGTTTTAGAACAAGAGTGGATGGTTCAATTTTTCAAGGATGTAAAATTACGCCTTACTATGATAGCCTTATAGCAAAAGTAATCTGTAAAGGTAGAAATCGAACCGAAGCTATTCAAAGAACTTTAAGATCACTTGATGAATTTGTCTTAGAGGGTATAACGACAACAATAGATCTCCATAAAAAAATTCTTAATCATAAAAAATTTAAAAATTCAGATTTTGATACAAATTGGCTTGGAAAAGAAAAATTTTACTAAGTATTAAAGCAAGATAATAATTGAATATCATAAATTGCATGATCAAAAGGTGTAAGGTTTGGATCTGAAGAGAATGTCCAACCATTAAAAATAAAAACTTTTTCATTTTCTCCTTTTGTTAGATCTTTCACCTGCATATATGCAACATCATCTAATTTATTATTAACCTCAACTTTACCGCACTTAAGTATCTTTATTTCGAGCGGGCCAAATTTTTTAGCCTCCTCTAGTCTAATTTTTATTTTAGATGATTTTGCAGTTATCTTATCTAATCCTATTAAAACGGCGTGTGGCGAACTTAGGTCTTTTTTATTTTTCTTTTTTTCTCTCAAATTTTGACCCAATGTCAATTCCTCGTTTTTTTCTTCTATCTCATCAAAACTTGGCTTTATCTCATCAATATTAATCAATGGTGTTGTTGTAATTTTTTCTTCAGCAAAAGATGATAAGCTAAAAATCATCAAAAGAAATGCAATAATTAATTTAAATTTATTTCCATGTTTCATACTTTTTTTGAGTATGATTCTTTTTAATTTTAACAGGTCTGTAACTTTCATCGGTACCAGTTTTATTAGCTGAATGTTCTTTTTGCCAAATATATTTTTTATTGTCATTTTCGCTTGGAATTTTGTCCACAGTATGATGCATCCATAAATACCAATCGGAGGTTATTTTTGAAGCCTCAATTGTTCCAGAATATATCACCCATCTCTCGTCTCTTTTGCTTTTATAATATTTATTTCCAAATTTATCTTTTCCCACGCATTTACCAAAGAACAAAGTTTTTAAAAAGGTTCCTAAGGTTTGTTTATTCCACCAAGTGAAAATTAATTTTAAGCTCATTATTTTGTTTCCTTAAATCCACACAATTCAAAAGTGTATAATATTTGCATAGACACTAATTAAATTTTCTATATATCATTATTATAACAGAATTCTAAAAATTATGAAAAAATATATTGTCGAAACTTACTACACTTGCACCTTCAAAACTGTACATAATTTAAACGATCTTAATGAGAAAGAAATGTCAAAAATCGATCAAAGGACAGACGGAGAAGTAGAAGTAATTGATGTTAAATTAAATAATAGGAAAACTAAAAAAATTGGAGATAAGTCTTCAGATAAAACCAAAAATATAAAATTGGAAAATGCAATTACTAAGGGAATAGAGAAAAAAACTTCAAACAATTCAAAAATTAATAAACTTTCAAGTAACAATGAAATTAAAATAAAAAGTAACTCACGATTTAGAATGCCTGATAGAAGAAAGGGATATATTCAAAAAGCTCAGATCGGGGATCACAAAGTTTACCTACACACTGGAGAATACGATGACGGTAAAATCGGAGAAATATTTATAGATACAAACAAAGAGGGTGAGTTAGTTAAGGCAATGATGAACAATTTTGCAATCGCAATCTCACTAGGATTGCAATATGGAGTGCCTCTTGATGAATATGTAGATGCATTTATTGATACAAAATTTGAGCCATCTGGAAACGTTATTGGCAATGATAGAATTCTAAGCGCTTCCTCTATTTTAGATTACGTATTTAGGGAATTAGCTATTTCTTACTTAGGTAAAGAAGATTTAGCCCATACACCATCTATAGCAAACACGAAGAATGTGTCTAATGAGACTGCAGATGATAAATTTTTAAAAATAGTTAAAAATATTACTTCAAAAGGCTTTGTCAGAAGTAATCTTGAGGAAAAACTAGTCGATTTGTCTGATGTAAGAATTAATCTCAAAACAAAAAATTAATCTTTTTTAACATCAAATTTTATACCCAATTCCTTAAGTTGCTCTTTATTCACTTCAGATGGCGCTGACATCATCAGATCTTGAGCGTTTTGATTCATAGGGAATAAAGTTACCTCTCTGATATTTTGCTTATTTGCGAGTAGCATCACTATTCTATCAATTCCTGGAGCAATACCTCCATGAGGTGGTGCTCCATAACTTAAAGCGTTAATCATTCCACTAAATTTCTCATCTACATCTTTTTTGTCATAACCAGCAATTGAGAATAGTTTATACATTAATTCAGGTATATGGTTTCTTATTGCTCCAGACGATAATTCCACACCGTTACAAACTATGTCATATTGAAATGCTTTTATTTCTAGTGGATTTTCAAAATTTAAATTTTTTATATTGCCTTGAGGCATAGAAAAAGGATTATGGCTAAAAATAATCTTTTTATTTTTATCGTCTAACTCAAACATGGGATAATCAATTATCCAACAAAAAGCGAATTTATTTTTATCTATTATCTTTAAATCCTCTGCAATTTTATCTCTTGCTAGAGATAAGAGTTTTTCAATATCTTTTTCTTCACCACAAGCCATAAATATTGAGTCGCCTATTTCAGCATTTGTAATTTTCATAATTTCTTTAAGTGAACTTTCACTAAAAAACTTTCCTATCGGACCTTTAGCTGAAACTTCTTTTTCCTTTTCAAATGTAAAATAAGCCAAACCAGAAGACCCCTGCTCCTTCGCCCACTTATCAATATTATCGAAAAAACTTCTTGATTTATCTTTTGTTTTTTTTGTAACTATTGCTCTTACTGATGAACCAGATCTTACCAATTTTTTAAAAATTTCAAATTTCACATCCTCCTTTGTGAATATTTTAGTAATATCCTCTATTATCAATGGATTTCTAAGATCTGGTTTATCAGTACCGTATTTCTTCATCGATTCTTTAAAAGGAATTCTTGGAAATTTTTCAAATAAAATATTTTTATTAGAAAAATTTTTGAATAAATTGATCATAAGTTTTTCTACAACTTTAAATACATCCTCTTGTTCAACAAAAGACATTTCTAAATCTAGTTGATAAAACTCGCCAGGGCTCCTGTCTGCTCTTGCGTCCTCATCTCTAAAGCAAGGAGCTATTTGAAAATATTTATCAAATCCAGAGACCATAATTAATTGCTTAAATTGTTGAGGAGCCTGGGGAAGAGCATAAAATTTTCCTGGATTTAATCTACTGGGTACTAAAAAATCTCTTGCACCCTCTGGGCTAGAGGATGTTAATATAGGTGTTTGATACTCTAAAAATCCCTCTTTAAGCATTTCAGATCTTATAAAAGAAATAACCTTGGATCTTAAAATTATATTTTTATACATTTCATCTCTTCTTAAATCAAGAAATCTATATTTGAGCCTAATATCTTCAGGGTAATCTTGTTCACCGAAAACTGGTATAGGCAACTCTTTAGCATCAGATAAAATTTCTAGTGATTGTATAGCTATTTCAATTTTACCAGTTCTTAACTCTAAATTTTCTGTTCCCGCTGCTCGCTTAACTACTTTGCCAGTAACTTTGATTACTGACTCCGGTCTCAATTTTTCTAAGACTGAAAAAAACTTATTATTATTTTCAATTACACACTGCGTTAATCCGTAGTGGTCTCGAATATCAATGAAAAGAAGATTACCATGGTCTCGTTTGCGATGAAGCCATCCAGATAAAGAAACAGTCTTATTTACGTCACCCTCATTAATTTCTGAGCAGTTATGTGTTCTATATTTATTCATTGGTTTAATACTTTTTTTATTAGATTAATATTTATGGATTTTCCAGAAGATAAAGACAAATCATCAAGATCCTTAAGAAATTTAAACATTTTTTCGTATGATCTTTCAACATTATTAATAATATACTCAGATATTCTTGGATTAAGATATATTTGTTTGTCAGATAAAGACTTTGAAATAATTACTTTTAGTAAATCATCCGTCGGCAATTCAATACCGATATTTATAAAGCTATCCATTCTCGATTGTAAATCTTTAAGTTTAAAAATACTTTTTTTGATCATGGAAACGCTATTTATAACAATAAAATTTTCAACTTGTTTTGATTGATTTAAAATTGAGTATAATAAGTTTTCATCTATATTTTCTCTGAAGTCATCTATTATAAGACAATCTAGTTTATCAAGTTTTATAATGGTTTCATCATTGACCCGGGTAGATTTAATAATTTTTACTTTTTTTATTTTTTTCTCCAATATTTTTGAAAGATGTGTCTTACCCGAACCTTTTGATCCAAAAATATTTAACCATTTTCCTGGCCAGTCAGGCCAACTTTCAATCAATTTGTATGCGGCGAAATTATTTGATGAAACATAAAAGTCCTGTTCATAATATTTTATTTTAAAGGGAAACTTAAATGTTAATTGAGTCATTAAATTATTCTTAAACTCCATTTATTATTTAATAATTCAAGCATAATTTTTTGACTCTTTAATTGATTTATTATTTTATTCAATTTTCCTAAATATTTTATCTTTATCAAAACATAGTTACTATTAAATTCCTGAACATAAATATTGTCAATTAAATCAATATTTTTTAACCTTTTATTTAATTCTACCAAACTATTTTTTTTATTCAAAATTAGTTTAGTATTTAAAAACGACGGCGTTCTTACATCAATTAAATTTTGTGATTTGATTATATTAGTTATTTCCCTTCTAGTTTTAGAGATTATCCTCTTATAAAATTCTTTATCATTTAGATTTCCTCTTTTCACAACTATGTTCCTATCAACATTTTTTCCCTCGACTCTTGTTTTTAGAAAAATTTTCTCTTCAGTCTTTTTTCCATCCTCGATGAAAATTAAAGCAAAATTTGCACTGGAGTACTCTACGAATATATCTTCTAAATTAATGCTTAATAAATCATCTTTATATATTGAAATCTTTTGAATAACTTCAATATTTTCTAAAGGTAAAATAAATTCTATCAAACTTTCTTTTTTTTTATCAAAATTCCAATTTTTATAAAAAAAGTTTTGATTGTAGATAAATGTTTGATTTTCTTTTTTAAAAATTGGGAGTACAAATAATTCTTTATTTGAAATTTCAGAATAGAGAATATTTTTTTTATAAAATAGATCATGAATTTTATCTTTATCAAATAGAATATTAAAGTTTACCTTTTCTTTGTTATCAATACTTTTGCCTTTACCGGATATTTGGTAATAGGACACTAATTCTCTTACTTGTTGAAATTTCAACTGTGATAAATTTTTAGCATCTTCCTCTAGTAATATTTTTTCTAGAAGAATCGAGTACCCTTTTTTTATGGCTTGATTAGCCAATTTTTGATTATTAATATTTGCTGTCTTTATTAGTTCAATATTATTAACACTAAAAATGTTATCATCAGATAAAACATTTCCAGTTTTACAAAAAATAACTAAAATAATAAAAAATTTTAAACATTTCATAAGAAGCTAAATATCATTTTTATTAATGAAAAAAATAAAAAATAGTTACAAAAAAAGCGGTGTAAATATTTCATTGGCTAATAAACTTGTTGGTCACATCTCAATGTTATCAAGAAAAAATGTCCAAAAAACGAAAAATCCTTTTAACAAAGATACTATTGGGGGTTTCGGTTCATTATTCGATATTAGTAAAATCAAAATTAAAGATCCTGTAATAGTCTCCTGCACAGATGGAGTAGGGACAAAAATTGAGTTGGCTAATAAATTTAAAAAATTTGATACTATAGGAATTGATTTAGTTGCTATGTGTGTAAATGATTTAATCGTTCAGGGAGCAAGACCTTTATTTTTTCTTGATTATATAGCTGTAGGAAAATTAGACTTAAACAAAACAAAAAAGATTTTAAAAGGAATTTTTAAAGGGTGTTCTATAGCGAAATGTAATTTGATAGGAGGGGAAACAGCAGAGATGCCAGGTGTTTATTCAAATGATAAATTTGATCTTGCGGGATTTAGCGTAGGTATAGTTTCAAAGAAGAAAATTATAGGCAAAGACTTAGTAAAAAAAAATAATATAGTACTAGCTATTCCTTCAAGCGGGATACATTCAAATGGCTACTCTCTTGTTAGGTCAATTTTAAAAAAAAATAAAATTACTAGTAGTTTTAAAAAAGAACTACTTAGACCAACTAAAATTTACGCCAGTGAAATTATTAAATTAACTGAAAAAAATTTAATTAACTCTGCCGCACATATTACAGGTGGTGGATTAATAGAAAATTTATTGAGATCTATTCCTGATAAACTTTCTCTGAACTTAGATTTATCTAAAATTAAAATAGGAAAAATTTTTAAATGGTTAAAAAAAAATAATATTTCTGATCAAGAAATGATGAGAACTTTTAATTGTGGAATAGGAT
>MDTD01171804.1_pt1 | contig 27827 bp, 24 predicted proteins | sample 811221 | NCBI WGS metagenome assembly MDTD01 (sample SAMN05326646, study PRJNA326480) | marine metagenome | isolation source: seawater | place: Pacific Ocean: South West | collected 2011 | reverse complement strand
TTAGATGCTAGTATTAATTATATTGAAACTATTTTCTTAAATCAAAAAGAAGATGAATACAATAAATTTATAATTACTATTTTTAGTGTTGCATTTATTACTGGATTAGTAAAAATGATTTTTGATAAAAATGAAACAAACTTAAAAAGTATATTTTCAGGTATTTTACTAGGTGTACCTAACTACTTTAGTATTTATTTTGTATTACAATCATTAGAGGAATTAGGAGGGATTGTTGTTTTTCCTGTTTTGAACATTGGAGTAGTACTATTATCTTCAATTATAAGTTTTATCTATTATAAGGAACAAATGAGTTTATTAAATTGGATGGGAATTAGTATGTCCTGTATTTCTATAATTTTAATACTATCTGTATGATTTTTGATGACACATACAATGAAGTGAAAAAACCGAGTTCAGGTATATACAAAGAAAAAGGAAGTAAATTTATATCATACTCCTATCCTGTTTATACAGAAAAAGACATAAAAGATAGAATGGAGGAAGTTAAGAAAATAGAACATTCTGCAAGACACTACTGCTATGCTTTTGTTTTACATCCAGATAAATCATTTCAAAGATCAAGTGATGATGGAGAACCCTCTTCAACAGCTGGAAAACCTATTTTAGGACAAATATTGTCAAATAACTTAACAAATATATTAATTATTGTAGTGAGACATTTTGGAGGAGTTAAACTAGGTGTGTCTGGGTTAATCAGATCTTATAAAACTGCTGCCGCAGATACAATACTCAATTCTCAAATTATAACAAAGATTTTAAAAGAACAATTTGAGGTTTGTTTTAAATACCCCCAAATGAATGTTGTAATGAGACTGGTAAAAGAATTTGATTTGGAAGTAATAAAAACAGACTTTCAAATTGATTGTAAACTTATATTTGCAGTTCCCAAAAGTAAATCTTTAGACATAGAAGATACATTTAAGAAGAACCATGAAATAACAATAGAATATTTAAAAACAAGCTAATGGAATTATTAAAACAAATGTGTGAAGTTCATGCTCCTTCTGGAGAAGAATCAACTATGAAAAACTTCATATTAAAGCATATAGAAATAAATAAAAATAATTGGAAGGTACAACCTATACTTCATTATGGAAAAGGGTTACAAGATAATTTAATTTTAGTTTTTGGAAAGCCAAATACTGCAATATTCGCTCATTTAGATTCTATTGGTTTTACAGTAAAATATAACAATGAAATTGTAAAAATTGGAGGACCAGTTTCATCAGAGGGAATTGTGATAACAGGAAAGGATTCTTTTGGAAAAATTGAAGGTAAAATTGTAAAAAAAGAAAATAAAATATTTATTGATTTTCATAGAGAAATTGAAAAAGGTACTTCTTTAATATTTAAATCAAATTTCAGAGAAACTAAAGAATATATACAAAGCTGCTATTTAGATAACAGACTTGGAGTTTGGAATGCTCTTGAAGTTGCAAAAACTTTAGAGAATGGAATTATTGTTTTTTCCTCTTGGGAGGAACATAGTGGTGGATCTGTGGGATATTTAGGAAAATTTATTCAAGAAAAATATGGAGTAATGCAAGCACTTATATCTGATATCACTTGGGTTACTGAAGGAGTTAAACATGGAAAAGGATGCGCTATATCCCTAAGAGATAGTGGAATACCAAGAAGATCATATGTTAATAAAATAGTTGAAATTGCAAGAAAAACAAATATTCCTTATCAATTAGAGGTAGAAGATGCGGGAGGAAGTGATGGGAATGGTTTACAAAAGAGTGATTATCCTTGGGACTGGTGTTTTGTTGGAGCACCAGAAGATAATGTTCATTCTCCAGACGAAAAAGTTCACAAAAAAGATATTCAATCTATGTTAGATTTATATAAAGAATTAATGAAAAAACTTTAATCAAGAACTTCTCTTTTTTTGTAGTATAAATCAACTACGTTTTTAAAAATTAATTATTTATAAATCTTCAAATCAATAACAGGATTATTTACCTGAATGGAATCAACGAACTGATCAAGATAAACATTGTATTTATAAATATAATCACTATTATTTTTATCGTTCATATATAAAAAATCTACAATAATAGATGTAGTATCTGTATTTGCAAACGACTCTCTATTTATTTCAAGTACTGTAGGTATTTTCTTATCTGTAACTAATGTATGATTTAGAGAATTTGTTGATAAATAATAAACACCAGATGAGCTAGTGATATAATACTTTGTATTCGCATTATTTACTAAAATATTATTAGCATTATAAACATTATTTAAAGTATTTGAATTTTGAATACTTAAAGACCCAGCACCAATAGAATGAACCGAAGAAAAAGTGTTGTTTGATAAATTAGATTCATCATAAATACCTTTACATAAAACAATAATCGACCCGTTATGAAGTACAGATACAGGATTTTTATCTACAATTATATTTCCAGCAAATTCATTAATAGGAACTACACCATCTTTGACATTTATCGCACATAATGTTGTATCATAATCATTTGAATTATCCCTACCTGAATTTACAACAAAAGCTCTTTCCCAACTCAAAACAATATCTGATGGACTTGCATCATCTCCAGTTTTTATACGAGCTATAACTTCTCTTAAATTTATGTCTACTACTTTAATTTCAGATTCCGCTTTATCAGAAACATACATTCTGTTAAATTTTGCATATTCACATTCTTGAGCATCAGAAAAAGCTTGTAAATCCCAATTTTTTAGAAATGTATTTATATCAACAGAATACAGAGTATTTTCAGAAACAATATACATGTTATCACTATGTACGTTTAAAGATTTTAGATTTGAGATAGTGTTACCATTTACAGTTTGAAATATATTTTCCTTTAACTCATTATTACTAAAATCATAATAATTTATATTATTTTCTGATAATATATATAATCCTTTTCCATAATCACTATCATATACAGGAGGGTCAATTTTTTCAGGAGTACATCCAAAAAAATAAATGGAAAACAATGATATAAATAATAATTTTTTCATCTTTAATTTTTTCACAAATATAAATAAAAAGGGATGTTAACATCCCTTTTTATTCTCAATACTTTTAATTAAAACAATAACTTCCAGGTATTATGCCAACCTGTACTGAATCTACTATAGTTCCAGATTCATTATATTTATATGACCATCCATTTTGAACATAGTCAACTGCGTCACTACCATAAATATATCCATCATTATATCCAAGACCATAAAAACTTCTGCTAATTATAGGTGTAGTAGGAAGATCTAAATCAGAAATATTAAATTTATATACATTTTTACTCCAACTTCCATCAGAATAAAACAATGATGTTCCATTATCATTAATTATTAAATCACTTGGGCTATTTCCTACGTCAAAATTAAATGTTGATACAATACTATTATTAGTTATTTTTACAAGACTACCAGCGGTTTGAGATACAACATTCCAATTTGCATCATATTCAGTATATCCTCCACAAAGAACCCATATATTATCATTAACATCTGTAACTATAGAATTTGGCTTGTCTCCTACTTCTATAGTGTTGATTAAAAGATCATTGCTAGCGTCGATTACAGATATTGTTTTTTCATATCCCCATCCACCAACATTACAAACATAGACATAACCATTAGAATAAATCATTTTTTCAGGTCCATTTCCAACACTAATTGTAGATAAAATTTCTAAATTATTTAAATCTAATACATGTATTGAATTAGAACCCCAATCTGAGATGTATGCCTTAGTATTTGATACTTCAATAATATATCTTGGAGATATTATATCTTCAATTGTTCCTACAGATATCATTGAATCTATTGAAGCTACTTCAATTTTAGATGAGTTGTTTACAACGATATATGCATTTTCATCAATTATACTCATTGACTGAACCACATCTCCTAATGGAAAAGAATTTGTTGTTACAAAAACATTGTTTTCTACTATACCATCACTAGATACAAAAGAAATAGAACCATTACCGGAACCAAAATTACCTTCATTAGTGACAAAATATCCATCATCATAAATACCATTAGAATCAGGCGGGTTACTGTCTTTTGTACATGAACTAATAACTAAAGATGCAATAATTAAAGTTGTGATTTTGTTAATTGTTTTTTTCATTTTTTTTTTTTTTAAGTTAATATATTTATTTGAATTATAAAGTTTCTTCCAGGTTGAGGGTAGTTTAAGTAAGTCTGATAATCTAGATTAAATAAATTATTAATCGTAAGGATTAAATTAGAATTTAAAACATTTAATTTCTTAATTAATGTAAGATTAACTGTATAATGACTATTTAGAAAATTCAAATTATCAGATGAAGTATATACTTTTCCAATAAATGATTGATTAAGTATAAAATTATAATCATTCAAAGTAAAATTTGAATTAAAATTTGCTTTGTTAACAGGAGTGTAAATTAGCTGATTACCAACGGAAGCATCTAGATTATCTATACCTATCTTATTTGTTGACAAATTATATTGATAGTTAAATTCATTTTGAATTTTTATACTACGACGAATATTAATGTTAAAATTAATTTTTGATTCAAATCCTTTAGAGTTTACCTTTCTTATATTTTCAGGCATCCAAATCCCATTATCCTGTTGATTCCACAAAATCCAATTATCCACATTCAGGTTAAAATAAGTAAAATTGCATTTCAGTATTTTCAAATTAAAATCTAAACCTATTTCCTTATTTATGCCAGATTCTGGTAATAGATTCATATTGCCTATTGATCCGGAGCTTATCCAAAATCTATCGTTAAATGTTGGTGATCTGAAATTTTTATTAATTCTTCCCCTCAATCTATAATTTTTTAATTTCAATTCACATGAATAAGATGGTATAAATGGATGCTTAATAGATTTATTAAATTCTTTTCTAAGAGATAATTCGTTTATTATAATTTTAGATTGGTATGATATTGATGTATATATAGAATTTGTTAAATCAGATTGTTTAAGATTTTCATATGATGAATTTTTCAAATCATTTTTTAGCGAGGATAAATTTAAATTGGTAAATATTTTTTTGTGATTATATTCTAAATTAACTTCAGAAATATTAGTTAATCCTTCATAGAATGAATTAATTTGTTTTGGCACATCAATGTAATATAAATTATCAAAGAGTAAAGCATGTTTAATTTTGCATTTAATACCATTAAAATTATTTAATAAAGTGAATAAATACCTTTCAGATTTATCGGTCTGTTCAGCTGTAGAGTTAGGAACTGTAATATTACCTGGTACCTCTCTAAATAAATTAGTATTCCAATAGTTAAACTGAAATACTGTATTTTTATTTAATAAGTATGAAAAATTAGAAATTAGAGTTTTTCCTTCTGTAAATGAGTGAATATTTTCTCTAAATTCATTATTATATTCATATTTAAAATTGTTACTGTCTCTTAGTTGTGAATAGTTTATGTAATAGTAATAATTATCATTAGAGTTTTCGACACTCATACTATGGGTACTTAATCCATAGCTTCCTCTTTCTATTGTAAAATTAGAATTAGTTTTTTTTATAAAAAATGGAATATTATTTAGATGAATAGTTCCTCCAATAGATCCGCTTCCAAATATTGTAGAGTTTCCTCCATATGAAATCCCTAAATTATTAAATCCATTACTTGGTAATAGTTTTAAATCTGTTAGTCCAGAAGCAGAAGAATTGATTGGAATTCCATTCCATGATATTAGTGTGTGAGAAGCCGATGTTCCTCTAAATGAGGGGGTATTTAAAGCTCCATAACTTTTCACATAAATTGTTGTATTTTCTTCTAAAATTTTATCAAAACTATTTGAATAAGAAAAGTTAGATAAGTTTTTTTCAAGTACATCATATCTAATACCAATTGAATGTTTTAACTCTTTTGATTCAAATAGTTCAATTTCATCAAGCAATATAGAATCTGATACTGATTGAGATATCAATAATGATGGAAATCCTAAAAGGAAAAATATATTATTTAAACTATAATTCATAAACCTTTCGTTTTATTCCAGAAACGAATTAGTTAAAATATATTTAGTAGGTCTTCTGACTTAGTTCTGTTGATTATTACCTTCCCATTTACACATAAACAGTGGTTGTATTATCAATAGTTAATGAACATTACAGCTTCTGGTAAAGTTGAGGAATTACACCTCATTCCCTATCACTAAATATTATGCAAATTTAATAAAAGAAATTAATACATATAAAATCGTTATAAATTATATTTAAGTTTCATAAATATCTTGGATGAACAAATAATCTTAATAGAACAAAAATTAATATCATTTTTTTTAAAATTCTTATGGATGAGATTGTTTTTCAGAGTAATGAAATTTATATTTTAAACCATTTTTTTAAAAATTGAAAATAGAAAAGACCCTAAAAAGGGTCTTTTCTAACTGGTAGCGTGAGGCAGATTTGAACTGCCGACCTCAGGGTTATGAATCCTGCGCTCTAACCAACTGAGCTACCACGCCATTATGGTTCGCAAATATAATATTAATACATATTAATCAATGTTTTTTATAAAAAAATTATGGACCATCTTTTTCCTCTAAAATATTAGTATAATGTTTAAGGGATCTTAGAATAAAAACAATGATAGATACAATTATTAAAATCTGTAATATAGATGGAGATATAGATATATAATTATTTTCAAAAGATATCCTGAATAGATCTATAAAAGAATAACCAATAACGGCAGAAATTATACCAGAGTATTCTCTCCTTAAAACACTTCGAAATGAAAAAGAAATCTTTGATTTCTTAAAATTAAATGTTTTAGGAAAAAAAGCTGGTGTTTTATTTGACCAATCTGTATATTTCTTTCCAAACTTTCTTTGTAAAAATCTTTCTTCAGCAAACATTATTCTTTCATAATAAATCCAAAAAAATAATGACATTATTATTATAAAAGAAATATTATAAGTAAAAATTGAAATTCCTAACCAAATTAAATAATTTCCTAAATATAATGGATGTCTAACTAAAGAATAAAGTCCAGTAGAATTTAAAAAATCAGCAATTTGCATCTTAGTGTTCCTTCCAGAAGTGCCTTTTGGTGTTGTTCCTATTGTATAAAATCTAATTATAAAACCTAAAATAGATACTAATATTGAAACAACATTATAAAAAAACTGAACAGATAAATCAACTTTAGGTGTATAGTATATAAATGGAATTGCTATTAAAAAGAGAAGAACAGGAAATTGACCTCTATATTTAAACAAAAAATTCCCTTGTATTTCCCATTTATCAACTAATGCCATAAATATTGTTTATTCTAAAATAAATCCTTAAATTGCAAAAAAATTACTACACAAAACTACAAAATAATAAGATTATAGATATTTTTATGTCATTAATTAAATACACTCTTGAATTTCCAATTAAGACATCTGTAAGTGTTTTATACAAAAGACTTAGTACTCCAAGCGGACTTGCGGAGTGGTTTGCAGATAATGTTAATATAAAAAACGATATTTTAACATTTTACTGGGAAGGATCTGAAGAGGAAGCTATTATTTTAAAAAAGAAAAAGGATGTTTTTATTCAATATCAATGGTTAGAAGATGAAGGTGAGGAAAAATACTTTGAATTTTTGATTCAGATAGATGAAATGACTATGGATATATCATTAATTGTTACTGATTTTGCCGAGGATGAATTTGATAAAGAAGAGGGTGTTCAGCTTTGGACAAAACAAATAGATAACCTTAAAAAAGCCATAGGAATATAAATAATTACTCTGGTGAGAAAACTACACCTTTATCTAATTAAATCTTTTTTACCTCCATTTATTGCTACATTTTTTATTGCGATATTTGTGTTGTTTATGCAATTTTTATGGAAATGGGTAGACGAATTAATAGGTAAAGGATTAGAAATTGATATTATCTTAAAGTTTATTATTTATGCTGCTACAAGATTAGTCCCCCTTGCTCTTCCAATAGCTATGTTAATAGCATCAATAATGACATATGGAAAATTAGCGGAAAGAAATGAATTGTCAGCTTTAAAATCTTCTGGAATATCCTTAATTAGAATTATGATACCTCTATTTATTTTTTCAGTTATTATTTCTATTCTATCATTTAATTATTCAAATTATATTTTACCTGTAGCAAACCTTAAAAGTGGAACACTAATATATGATATACAGAAGAAGAAACCAGCTATAAACATAAGAGAAGGAGAGTTTTATAATGAAATTGATGGATATACAATAAAAGTTTCAAAAAAGGATTATTTATCTTCAATGATGTATGATATAATTATTTATGACCATACGTCTGAACAGTCTAACGACAAAGTTATAGTTTCTGATAGTGCAGAAATGAAAATTACTGATAATGAACAATACTTAGAGTTAAAACTTTACAATGGGTCTTCTTATATTGAGATTTATAATAAAGATAGATTAAAAAATTATGGTCATCAGAGAATTAATTTTAAAGAAAATACTATTCGATTTGATCTAAAAAAATTCGGACTGAAAAGATCAGATGAGAACATCTACAAGAATCATTATTCTATGATGAATATCAAACAGTTATCATATTCTATTGATTCTCTTGAAAAAAAACTTGAAGATAAAGAAGAATATTACTCGAATAATTATACTGATAAATTTAATCTTAAATTATCATCTGTAAACGGTACTTTACTTAAAAATTCTAACACATATAGGAATAAAAAAGAGAAAATGGACTATGCTATCAACAAAGTTAGATCTATAAAATCTATTTTAAAATCTAACTCTGATGATTTAAATCATAAAAAATCAATTATTAATAGACACAAGATTGAATGGCATAGAAAATTTTCTCTATCTTTTGCATGTATAATTCTGTTTGTTATAGGGGCGTCTTTAGGTTCAATTATTAAAAAAGGAGGATTTGGAATCCCTATTTTGGTCTCTATTTTACTTTTTATACTTTATCATATTCTAAATATTACTGGAGAAAAGCAAGTAAAAGAAGTAGGCTTAAACCCATTGATTGGAATGTGGCTTGCTAATCTAGTGTTTACCCCTGTAAGTTTGATTTTATTATACAAAGCAACAACAGACTCTCCCCTATTAGATTTTAGTTATTATAAGCAAACAATTAATAATCTTTTTAATAGAGGTAAATTAAATAAAAGCTAGTAATTTTGCAAAAAAATATTTCAAATGAATTTCAACACTATTGAGGAAGCAATTGCGGATATAAAACAAGGTAAGGTTGTAATCGTAATTGATGATGAAAACAGAGAAAATGAAGGAGATTTTGTAGCCGCTGCCGAAATGGTAACACCAGAAATGATAAATTTTATGGCTACTCATGGAAGAGGCCTTATTTGTACTCCACTAATTGAACAAAGATGTGAAGAATTAGAATTAGAGTTAATGATTGGGAAAAATACAGCAGCTTACGAAACACCATTTACTATTTCGGTAGATTTAATTGGTAATGGTTGTACTACTGGTATTTCTGCTCAAGACAGAGCAAAAACTATTCAAGCTCTTGTAGACGATAATACAAGACCGGAAGACCTTGGTAAACCTGGACATATTTTTCCTCTAAAAGCAAGAAAAGGTGGAGTTTTAAGAAGAGCAGGACATACAGAAGCCGCTATAGATTTAGCTAGACTTGCTGGATTTAAACCTGCTGGAGTAATTGTAGAAATTCTAAATGAAGATGGTACAATGGCTAGAACCTCTGAACTATTTAAACTTTCTGAAAAATTTGATCTTAAATTTATAACAATTAAAGATTTAATTGAATATAGGATGAGAACTGAATCCTTGATCAAAGAAGAAGTAGAGATTAATTTACCCACAGAAATTGGAGATTTTAAACTAAAAGCATATAGACAGACAACCAATAATCAATTACATTTAGTCATCTATAAAGGAAATTGGAATCTAGATGAAGAAATTTTAGTTAGAGTTCACTCTTCATGTATTACAGGAGATATATTTGGTAGTTGTAGATGTGACTGCGGTCCTCAATTAGATAAATCTATGAAAATGATTGAAGAAAATGGAAAAGGTGTTATAGTATACATGAATCAGGAAGGAAGAGGAATAGGCTTACTTAATAAGTTAAAAGCATATGAAATACAAGAAAAAGGTAAAGATACAGTTGAAGCTAACATTGAGTTAGGATTTAAACCAGATTTAAGAGATTATGGTGTTGGAGCACAAATTTTAAAACATATGAATGTTACTAAAATAAAACTTCTTTCTAATAATCCCAAGAAAAGAACGGGTCTAAAAGGTTATGGAATTGAAATTATTAAAAATATTCCTATAGAAATAGATTCAAATATACATAATAAGTTTTATCTTAAAACCAAAAGAGATAAAATGGGTCATACTCTTAGTAATTTAGATGAGTAAAAAAATAATTTTAGGGATTGAATCATCATGTGATGATACATCTGCTGCTGTTATATCAGATGGATATATTCTCTCGAATATTGTATCAAATCAAAAAGTTCATCAACAATTTGGTGGAGTAGTACCAGAACTTGCTTCTAGAGCACATCAACAGAACATAATACCAGTTGTAGACACTGCTATTAAAAATGCTGGAGTAAATAAAGAAGATTTATCTGCAATATGTTTTACTCAAGGGCCGGGATTATTAGGGTCTTTACTTGTTGGTAGTTCTTTTGCAAAATCCTTTGCTCTAGGCATGAATATTCCTATAATAGCTGTCAACCATATGCAAGGTCATATTATGGCTCATTTTATAAAAGAAAAAGGTAATGAAATCAAATCTCCAAAATTTCCTTTTTTATGTTTAACAGTTTCAGGTGGTCATACACAAATTGTTTTAGTAAAATCTTTTGAAGATATGACTGTAATTGGAGAAACCCTTGACGATGCGGCTGGTGAAGCGTTTGATAAATCTGCAAAAATTTTAGGATTACCTTATCCAGGAGGTCCTTTAATTGACAAATTTGGAAAACATGGTAATAAACATAAGTTCATATTTGGAAAACATAAAGTCGGTGAGTTGAATTTTAGTTATAGTGGAATTAAAACTTCTATATTAAGAGTCATTGAAAAAGGTATTGAAGAAAACGATAACTTTATTGAAAATAATATTGAAGATTTATGTGCAAGTATCCAGCATACTATTGTAGATATTTTAATAAAAAAAATAATGAAAGCTTCAAAAGAAAAAGGAATTAATCAAATAGCAATCGCTGGAGGAGTTTCTGCTAATTCATATTTAAGAACTAGATTATTAGAACTAAAAGAAAAGTACAATAAAGAAGTTTACATACCTAAATTTGAATACTGTACAGATAATGCTGCAATGATTGCTATTAGTGGATATTATAAATTTCTTGATAATAATTTTTCTAATCAATCAATTACACCAAAATCAAGATTATACTTGTAAGGTGAGAATTAGTTTTTAATTTTCTAAAAAATAATAATTAGCTATATCTCTAATTTCATTCTCATCAATCACCTCCCATAATTCATTATGATCTTCAACACCAAATTCTTCAAACCATCCTTCTACTGGTAAATCCTCCATAACATCAAACAATATTTTCACTTTATTAGCCTTTTTCTGCCAATATAATATTGAGTTTAGGCATGATAAGTTCGCTTTTGAAATAATTTCAAAATCAGTAAGTGAAATCGAAGAAATTAAATGTAAGATTGTTTTATCACTATTATTTGGCCATTCTGTTAAACAGTCTTCGTAATATTTCTCATTCATTTGATTGTCAACAGTAAATATATAACAAGAATCACCTGGGAATAAATCATCTATTTCATCAGAAAATCCTAAAATATTTAAATCCTTAATATAATATAAATTATCACTTCTTACATGTCCAATACCCTTATTCCAATCATCAAAATTATTAAATACGTCTATCCTGGTTTTATCAATAGCAATTTTTTTGTCTGAAATTTCAAAGAGTATACATTTAACAGAACCTGCGAAAGAAGATTCTATTTCAATATCATCCATAAAATTATAAAGCGACTTGTCTAATTTAATTGCATTTTTAAACTCAATTCCATTATCAATCATATTTATTTTTTTAGATATGTACTTTTTATATAGATTAACTCATTAACCACCAAAGTCGTCAAATCTAACATTTTCATCAGGAATTCCCCAGTCATCAGCCATTTTAAGTACTGATTGGTTCATCATTGGTGGTCCACAAAAATATAATTCAATATCTTCTGGTGCTTCATGTTTACTTAAGTATTGGTCAATTACTGCATTATGTACAAAACCAACAAAACCATCACCATTTGGATCGTTAATATCTTTCTTTTCAGTCCAATTATCTTCTTCTTTTGCTTCAGAAAGAACTAAATAAAACTTAAAGTTTGAAAATTCTCTTTCAAGAGAACGAAAATGTTCAATATAGAATAACTCAGCTTTAGATCTACCACCATACCAATATGAAACTTTTCTTCCTGTTTTAATTGTTTTAAATAACTCGTATAAGTGAGAACGCATTGGTGCCATACCAGCACCTCCACCAATATATAACATTTCAGCTTCAGAATGATTAATAAAAAACTCTCCGTATGGTCCCGAGATAGTAACTTTATCTCCTGGTTTTCTACTAAAAATATAAGAAGAAGCAACTCCTGGATTTATATCTGTCCAAGAGTTTTTATCTCTATCAAATGGTGGTGCAGCTACTCTAACGTTTAGCATGATATTTCTTCCTTCGGCAGGATATGAAGCCATAGAATATGCCCTAGTAACTTCTTCATCATTTTTCATAACTAAATGACGCATTCCATAAGGACCTTCACTCCAGTCTTTTTCAAATTTATCTGGTTCTCCTGGATGATCTTCTGGATGTGCTTTAATATCCATTTCAGAAAATGGAATCTCACAATCAGGTATCTCAATCTGAATATATCCTCCGGCTTCATAAGGCATGTCTTCTGGAACTTCAACTACAAACTCTTTAATATAAGTAGCAACATTATAATTAGACACAACAGTAGCTTCCCATTTTTTAACTCCAAATACTTCTTCAGGTACTGAAATATCCATATCCTCTTTCACCTTAACTTGACATCCTAATCTATAGTTGTCAGCAATTTTCTTTCTACTAAAATGAGGTTTTTCTGTAGGTAGTATAGTGCCTCCACCACTATGAACTTGACAAGTACATTGAACACAAGTTCCACCACCACCACAAGCCGATGGTAAAAATATTCCATTATCGCTTAAAGTAGATAACAGAGTTGAACCACCATCCACTTCTATTTCCTTCTCCCCATTAATTTTTATCTTTATTTTTCCAGAAGGTGAAAGTTTAGATTTTACAAATAATAATAAAAAAACTAGTAATAAAACTACAAAAAGAAAAACTACTATACTACTTACTATTGTTGTTGATGTTGTTAATAATACCATCTTTTAATTTATTTTTGTTTCGTTATTTTCTACTTGAACAAATTCTTCAGTAGAAACTTCCTTTTTACTATCTTCCAATTTTATACCCATAAAGCTCATAAATGCTATACCCATAAGCCCTGTAATGATAAATGTAATACCAAGACCCCTTAAAGCAGGAGGTACATTTGAATATCTAATTTTTTCTCTGATCGCTGCGATACCAACAATTGCTAAAAACCAACCAATTCCAGAACCAAGACCGAATACTGTAGCTTCACCAATAGTTCCATATGCTCGTTCTTGCATAAATAATGAAGCTCCTAGTATAGCACAGTTTACTGCAATAAGTGGTAAGAAAATTCCTAAAGAACTGTATAATGCAGGAGAAAACTTCTCTACAATCATCTCTACTAGTTGTACCATCGATGCGATAACCGCAATAAATAATATAAAGGTTAAAAATGATAAATCAACTGTGGAGAAACCTTCATTTAGCCAAGTTAAAGCACCCTCTTTAAGAACATAATTTTCTAAGGTATAGTTAACTGGTACAGTAATACCAAGTACAAAAACTACAGCTAAACCTAATCCTACAGAAGTTTTTACAGTTTTAGATACCGCTAAGTAGGAACACATTCCTAAAAAGTAGGCAAACACCATATTATCGATAAATATGGATTTTATAAAAATGTTTGCTAAATCTTGCATAATTTTAGTTTTCTTCTATTAATTTTTTATTTCTCATTCTTTGAATCCAGATATATACTCCACATGTAACAAGAGCCATCGGAGGTAATATCATCATACCATTATTTTCATAACCTAACTCATACAAACCTAATTTTTCTATTACTGGATATCCAAATAATGTTCCTGCTCCAAGTAATTCTCTAAAGAAGGCTACTACAATTAAAGGAAGTGCATATCCTAATGAATTTCCAAATCCGTCCATAAATGATTTCCAAGGTTTATTAGCTAATGCGAAAGCCTCAAGTCTTCCCATAATAATACAATTAGTTATAATTAAACCTACAAAGACTGATAATTCTTTACTAACATCATATACAAATGCTTTTAGTGTTTGATCTACTAAAATTACTAAAGTAGCAATCACAACAAGTTGTATAATAATTCTTATTCTTGATGGTATCATGTTTCTCATCAGCGAAACAACAACATTAGCGGTACACATAACAAAAAATGTTGATAAAGCCATTACTACTGCAGGTTTTAATTGTACCGTAATTGCAAGTGCAGAACAAATACCTAATACCTGTACTGTAATAGGATTGTTATCATCCAACGGATCCTTAATTAATTTTAAATTCTTCTTAGAAAATAAAGCTTCTTTTTTATCGCTCATAATTAATCTATTATTCTTTTATTGATATTAGAGATGGTATCATTTGACTCATCTTGAGTTACTATTTCTAAAGCTTTTTGTACTTGCATTGAAGTAGAGATACTTTTAAAATATGGAAGATATTTTGATAATCTCTCTTCAATCATATCAGTTACTCCATCACAAGTAATAGTCCCACCAGAAATCCCATCAACTTTATGAACATCTCCATTAGCTCCTCCCTTTTGTACAACTATCGATACAAACTTTCCATTTTCCATTATTGTTTTACTTGTAAATGGATCTTGGAAGAAGGGTCTATTTATTTCCGCTCCTAAACCAGGTGTTTCTGATTTATGGTCGAACACTGCTGCGTAAACTGTATTTAAATCCTCCTCTAAAGAGATAAAACCCCATATTGGTCCCCATAATCCTTTTCCTCTTAATGGAATAATATATCTTGCTTCTCCATCAATTTGTGCGATATATAGTGGATATGACTGATCTTTAGTGTCTTTTCTTAATTCTTTAGATAAGTCTACATTAAATGCAGATCCTTCTTGAATCTCTCCTAAATGATTTATTACAAGTTCTTCTTTTATATATTTTGAATAATCTTTCTCAGCCAATTCTCTATCTAGTTCAATTCCAACAGACTTTAATATATTCTGTTTTTTTTCTTGTTCTATATTTTTGGACTGTAATGGTTTTAATCCTATAGCTGCTGATGATAATAAAGCTGCTACAATAATCACCATTAAAGTTGCAAATCCTATCGTGTAACTATTTTTATTTACATCCATAATTTATGCTTTTGCTCTTTTAAGTCTTCTTTTAATATTTGCTTCAATAATATAATGATCCACAAGTGGAGCGAATACATTCATTAATAATATTGCTAACATCATCCCTTCTGGATATGCTGGGTTAAATACCCTAATTAATACTGCAAAAACTCCTATAAGGAATCCTACAATTATCTTTCCTTTATTAGTAGAGGAAGCAGTAACTGGATCTGTAGCCATAAAAACTGCTCCAAATGCGAATCCACCTAGTACTAAATGAACATGTGGGGGTAGATTCATAAATTCATTAGCTCCCCAAAGATTAAAAAGATATCCCATAAAATAACCTCCAACAAAAACTGACAGAATAGTTCTCCAAGAACCAATCCCAGTAATTATTAACATGGCTGCTCCAATCAATATTGCAAAAGTGGAAGTTTCAGAACATGACCCTATCATTGAACCATTAAAATAATCCATGAACATGCTAGAATCATATGTTAAATCACCTGAAGCATAATCAGCTAATGGCGTCGATCCACTAATTCCATCTGGCATTGTTTGTTGTTCTGATATCCATATTTTATCTCCACTTAAGTGTGCTGGATATGCGAAAAATGCAAAAGCTCTAGCGGTTAGCGCTGGATTTAATATATTCATTCCAGTTCCACCAAATACCTCCTTTCCAATTACTACAGCGAATATTACAGATACAGCTAACATCCAGAGCGGTATTGAAATAGGCATTATCATAGGAATTAATAATCCAGTGACTAAATAACCTTCATTAACTTGATGACCTCTGTAAATAGCGAATGCAAATTCAACTGTTAAACCTACAATATATGAAACCAATATTAAAGGCAACATTTTAAGTGCTCCATAATTAAATTTTGTGAAAAATTCGACCTCTTCACCCATAGCGGTGTAATAAATATTTCCTATATTCCACATACCAAAAAATAAAGCAGGAAGTAAAGCAATTATTACTGTCATCATCGATCTCTTTAGATCAATTGAATCTCTGATATGAGAACCAGATTTCGTAGTATGATCTGGAACGAACAAAAAAGTTTCAAATGCGTCATAAGCAGGATACAATTTTTGAAGCTTTCCACCCTCTTCAAAATGGGGTTTTACCGAATTTAATAGATTTCTAAATATTTTCATTAACTATTCTCTTTTTTGATTAAATCTAAACCTTGTCTAATTATTTTTTGAACCTCAACCTTAGAGGTACATACAAATTCACATAATGCAAAATCTTCAGGTGAAACTTCATAAATTCCTAAATTTTCCATCATCTCAATATCTCCAACCATAATTGATTTAATTAAATGAGTTGGATAAATATCCATAGGAAGAACTTTTTCATATTCACCACTAAATACATATGCTCTTTCCTCTCCATTCATATTTGAATTTAGACTATATTTTTTAGTTGGAGTTAACCATGAAAAATATGATCTTGAATTAGAAAACTTATCTAAACCAGGAGATATCCAACCAAGGAATTCAGATTTATCCCCTTCTGGTATTACAGTAATCTGATAATCATAGAATCCAATACTTTCATCTTCATCAATTTTAGTTCCTGATAAAACATCACCACTAATTATTCTTGAATTCCCTTCCTTTAGGTTATCTTTTAAAAAGTTTGTAACTTTAGTACCAGCAATAGTTCTGTAGTACTTAGGCTTCTTTATTTGCGAACCAGCAACAGCAATAATTCTCGAGGCGTCATACCTACCTTCTACAAATAAAGTAGCAATAGTCAAGACATCTTGAGGGGTTAGATACCAAATAATATCATCTTTATTTATTGGATCAATATGATGAATTTGAATTCCTGTATTACCTGCGGGATGGGGTCCTGATATTTTATTTATTTGTACCCCTTTAGCTTTTGTAAAAACTTTAGATGGGTTAGAATATCCATCAATATTCAAATGAGTAATTCCTGTTGTTAGTTTTGTTATAATATTTAATCCTTGTTGAAATAACTCATCTTTACCATAAAGTGCGAAATCATTGTCTATACTTATAGGGGCAGAATTAAATGCCGAAATAAAAATTGATTTTGGAATATCTAATGGATTTGCAATAATATCGTAAGGTTTCTGTCTAATAAAAGGCCAAACTCCATTAGCACACATTTTATCAATTATTTGTTCTCTACTTAAATTTTCTATAGAAACAGATGGTGTATCTACATAAGAAATATCTTTATCAGCGGTGATTACAACTTTCAATATTTTTCTTTTTGCTCCTCTAACAACATCGGTAATTTCACCACTCACCGGACTACAGAACTTTATTTTTTCATTATATTTATCGTAAAAAACAGGAGTTCCTGCTTTTACTTTGTCACCAATTTTTACTGTAAGTTTTGGTGTTAAAGAATAAAAATCAGTTGGTTTTATTTCATAAGTTGTAGAAGATTCTACATTAGAGTATACTTGTTCGGCCTCTCCAGTAAGTCTTATGTTTAGGCCCTTTCTTAAGCGAATATCTTTAGACATCTTAAATTTATTAGATTTTTCGTTTGCAAAATTATACATTTGCTTTTAAACAAAATAACATTTAAAATATTTTTTTAATGAAAATTTATAATTTTATAAACACTTTATTATTATTGTTGTTAGTATCTAATTTCACTTCATATTCTCAGAATAATGAATCTATATTAAATAATAATATTGTAGATAAAAATATACATACGGCACTTTTACATAAAATAAACGATCCTCTTTCTTATCCTATCATTAAACTAAATTCTGAGGAAAAACTTATACTTAGCTTTGACGATTTCAATAGAGACTTAAGGGATTATTACTATACTATAATTCATTGTAATTCAGACTGGGCCCCTTCAGATTTGATGCAATCTGAATACATTGATGGTTTTTTCGAAAACAGAATAGAAGATTATGAGTTTTCTTTCAACACATTACAAAAATACACTAATTATCAATTAGTATTTCCAGAGGAATATTTACAACCTATTTTGTCAGGAAACTATATTATATCTGTTTTTACAAATAATAATCCCGATGAAGTAGTACTACAAAAGAGGTTTATGATATTAGATGAGAAAATTTCTGTTTCTGCACAAGTAAAAAGATCTACAATTATTGATGAAAGATTATACAAACAGGAAGTAGATTTTAATATTAATCATGGAAATATGTATATCTCTAACCCATATACTGATATCAAAGTAGTAGTTAAACAAAATAATAGAGAGGACAACGCTATATACAACTTAAAACCTTTATTTATTAAGAAAGATCATTTAGTATATGATTACGAGCAGATAAATACTTTTGAAGCAGGAAACGAATACAGATATTTTGATATTAAAAGTATAAGATATCAGTCTGAAAAAATAAAGGATATTACAATTGATAGTAATAATATAAATGTTAAGTTATTTACGGATGTAAGTAGATCCTTTAATGAGTTTATAAGTTTATCTGATATAAACGGAAATTTTCTAATTAATAAGCAAGAAGCTTGGAATTCAGAAACAGAATCAGATTATGTAAATGTACAATTTTCTTTATTAGAAAACAGAAAAATAAGCTATGGAGATATCTATTTGATAGGAAGGTTCACAGATTGGATCATAAAAGATGAATATAAATTAATATGGAACGAAATAAATCGCAAATATGAATGTAATACTTTGTTAAAACAAGGTTATTATAATTACCTTTATATACTCAAGGAAAAAAGTAATAACGAAACTAATTTATCTTTTATAGAAGGGAGTCATTATCAGTGTAAAAACGAGTATTATATTTATGTTTATTTCAGAGATATAGGAAAAACATACGATCAATTTATTGGATATCTTAAAACTTCTTCTGAATTGTTTTAAGATTTAATTATATAATTATATTTGCTGAAACTTTAAAATCATAATAAAATGTCAAAAGGATTTTTTAATGTACCTATACCTAGTTGTGAACCTGTAAAGAACTATGCACCTGGATCTAAAGAAAGAAAAGAAGTACTAGATCAATATCAAAAAATGTTCAATAATACTATTGACATTCCTATGTACATTGGTGAAAAAGAAGTGTTTACCAATGATAAAAGAAATATAACACCTCCACACGATCACAAAAATGTAGTGGGAACATTCAACTATGGTGGAGAAAAAGAAGTAAATGATGCAATCGAAGCAGCGCTCAAAGCAAGAAAAAAATGGGGAAATATGAGTTGGGAACACAGAGCGTCAATATTTCTTAAAGCTGCAGATTTATTAGCCGGTCCTTTCCGAGCTAAAATGAATGCTTCTACTATGATTAGTCAAAGTAAAAATGTATATCAAGCAGAAATTGATGCCGCGTGTGAACTTATAGATTTCTTTAAGTTTAATGTACAATATATGACACAACTTTATAAAGAACAACCGGAATCATCTAAAGGGATTTGGAATAGAATGGAACATAGACCTTTAGAAGGATTTATATTTGCTATAACTCCATTTAACTTCACATCAATTTGTGCGAATCTTTGTGCTGCTCCTGCTATGTTAGGAAATGTTATCGTATGGAAACCAGCTGATACACAAGTATATTCTGCTAATGTTATCATGGAATTATTTAAAGCGGCAGGACTTCCTGATGGTGTAATCAATATGATTACTGTAGATGGTCCTACTGCAGGTGATATAATCTTTAAACATTCAGACTTTTCAGGATTACACTTCACGGGTTCTACTGGTGTATTTCGTCATTTATGGAAAGAAATAGGTACAAATATCGATAAGTACAAAACATACCCTAGAATTGTTGGGGAAACTGGTGGAAAAGACTTTATTATTGCACATAAATCCTCTACAGCAGCAGAAGTAGCAACCGCTATCTCTAGAGGAGCTTTTGAATATCAAGGACAAAAATGTTCTGCTGCTAGTAGAGCCTATATTCCTTCTAATATTTGGGAAGAAGTTAAATCTCAAATTATTAATGATGTAAATAATTTTAAAATGGGATCACCTGATAATCCTTCTAACTTTATAAATGCGGTAATTTCAGAAGTTTCATTCGATAAAATTACCTCTTATATAGATTACGCTAAAGATTCTGATGAAGCTGAAATTATTGCTGGTGGAAACTACGATAAATCAGTAGGTTATTTCGTACAACCAACAATTATTGTAACTACAAATCCATATTTTAAATCTATGTGTGAAGAAATTTTTGGACCTGTTATTACAATATATATTTATGAGGAAAATAAATGGGAAGAAACTTTAAAAATTGTTGATAATACCTCAGAATATGCCCTTACGGGAGCAATATTCTCTGTAGATAGATATGCTGTCGAAACAGCTTGTAGAATTTTAGAAAATGCTGCTGGAAATTTCTATATAAATGACAAGCCAACTGGAGCTGTAGTTAGTCAGCAACCTTTTGGTGGAGCTAGAGGTTCAGGAACTAACGATAAGGCAGGTTCAATTCTTAATTTATTAAGATGGGTGTCTCCAAGAACAATAAAAGAAAATTTTGTACCGCCTACAGATTACAGATATCCTTTCTTAGGTGAATAATTTTTTATCTTGATGGATATTTACTTACTATGCTAAATTTTATTATGATATAAAATAACTTACTTTATAAGTATCTCATGAATTTTTATAATCTGAGTAAGTAATAAATCTTTTTCATCATTTACAATTACATGATCAGATAGATTTACTTTTTCCTCTTCTGAAATTTGATTTTTTATTCGATTTTTTATTTCAAAATAACTCAATCCATCTCTTGACTTAATTCTATCAATTCTTAAATTTATAGGACACGTAACACAAATAATAGCGTCCAAACCGTTATCTGACTTACTTTCAAATAAAATAGCTGATTCTTTAATAACGTAAGAACTTTTTTGAACTTCTTGCCAATCTAAAAACTGTTGCTTTACTAAAGGGTGAACTAAAGAATTAAGTTTTCCTAACTTTTCGGAATCTGAGAAAACAATAGATGCAAGTTTTTTATTGTTTAATGAATAGTCATCATATATATCATTACCAAATTCATCTTTAAGGGATTGGACAAGCTGTTCAGAATTAGATAAAAGTTTTTTTGCCTCATTATCAGTATTAAAAACAGGTACTCCCAAAGATTCAAAAACTCTAGACACATACGTTTTTCCACTACCTATCCCACCTGTTAATCCAATCTTTTTCATTTTAGCAAATCTTGATACAGTTTTTCATATTTAGGTAATATATTCGGTAAATCAAACTTAGTCGCATGTTTAAATGCATTTTTCTTAAACTTTGTTAAAGTATCATCATCTTTTAAAATCATCAAAGCGTCATTACTCATTTTAGAAACATCCCCAACTTCAGATAAAAAACCTGTAATGCCATCTATATTTACCTCTTTTAATCCTCCTGAATTTGTAGAAATTACAGCTACTTCAGAAGCCATCGCTTCTAATGCTACTAATCCAAAACTTTCTGTTTCTGAAGGTAAAAGAAAAACGTCAGAAATAGAAAGAAACTCTTCAACAGACTTTAGTTTTCCCATAAATTTAACTTTATAAGAAATATTTAATCTCCTTGATAGTTGCTCAGCTTTTTTTCTTTCGGGACCATCCCCAATCATTAAAAGTTTAGCAGGGATTTTTTTCTGTACTTCATTATATATTTTTAATACATCCATTACTCTTTTAACTTTTCTGAAATTAGAAATATGAACTAATATTTTTTCTTCCTTTTTGGCGATTTTTAATCTTAAATTTTCATCTATTTTTTGAGAATATAAGTTTAAATCTATAAAATTTGATATCATCATAATCTCATTTTTTATACTAAAATGAGAATTGGTTTCTTTTATTAAATCTTCAGAAACTGCTGTAACAGCATCTGATTTATTAATTGCATACTCAATTACAGGTTTAAACGATTTATCCTTTCCAAGAAGTGTTATATCAGTTCCATGCAAAGTAGTGACAATTGGTATAGAAATTCCATATGTTTCTAATATATTTTTAGCTTGTACTGCAGCAGAAGCATGAGGTATTGCATAGTGAACATGTAATAAATTTAAATTTTCATGACGAACAACATCTACTAGTTTTGATGTTAAATTAAGTTCGTATGGAGTATATTCAAATAAAGGATAGTCTGGAACACTAACTTCATGAAAAAAAGTATTCTCACAAAATACATCTAATCTAAAAGGTTGACTATAACTAATAAAATGAACTTCATGACCTTTTTCAGCAAGAGAAATACCTAATTCAGTAGCAACTACCCCACTACCTCCGTATGTTGGATAACAAACTATCCCAATTTTATATTTACTTTTTGTTTCCAAAATGTTTATAAATCTCTTTCATAATTTCTGTTCTAACATCCATTTTTAAAAGTTTTAAATTTTCAGCATCAGGATGAATTCTGTTTGATAAAAATATATAAATTAATTCAGTTTCAGGATCAGCCCATGCTATTGTACCTGTAAAACCTGTATGGCCGAAAGAAGATAAAGAAACACCTTCACAAGTAGGACCTCCAAATCCAGGTTCTGGTTTGTCAAATCCAAGTCCTCTTCTATTTTTATTTTCTAAAAAGTGGCTTTTAGTAAATAAATCCATAGTCGAAGAACTTATATATCTTTCATCACCATATTCTCCTTTATCTAAGTACATTTGCATTAATTTTGCTAAATCATTAGTATTAGAAAAAATGCCAGCATGCCCTCCAACTCCTCCTTGCATGGCAGCTCCCATATCATGAACATATCCTTTAATAAGCTGACTCCTATAAGTGTAATCTTGTTCCGTTGGAACTATTCTATTTTTATTTAAAGTATTTAAAGGTAAATAGCTTAAGTTTTCCATTCCCAATTTTTTATAGAAATATTTTTCTGATAATTCATTTAAACGCTCTGAATAAGTACTTTCAATAATTCTTTTAAAAAAATAATATCCTAAATCTGAATATTTATATTTTTTGGAATCCCTCAATTCAGAATATTTAATGAGGTTAAACATTGTATCAGGATAAGAAAAATGCAAATAAATATCTTTTGCAATTTCATTTGGATATATAGCAGAGTACTCAGTACTATATAAGGTGTCTCTTAATACTTTAACTCCATTTATAGTATCATCTTCTAAGGTATATCTATAGAAAGGAATCCATGATTTTAACTTTGCTTGATGAGAAAGTATATCTTTTATTAGAAGTGAACCTTTGTCTGATGTATCTAAATCTAAATATGTAGATAAACTGTCATCAATATTTAATTTTTCGTCATCAACCATCTTCATCAGCATAGGAACAGAGGAACTTATTTTTGTTATTGAAGCAAGATCAAAAACATCATTATTTCTTAGTTTTCGTTTCTTTTCATAAGTATGAAAACCATAAGATCTATTAAGCAAAATCTTTCCAGATTTTGCTACTAATATCTGACAAGATGGAGTAGCTTTTTGATTTATTGCATTATTAGCAATGCTATCTATTTTGTACAAATCTTGCTCATTTACTCCAAATTCTTCTGGAATTGTATATCCTAATCTAATTTTTTTTGTATTTCTACCAGAATTTATAGGAAAATGCTTTGTACTTACTGGTATCTTTCCTTTCATTGGAATTCCTCCAAAAATAGCTTGAGCAGACATTTCTTGAGAAATTTTGCTATTTTGATAAGATAAAACTATTGCGTCAAAATTATTTACAAATAAAAATGAATTTAATGAATATGGATTAGCAAATACTGATACAACAACTTTTGATTGTATCGCTATTTTCTGAACAAGTAAATCACAATCTTTACTAAATTTATAACTTTTCCAAGCATTAGCATTCGATTTATGAATACCAATAAGTACTAAATTATATTTTGAAAGTTTAGATAGTAACTCCTCTTGTTGTTTTTCAGAAGCATTTTCACTTATATTAAAGTGATCGATTTTTGCATATTTAGATAATGTAGATTGAAAATCTGAACCTGATTCGCCTATACAAACAGACGCTATATTTAAAGTATCCAATCTTTTAAGAGGTAATAGATTATCATAGTTTTGTACTAGCGTAATTGAATTTTCTATTAATTTTCTATTAATATAATGAGTTTTGTTTATCGTAATTTCATTTTTTACCTTATCTAAATTAATAGGAGAAAATTTCGATAGACCCATCCAATATTTATAATTTAATATCTTTCTACATCTTTTATCTACCTCCTCTTGAGATATTTCTTTATTACTAATTGCTAATTTAATTTGATTTATAGCCTTAGGAACATCTTCAGAAAACAGAAGAATATCATTACCAGCTAATAAAGCTTTTACATCAACAATTCCTGGTTCGTAATACTTGCTAACACCTTTCATGTTTAAAGCGTCTGTAATTACTAACCCTTCAAATGCAAGCTTATCTTTCAATAAATCATTTACTAACCTTGGAGACAGAGAAACAGCTTGGTTTTTAGTATTGTCTATCTCTGGAATATACAAATGGGCGACCATTACAGAACCTAAACCACTATCAATTAAAATCTTAAAAGGAAGTATTTCTACCGAATCTAATCTTTCTTTAGAATGATTTATTGTTGGTAGGCTTTTATGAGAATCTGTATCTGTATCGCCATGTCCAGGGAAGTGCTTAGCACAAGCTAAAATCCCATTGTCTTGCATTCCTAACATATACTGAACCGCTAATTCACCCACTCTTTTAGGGTTTTCTCCGAAAGATCTATTTCCAATTATAGGGTTTTCGGGATTAAAATTTACATCAACAACAGGCGCGAAATTAATATTAACTCCTATAAGTTTACATTGACGAGCTATCTCTTCGCCCATCTCATAAATAAGTTTTTCTTCCTGTATTGATCCTAAAGTCATTTGCCAAGGAAAACGTAAAGCAGAATCTAATCTCATAGAAATTCCCCACTCCGCATCTATAGCTATCATTAAAGGGGTTTCCGATATAGATTGATACTTATTTGTGAGCCTTGCCTGTCTTACGGGTCCTCCCTGAAGAAACATTAGTCCACCAATCTTATAATCCTTAATTAAACTTTCAATCTTATCTGTATGATTTTTATCTTTATTGGAATAAGCTGACACCATTAGGAGTTGAGCAATTCTTTCTTCTTCTGATAAATTATTCATAACAGAATCTACCCATTTATTTTGACTTATACTTTGTGAAAATATACAGGCGCTAAAAACTGAAAAAATAAAAAAACAAAATATTTTCCTATACATAAGCACCCGTAACAGAATCCCTAATTTGTTCGTTCTTTTTTGCAGTTGTATAACCTTTTGCTCTGTTTTTAAAACCTGTTCTGGCTAGGATTTTTATGTCAATTACTTCCGCTTCAATTATATCTCCTTTACTTGTGATAAGTCCATTTTGAGATAAAAATCTTCTATAATTTAGATTATCTAAATAAGGATAATCACATTCCCACTCTCTTGAAAAAACTACTTTCCTTATTTCATGTATTTTATTTCTAGTATCTTTTAGAGTTATGGTAGCATAAACTATTTCTCCTGTTTTAATTTCTTCCATTTTTTATTTTTTACAAATTTAAAAAAGCAAACTTAAACTTCATTTTAAAGATTTATAGTATTTTATTATTGTTATTAACACAAATTAGATAAATAATTGTATTAAAAAATAGATTAAAATTAACAAACTTTATTTTACTCTAGATATAACAAACAATTAAGTAAATTTATGAAACGTATATAATAATTGTTTGTAGACTAAAACACCTAAATTAATTTAGACCTAACTATCTTTCCATTTGAGAAATTGTTTTTCTTTTATATTATTACTTTTTTTAGATAAATAAGAATCAAAAGAATCTCCCATTCCAAGATACATATCGGTCATATCTGACTTATCATAAACAAATGAGTTACTTGAGTTAATATTTAATTCTGTAGCGTTCTTAATAGCGTCTATAGTATTACTTAAATATGTAAATGTCCAATTATCTGATTTTTCAAGTTCTTTTATCATAGATTTAATTTGAGAATAATTATAATTTTCTGAGGAATTTTCATAACCATCAGTAATAATTACAACAACAACACTAGCTTTATCTTCGAGAACTTCTTTTTCCGAAATATTTCTTATGTTTTTAACTGATTCTCCAATAGCATCATATAAAGATGTTAATCCAGAGGGTTTATATACAATATAATCATCTAAATTTATAAACCAAGAGTTACTATTTTGTTCATCTTTCATTTCTTTTAATTTATCAGGTTTTACACAGTTTACATCAAAAAATACCTCATGATTAAATGTTGTAAGAGACACTAAAATTTCTTGTTCTGGATATTTTTCTTGTAATCCCTTGATCATTTGCATTTGTTCATTAAATCCATTTATTGTTTGTGCTATACAATCACTCATTGAACCAGACTTATCTAAAATAATTTGGTAGTACGTTTTCTTGTTTGTTAAATTCATAGTTTTAAATTTTAATTATTATTTAGTTAACCTTATTTTTAATACTTCTACAGCAATTAGATAGGGTTTGTTCTTTAATGGTCGAACATGATTTTTATATGCCATTAATTGTCTTAATGGTAGTTTACTACAAAACTCAATTAGTTCTTTATATGTCCCTTCTGTCATTTTAAAGTTTTTTTAAACTTAGAAAAGAAGAGAAACTACTTCCACCACAAAGTAATTTCATCCTCTATCTAAGCAAATTATAATTAGCATCACCTATACTAACTATTTAATATTTTTATACTTACTAAATTATAAGTCAATATATCATACAAAGTTTTTAGAAAAATACTTTAATAATATTAGTAACTCATATATTTATTTAAATCTAAAGACTCTGATAAATGTGGTGGAGAGCCATAAGATATATGCTCAATTTGAGCAAATGAAGAAAAAATAATTGTCTATTTTTTCAAAATGGTGGTAAATCTTGTTTAAATACTAAAGGTGAAGTATATCTAGTAAACAAAAATTTAAGAATCCCTTGGATTTAAAAGGGACATAAATTTAACATAAATTAACTAAGATAATTAACTAATTTAAAAAGTACTTATAAACACAATGCTGTTAATTATTGTAAGTGGTTTATAATTTGTTACTAAAAATTTAATGCTTGTCAGATAATCTGCTAGAATTTTAAAGTTGTATAAAATAATATCAGATATTAATCAAAAATAAATTTTCTTTCTACAGTTCCATCATCATAAATGTATAGTAAAATTTTATTACTAGTAACATTAACAGATCTTCCAAGAACATCTCTAATTTCAATTAATTTTCTTTC
>MDTD01049549.1_pt1 | contig 27828 bp, 30 predicted proteins | sample 811221 | NCBI WGS metagenome assembly MDTD01 (sample SAMN05326646, study PRJNA326480) | marine metagenome | isolation source: seawater | place: Pacific Ocean: South West | collected 2011 | reverse complement strand
GTCGACCGTGGGCTTGTCGCCGCGCCGGGCGAAATAGGGGGAATAGTCGTTCCCCATCATGCTGCTCTCATAGTCGAAGCCATGGGCGAGCAGCAGGTCGATGGTGTTGGGGCCGAGGTCCCAGGCCGCCGAGCGATAGCCCCGCGGATAGCGGCCGGCGATCCGCTTGATGCACTCCCGCGCCCGAATCATCTCCGCTTCTTCCTTTTCCCGCGGCATCGCGGCCGGCGGGACGTGGGAATAGCCGTGATGGCCGATCTCGTGGCCGGCCGCGACCACCTGTTCGCAGGCGGCCTGATGCGAGTCGATGACGACGCCGGGAATGAACCAGGTCGCGGGGATGTCGTGCTCGGCGAGCAGCGAAAGGATGCGCTGGGCGCCGATCAGGCCGAACTCGCCCCGCGAGATGGGAGTCGGGGTGGTCAGACTGCGTGACGTCCATCCGGACCAGACGTCGAAGTCGAAGGTCAGGCAGGCGATATGTCTGGGCATTTCGCCCTCCGGCTTCCTCTGCGGGCGGCGCTGCCGCGGCACTGCAGATCGTATTGGAATACAATACGCAAAAGTGTATTGTGATATGTGGAGGTGGTCAACTCTTCGGCCGGCTTCGTCCGTCGGTGTGGGAGGGACCCTTTGAAAACCAGCCCGCTGTTCGTGCAGTCGTTGGAGAAGGCCTTCCGGGTCCTCGACGCCTTCGACGGCAGCGAACGGTTTCTCGGTCTGGCGGAGATCGCAGCCCGCACCGGCCTCGACAAGAGCGCGGTGCAGCGTTTCGCCTACACCCTCGAACGGCTGGGATTTCTCGATAAATGTCCCAAGACCCGGCGGCTGGCGCTGGGCCAGAAGGGGCTGGATCTCGCCTTCAACTTCCTCCGCACCCATCCGCTGGTCGAGGCGGCGACGCCGACCCTTGTCGAGCTGCGGCGGAGCTGCGGCGAGCGGGTCAATCTCAGCCTGTTCGATGGCACGACGCTGATCTACGTGATCCGGGAGCGGGCGCGGCGGGAATATTTCTACAGTTCCCTGATCGGCCGCCGCATGCCGACCTTCTGTACCGCCGGAGGGCGGGCGATGCTCGCTTGTCTGCCGGAGCAAGAGGCCGCAGAGATCGTCGCCCGCTCGGAGCTGAAGCCGCTCACCGCCCGCACCATCATCGATCCGGCGGCGATCATGACGAAGATCGCCGAAGCGCGGGTCGCCGGCTATACGGTAAGTGCGGAGGAAAGCACCATCGGCGAACTGACGGTGGCCGCGGCCGTGCGCGACGGCGACGGTCGGCCGCTCGCCGCCGTCCACATCGCCGGCTCGCTCGGCGACTGGGCGCTGGACGAATTCGAGCGCCGGTTCGCGCCGCTTGCCGTCGAAACGGCGCTCAACCTCGGCCGGTTCGAATCGACCGCCCCTGCGGCGGCAGGAGGGATGGCTTCATGACTGAATTGCGGGGAGACGAGGCCCGCGTCGCCGATTGGCTGGGGCGCCAATACGGGGCGATGATCGGCCTGCTGGGCGATATCGTGACCATCGACAGCGGCTCCTACGATAAGGAAGGGGTGGATGCGGTCGCGGCCCGGCTGGAGGCGTTCTTCGCCGAGCAGGGAATCAGCACCGCCACCAGCGAGGGGACGACCGAGTCGGGCAACCTGTTGCGCGCTGTCGTCGGCGAGACCGCCAACAAGCCCCCGGTTCTGCTATGCGGACATATGGACACCGTGTTCCCGCGGGGGGAGGCGGGCCGGCGGCCCTTCCGGATCGACGGCGGCCGCGCCTACGGGCCGGGTGTCGCCGACATGAAGGCGGGGCTGGTGATGAACGCCTTCGTGCTGGCCGCCTTCCACCACTGCGGAATCGAGGACGCCCCGCTCGTCGGTCTGTTCACCTGCGACGAGGAGATTGCGTCGCCCTATTCCCGCCGGTTCATCGAGGAAACGGCGCGCGGGGTTCGCGCTGTCCTCAACGCCGAGCCGGGCCGGGTCTCGGGCAATGTCGTCATCCGCCGCAAGGGCGGCGTGTTCCTCAGGCTCGAGGTCACCGGCAAGGCGGCCCACTCCGGTGCCAATTTCAGTGACGGCGCCAGCGCCATCGGTGAACTCGCCCACAAGATCGTCGCGCTCCACGGCCTCACGGATATCGAGCGCGGGACCACGATCAACGTCGGTCTGGTGAAGGGCGGGCAGTCGGTGAACACCACGGCGCCCCATGCCGAAGGAGAGATCGACTTCCGCTACGCGATGCCCGCCGATCGGGCGGAGATTCTGGCGGCCATGGAACGTATCGCCGAGCGGACGACCGTACCGGGGACGTCGGCGCGGCTCTCGATCCGAGGCGAGTTCCTGCCGTTCGTGCCGACCCCTGAGTCCGGGCAGGTGTTCGACTGCTACCGGCAGACGGCCGGCGACCTGGGCTTCGCCGTCGACGGCGAGGCCACGGGCGGCTGCGCCGACTCCGGTGTCACCGCCGCCGTGGGCGCGCCGACTCTCTGCGCCACCGGCCCTGTCGGCGGCAAGGTCCATACGCCCGACGAATACCTGGAAGTCGAGACCATCGTGCCGCGGGCACAGGCGGCGGCGCTTACCGCCCTCAGGCTTCTACGCGCGTGAGCGACGCACCGCTCGCCATCGTCACCGGGGCCGGACGGGGCATCGGCCGGGCCTGCGCGACGGGTCTCGCCGCCGCCGGCTGCGACCTGGCGCTTATCGACCTTGATGAGGCGGGAACGGTAGAGACCGCAAGGCTCTGCGCTCCGCAGGCGGTGTCCGTCCATATCGCCGACGTCGCCGACTTCCGCCTGGCGGAACGGGCCGTGGCGGCCATCGTCGGGGAGACGGGGCGGATCGATGTCCTCGTCAACAATGCCGGCATTTCCCAGCCCAAGGGCCTGCTGGAGCTCACCGAAGCCGATTGGGACCGAACCCTCGCCGTCGATCTCAAGGGCTGCTTCAACTGGTGCCGCGCCGTGGCGCCGGTGATGCTGGACCAGGAGAGCGGCGGGCGAATCGTCAACATGTCGTCGCTTTCGGCCTTGAACGGCGGTGTCACCAGCGCCGTCAGCAAGGTGGCCTATGCGGCGGCCAAGGCCGGCATCCTGGGGCTGACCAGGGCGCTCGCCAAGGAGCTGGGCCCGAAGATCAGCGTCAACGCCGTCTGCCCCGGTATCATTCGCACCGAACTCGTCGAATCGCTCACCCGAGGGCGGGAGGAGGAACTGGCGGGACGCATCGCCATGGGCCGTCTCGGCACGCCCGAGGACGTCGCCGCGGTGGTGACCTTTCTCGCCACGAGCCCGACCTGCTTCGTCAATGGTGAGGCTATCCGTGTCGACGGCTTCCAGTGGGTGACCTGATCGGGGACGGCTGGCCCGTTTTCTCTCCATACCGCGCCGCAACATTGGCCCTCTTGGCAAGGTGGAGCAAAACGGGCATGGTGCTACCTCGCTTACAGGGGGGTGGAATGCTCGCAACAGGGGCTGCGCTATGAAAATCGCCGTGCCGAAGGAGGTCCGCGCCGATGAGACGCGGGTCGCCGCGTCACCGGACATGGTCAAGAAGTTCGTCGGCATGGGCATCGACGTCGCTGTCCAGCAAGGGGCCGGCAAGGGCGCGAACATGCCTGACAGCGTGTTTCGCGACGCCGGTGCCTCGATCACCCGGACCGCCAAGACGACCTATGCCGACGCCGACCTCATCCTGAAGGTGCGGCGGCCGATGTCGGCGGACGAGGGGACCGACGAGGTCGAGATGATGCCGGAGGGCGCGGTGCTGGTCGGGCTCCTGGCGCCGCTCTCGAATCGGGAGCAGGTCGAGGGATACGCCAAGCACAAGATCACATCCTTCGCGATGGAGCTTATCCCCCGCATCAGCCGTGCCCAGAGCATGGATGCGCTGTCGTCGCAGAGCAATCTCGCCGGCTACAAGGCGGTGATCGACGCCGCCTCGGAATACGGCAAGGCGATGCCGATGATGATGACCGCTGCGGGCACCGTCGCGCCCGCCAAGGTGCTGATCCTCGGCGCCGGCGTCGCCGGCCTTCAGGCCATCGCCACGGCGCGCCGGCTGGGTGCCGTCGTGTCCGCATTCGACGTCCGCCCGGCGGTGAAGGAGCAGGTGCAGAGTCTCGGCGCCAAGTTCGTCGAGGTGCAGAGCGACGACGCCGCCGACGCGGAGACGGCGGGCGGCTACGCCAAGGAAATGAGCGAGGACTACAAGCGCAAGCAGAGCGAGCTTATCCACGAGACGCTCAAGTCCCAGGACATCGTCATCACCACCGCTCTCATTCCCGGCCGCCCAGCGCCGGTGCTGATCACCGAGGATATGGTGAAGGACATGAAGCCCGGCGCCGTCATCGTCGACATGGCGGTGGAGGCCGGCGGCAACTGTCCGTTGAGCGAACTCGGCAAGACGGTGGTCAAGCACGATGTGAAGATCATCGGGCCGGCGAACCTGCCCGGCCGGATCGCTGCCGACACCAGCTCGCTCTATGCCCGCAATCTGCTGAACTTCATCACCCCGATGATCGACAAGGAGAAGAAGGCACTGGCCATCGACTGGGAGGACGAGGTCGTCAAGGGCGCCCTGCTGACCCGCGACGGCAAGGTCGTCAATCCCGCTCTCACCGGGGAAGGAGGCTCGTAATGGATCCGCTCGTCGTCGATCTGACGATCTTCGTGCTGGCCGTCTTCGTCGGCTACTACGTCGTCTGGGCCGTCACCCCGGCCCTGCATACGCCGCTGATGGCGGTCACCAACGCGATCTCCAGCGTGATCATCGTCGGTGCGCTGATCGCCGCCGGCCCGGCCGGTTTCAACTTCTCGAAATTCGTCGGCTTCCTCGCCGTGACACTGGCCTCCGTCAATATCTTCGGCGGCTTCATCGTCACGCAGCGGATGCTGCAGATGTTCAAGAAGAAGAAATAGGCAGGGGGACTGGACGTGGGAGAAAACGCAACCGCCCTGGCCTATCTGATCGCCTCGGTGTGCTTCATCCTGGCGCTGAAGGGGCTGTCGTCGCCGGCCTCGGCCCGCCAGGGCAACATCTTCGGCATGGTCGGCATGGTGATCGCCGTGCTGACGACCCTGCTCGATCCCGAGGTGGTGAGCTACACCTGGATCATCATCGGCATCCTGATCGGCGGGACCATCGGCACGATCATCGCCAAGCGAATCCAGATGACGGCGATGCCGCAGCTCGTCGCCGGGTTCCACAGTCTCGTGGGCCTGGCCGCGGTCTTCATCGCCTTCGCCGCGCTGTACGCGCCTGAGACCTACGGAATCGGCTATGCCGGGTCGATCAAGACCGCCAGCCGCATCGAGATGTCGCTCGGCGTGGTCATCGGCGCGATCACCTTCACCGGCTCGATCATCGCCTTCGCCAAGCTGCAGGAGCTGATGAGCGGCGCGCCGGTGATCTTCCCGCGCCAGCACATGCTGAACTTGGTGCTGGGGCTGGTGGTGCTTGGCCTCATCATCATCTTCGCCGCCAGCGAGAGCCACTTCGTGTTCTGGCTGATGGTGCTGCTGGCGCTGGCCTTCGGCATTCTGATCATCATCCCGATCGGCGGCGCCGATATGCCGGTGGTGATCTCGATGCTGAACTCCTACTCCGGCTGGGCCGCGGCGGGAATCGGCTTCACCCTGGGCAACACCGCGTTGATCATCACCGGCGCACTGGTCGGCTCCAGCGGCGCGATCCTCTCCTACATCATGTGCAAGGCGATGAACCGGTCGTTCTTCAACGTCATCCTCGGCGGCTTCGGCCAGTCGGGCGAGGCGGCGGCGGCATCGACCGGCGACAAGACCGTGAAGCCGGGCAGCGCCGACGACGCCGCGTTCATCATGAAGAACGCCAGCTCGGTGATCATCGTCCCCGGCTACGGGATGGCCGTGGCGCAGGCGCAGCACGCGCTCCGCGAGATGGCCGACGAACTGAAGAAGGAAGGCGTCACCGTCCGTTACGCCATCCATCCGGTGGCGGGGCGCATGCCCGGTCACATGAACGTCCTGCTGGCCGAAGCCAACGTGCCCTATGACGAGGTGTTCGAGCTCGAGGAGATCAACAGCGACTTCTCGACCACCGACGTCGCCTTCGTGATCGGCGCCAACGACGTCACCAACCCGGCGGCGCGGACCGATCCGGCCAGCCCGATCGCCGGCATGCCGATCCTGGACGTCGAGAAGGCGAAGACGGTGCTGTTCGTCAAGCGCAGCCTGTCGCCCGGTTATGCCGGCATCGACAATGCGGTGTTCTACCGTGACAACACGATGATGCTGTTCGGTGACGCGAAGAAGATGGTCGAGGAGATCGTCCGCGCCCTCGACTAACGACTAAGCTGGTCGTTGCCCTCGTGCTCGACACGAGGGTCTTCGAAGTAGCGAGATGCGCGCGTCGAGCGCGCCCATGACAATGAGAGAGGTGGAGGAGACTAGCTCTCCTCCACCTCTTCCATTTCCGCCTTCTGCGCCAGCGTCCGCTTGACGTCTATCGTCGACATCCGGCCCAGGTCGTCGAAGTGGTGCGTGAGCCAGGTTTGCGCCGCGCGCCGGCCGATGTCCCGCAAGAGGCACAGGAACGACCATTCGGCGTTCAACTTGCTGGAGGCGGTGAGGGTTGTCATTTCCTCGTCGCCACGGATGGCGTGGATCAGCATCCGCTTGTAACGGGTGCCGTCGAGGCTTCCTTCGTCCAGCAGCCGGGTGACGAAATCGATGGCGCGCAGCTCGGCGATCAAGCTGGCGTTGAAGGTGATCTCGTTCATCCGATTGTTGATCTCCTGAGCCGTTATCGGCACGCCGTCCCGGACCAGGGGATTGATCTGGACGATGACGATGTCGCGGCTTCCGCACTCGTAGATCAGCGGATACAGGACGGGATTGCCCATATAGCCGCCGTCCCAATAGGCCTCGCCATCGATCTCCACCGCTCGGAACAAGCTCGGCAGGCAGGCGGAGGCCATGACGGCCTCGGGCGTCACCTCGGTTTCGCGGAATACCCGGGCGCGGCCGGTGCGAACGTTGGTTGCCGATACGAAGACCTTCATCGAAGCGCAGCGGTGGACCCGATTGAAATCGACGCGGGTCGCGAGAAGATCGCGCAGCGGATTGATGTCGAGGGGGTTGGTGGCGTAGGGCGACACGACCCGGCTGACCAGATCGAAGAACAGATAGCTCGGGGAGTGATCGAGACTCCAGTTGCCGGTGAGAACATCGAACGGCGTGCGCTGGATGGGGCTGAAGCGGGCAGCCTCGCTGACCGCCAGCCAGAAGTCGTGCAGGGAACGCCGGGCCTGCTCGGGCCCGCCGACTTCCATGCCGTCCGCCAGCACGACGGCGTTCATCGCGCCGGCGCTGGTGCCGCTGACCCCCTCGATCACGACCCGTCCGTCTTCGAGCAGGGCGTCGATCACGCCCCAGGTGAAGGCGCCATGGGCGCCCCCGCCCTGGAGCGCGAGGTTGATCGGCTTCGGCGGCACCGTGGTCGCCTCGCCCGCTACTGCGCGGTCCAGCCGCCGTCGATCGGCAGGGCGGCGCCGGTGATCGAGGCCGCTGCGTCGCTGGCGAGGAACACTGCGAGGCTGCCGATCTGCTCTACCTTCACGAACTCCTTGGTGGGCTGGGTGGCGAGCATCACGTCCCGCACGACGGCGTCCCTGCTGATGCCGCGGGCCTTGGCCGTGTCGTCGATCTGCCCCTCGACAAGAGGGGTAAGGACGTAGCCGGGACAAACGGCGTTGCAGGTGATCCCTTGTTGCGCGACCTCCAGCGCCACGACCTTGGTCAGCCCCAGCATGCCGTGCTTGGCCGTCACATAGGCCGACTTGTAGGGCGAGGCCACCAGCCCGTGCGCGGACGCGATGTTGATGATGCGCCCCCAGCCTTTCGCCTTCATATGTGGCAGCGCGGCATGGGTGGTGTGGAATGCGGCCGAGAGGTTGATATCGAGGATCGCCTGCCACTTCTCTGCCGGGAATTCGTCTACCGGCGCGACATGCTGGATACCGGCGTTGTTGACGATCACGTCGACCGAACCGAAGGCTGCGACCGTCTCGTCGATCATTCGGTGGATATCTTCGCTCCGGCGCATGTCGGCATTGGAGTAGAGCGCTTCGACACCGTACTTCGCCGCAAGGTCCGTCCTGGTCCTTTCGATCTCGCCCGCGTCGCCGAAACCATTGATGACCACGTTGTATCCGGCGCCGGCCAGAGCGTCGGCAATGCCGAGCCCGATTCCGCTGGTGGAGCCGGTGATGATGGCGGATTTGCCCATGCCCAAGGTGCCCTCTTCTGGTGCAGCTGTTGCACCGCAGCATCATACGGCCGGCGGGAGATTTTCCCAATGCGATTGCGTATGCGGGTTTGCCGGGGGTGTTTTGACTTGCACGCTGGCGGCCCGCCCGGAACACTGCCCCGGACAGAGGGGCGGTCTTCGGAGAGGTGAAATCACCCGATCGAAGATGACCTGCTCGCTACCAGTACGTTAGCGCGTCGGGCCGTGCCCGAGCGGGCCGCGCGACGCTCTATCGGGAGGGATTGATGACCAAAGACATAGAGGCCGTGAAGGCCTGCGCCTTCGACATGTTCGGCACCGTCTTCAATGTGGATTCCGTCGTCGGGACGTGCCGTGACGCGTTCGGCGAGGAGGGGGATGAGTTCGGCAAGTTCTGGCGCCGCAAGCAGCTCGAATACAGTTGGCTCAGGGGCAATATGGGCCGCTTCCGCCGATTTTCGGGCGTGACCTTCGATGCCTTGGATACGGCGCTCGCGGTGTACGGCCGGGCCCATGATACCGAACTGCGGGAGCGCCTGATCGCTGCGTACAAGACGGTCTCGGCCTTTCCCGACGCAGCGCCGGCACTCGATGCGCTCGGTGCGCTCGGCATGACCCGCGCGGTGCTCACCAACGGCAGCCACGACATGGTGGACTCGGCGTTGGCCGCTAACAATCTGACCGACAAGTTCGAGCACAAGTTCAGCGCCGAGGATGTCGAGACCTACAAGCCGCGCCCCGAGGTCTACGAGATGGCTCGCAAAGGGCTCGGACTCGAACCACATGAGATCATCCTGGTCTCGGCGCATCCCTGGGACATTGCCGGCGCCGAGAGCTACGGCTTCCAGGGGGTGTGGATCGACCGTCCGGAGGCCGGCCACCATCTCGAAACGCTGGGTTTCGATCCCTATTACCACGTGCGGGGCCTCGACGAGTTCGCCGAGCTGATGGCGGCGACGATGAAGGACCGCGTTTAGCGCGCGCGATGGAGACCAGTCGCGATCGGATCCTGACCACCCATACCGGTAGTCTGCCCAGGCCGCCGGAACTGGTGGAGCTCTATACGCGGCGGGTCGCCGGCGAAGCCGTGGACGAGGCGGTTCTGGCAGCGGCGGCGTCCGAAGCCGTGCGCGACGTCGTCCGGCGCCAGCACGCAGCCGGAATCGACATCGCCAACAATGGCGAACAGCCGCGCGAGGCGTTTTTTCTCTACGTCCGAAGGCGCATGAGCGGCTTCGGCGAAACCGGCGGCCGCAAGCCCTTCGCCGACATTGCGGCCTATCCCGATTTCGCGGCGCTGCGGGCAGCGCAGTACGGAACCCGCCGCGCGGTGAGCAACACCGCGCCGCCGGCGGTGATCGGGCCGATCCGCTATCTCGATCCGGACGCGATCCTGGCCGAATGCGCCGAGTTCCGTGAAGCGTTGACGTCGGTCGAGCCCTTCACCGAAACCTTCCTCACCGCCCCGTCGCCGGGAATCATCGCCGCGGCTGTGCCCAACCGGCATTACATGACGGAGGAAGGCTATCTCGGTGCGCTCGCCGAGGCGCTGGCGGTCGAATACCGGGCGATAGTCGAGCAAGGATTCCTGTTGCAGATCGATGCGCCGGACCTCGCGCTCGAACGCCATGTCTCCTATGCCGACCGATCCACCGCCGACTTCGTGGGGTTCGTCGAGCGGGTGGTCGCGGCGATCAACGGGGCGCTTGTTGGCATTCCGCGGGACAGCGTCCGCCTGCACGTGTGCTGGGGGAACTACGAAGGCCCCCACGACTGCGACGTGCCGCTCGCCGACATCCTGGCGGCGGTAGCGGAAGCCGATGTCGGCGCCATCGTCTTGCCGTTCGCCAATCCCCGGCACGAGCACGAATATCCGCTGCTCGCCGACCCGCGTCTCGCGGATGATCGCGTCCTGATCCCCGGCGTGATCGACACCACGACCAATTTCGTCGAGCACCCGGAGGCCGTGGCCGGCCGCATCGAGCGCATCGCCCGCGCTGTCGGCGACCCGACCCGCATCATCGCCGCCACCGACTGCGGCTTCGACACGTCCGCCGGCATGAGCGCCGTCGCTTCCAGCGTCGCCTGGGCCAAGCTCAAAAGCCTGTCTGAGGGAGCCCGCATCGCGAGCGAACGCCTGTTCGGCGGGTGAAGTGGGGCTGGATCTCCCTTGGCAGGAGGCTCGCCACTATGTTGACTGAGCCGACTACTGTTCTTCGCCAGTTTTCGGGATGAACAGGACGCTTTCCAGCCCTGCAAAATGCTTGTCGGAGGTCAGGATGTCGGCACCATACGCCAGGGCTGTGGCGTAGACGACGGCGTCGGCAGTCGCGAGCTTATGGCGGCGACAAATGTCCGCAGCCGACAATGCGATCGCCGTGTCGAGATCGGCAACGACGCAGGTTTCGGTGAACGCGATCACTTGGTCGGCTTTATCCTCGCCCACTTCCCGCGTCAGCCATTTGGCGAGTTCCAGTTGGACGATCGTGGGGACGAGCCAGTCGTCTTGGGATGGAAGCTCAACGGCGACTTGTTTGCCGATCGCCGAGCCAATCAGCCATTCGATGAAGGACGAAGTGTCGACGAGGCGCATTAGACGCGGTCGTTGCGGTCCCTATAGCCTTCCCGTTTAGCGCCTCGCGCCAAGCCAGCGAGTGTGTCCCGCTTCGGTACAGGCACCAGCAGGACACCATCGCCCTTCGGAATGAAGGCGAACTCCTGGCCTGCTTGCCACTGGCGAGAGCGGCGCACGGCCTTTGGAATGACGATCTGGAACTTGCTCGACAGTCTTGCGGTGACGCCGGATGACATGACGAACCTCTTATCGATCGCGGGAACGTAAGACGTTAGCATGAGCCGGGCTGTCCCGACAGTGACTCGTCTATGCGGCGGTTAAAGAGCTCCTTACCCCTGCCACTGCACCACTTCCTGGTCGATGGCGCCGAAGATCGAGCGGCCGTAGTCGTCGAACATCTCGATGCGGACGCGGTCACCGAAGCGCAGGAACGGAGTTGTCGGTTCGCCGGTCTCGATGGTCTCCAGCATCCGCTTCTCGGCCAGACAGGCGGAGCCGACGCTGCGGTCGGCGTTGGAGACCGTACCCGAACCGATGATCGTACCGGCGCCCAGGCGACGGGTCTTGGCGGCGTGAGCGATCAGGGTCGGGAAGTCGAAGGTCATATCCTCGCCGGCGTCCGGATGACCGAATTGGGCGCCGTTCAGGTGGACGACCAGGGCGCGGTGCAGCTTGCGGCCGTCCCAGTAGGGGGCGAGGGCCTCCGGCGTCACTGCGACGGGGGAGAAGCTGCTCGCAGGCTTGCCGCGCAGGAAGCCGAACCCCTTGGCGAGCTCGGCCGGGATCAGGTTCCTGAGCGAGACGTCGTTGCACAGCATGATGAGCTTGATGTGCTTGCCGGCGCCCTCGGCCGCCACGCCCATCGGCACGTCGTCGGTGATCACCGCGACCTCGCCTTCGAGATCGACGCCCCAGTCTTCGGTCGCGGCCGGGATAGGATCGTACGGGCCGAGGAAGCCGTCCGAGACGCCCTGATACATCAGCGGATCGGTCCAGAAGCTCTCGGGAAGTTCCGCCCCGCGGGCCTTCCGCACCAGCTCGACATGGTTCACATAGGCGCTGCCGTCGACCCACTGGAAAGCGCGCGGCAGGGGGGAGGCGAGAACCGTCTGGTCGAACACCGACGCGCCGTCGATGTCGCCGCCGTTGAGCCGCTCCGACTCCGCGGCCAGGCGCGGTGCGGCCTCGTCCCAGATCTCGATCGCCGCCTGCATGGTGCGGGCGATATCGGGGACCAGCCGGAAGTAGGTGAGGTCGTCGGAAACGACGATCAGCGCCCCGTCACGCCCGCCACCCTTCAGCGAGGCGAGCTTCATTACTCGGCGGCCTCCTGCCGCGGCATCCACGACCGCACATAGCCCGGCCACTCGATCGCCTCGGCGAGCGGGCCGACTTCGAGCGCGTCGCGGGTATCGATCATCACCGCGACCTCGTCGGTTTCCTTCTTCGCCGACTTGGCGCCCGCGGCGAACGCCTTGGGGTGGGGGCCGTGGGGGAAGCCGCAGGGGTGCATGGTGATCATGCCGGGGTGGATGTTGTCGCGGCTGAAGAACGCGCCGCGGTGATAGAAGATCACCTCGTCATAGTCGTCGTTGTTGTGGAAGAACGGTACCTTCAGTGCGCCGGGATCGCTCTCCATCGGCCGCGGAACGAAGGTGCAGACGACGTGCCGGTTGGCGAGGAAGGTCGTGTGCGCCGAAGGCGGCAGGTGGTAGCGATGGCTCATCAGCGGCCGGATGTCGCGCCAGTTGAGCCTGGCCGGCATCAGGTTGCCATGCCAGCCGACGGCATCCAGCGGGTTGAACGGGTAGATCATCGTGCTGATCTGCTGGCCGCGCTTCACCCGGACCCGCCACTCGGTCTCGTCCTGCTGGGCGAGGAAGGCCTCGTCGATCTTCGGTGCTTCCAGCACGGCCGGATCGAAGATCGCGTGGCGGCCGACCAGCCCCTTCTCGGGCAGGCGGTAGCTGTCGTTGGTCGCTTCGATCAGCAGCGCGGTCACCGGCTCGACGCATTCGACCCGCCACATCGTCCCGCGCGGGATCAGGATGTAGTCGCCTTCGCCGAACGGCAGATGCCCATAGTCGCAGAACAATGCGCCTGCCCCGGCGTGGACGAACAGAAGCTCGTCGCCGTCGCCGTTCCGCACCAGATGGTCCATCGACCCGGCGGCGTTCCAGTGCCGGAAGCGGACGCTGGCGTTCGACAGCAGCAGCGTCGCATCCCAGGGCGAGGGCTGGGCGCGGTCGATATGAGTGGTGTCGAAGGCGCGGGGCTTCAGCGGTCCTTCGAAGCCGATCCAGCCCGTCGGCGGATGGCGATGATGCATGTGGGTGGCGGGGCCGAAGAAACCTTCCTTTCCCAGTTCCCGCTCATAGGTGCCTTCGGGCAGGTCGGCATGCGCCTGACGGGAGGCCGTGCCTTCGACCCGCGGCATCGACAGCCAGTTCTTCATGGTGCGTCCTCCGTCGCTTCTCGCTTCGAAGCGTTTCCTTCGAAGGTAAGCCCGGCATCGGGCGCTTCCAACCGGAAAGGAGCGGGACGCCCGCTCTCACCCTTCGAAGTCGATCTGGACCTCTTCGCTGGCGATATCGGCGGTGCCGATTTCCTCGGGCTTCTTCGTGTCCAGCCGCTCGACACGGCATTGGCCTGCAAACGCAATTGACGTGAAATGCCCCGGCTTCACCCGTGCCAGGATGATCTCGGCGACACCCTCGACATGGCCTACCCAGCTTCCGTCGTTCTGCTTCTCGAAGGCGGTGTCCGGGGTGGTGAGGCGGATCGAGAAGGCCATCGGTTGAGCCGGCCAGTTGTTTTCCTTCGCCCGCTGCCGCGCCGCTTCGACCCATTCCGGTGCGTGGCTGGTCTTGTAGAGATTGGTCAGAAGGTTGATGCAGGCGGCACGCACGTCCTTGATCTGCGCGACCTGATCGGCGTCGCGGTCGGCCTGGGTCTGGTAGGCGGGGCCGATGATGGCAGCCTCGCTCAACCTGTCCGGGCGCACCACCGTTCCGCGCGCGGCGATCGTACCGCCGAAGCGCACTCTGCGGCCGAATGCCTCGATGGGGTCGTCCGCCGGCACTTCGGGAAGGGCAAGGGCTACGTCGACGGGGGCTCGGCTGCGGCCAGGAGACATCTTGATCGAGGCTTCCTTTCCGCGCAGGCGCACCAGCGTGCCTTCCCAGACCACGTGCTTGTTCAGGCATTCGTCGGAGAAGCGGGCTTCCCCCTCGGCTTCGTCCTCGTCGCGGATGCTGCCGCTGCAGCGGCTCCAGAACGATCGCCAAGTGAGGGTAGACTCGGGCAGCAGGACGTAGTGACCGGCGTAGAGGCGATCGAGCAGATCCGCTCCCACCGCGCTGCCATAGGCGGCAAGCGGTTCCGCCAGACGCAGGGCGCGGTCGTAGTCCTCGGCAGCGAAGGCCTTTTCGCCTTGGGTTTCGGCGATCGCAACCCGGTCCAGGATGGTTCGGCGGGCCGGCTCGAGAGCGGGGTCCAGCGCCACGGCCTTGTCGATCAGCGCCATGGCGTCCGTGAAGTCGAGGGGGCGGCCGATACCTTGAGCCGAGAGCAACGCCTGAAGCTCATAGCCGCGCGGATTGTCCTCAGCAGCCAGTTCCGCCGCCAGTTCGGCCGCACGGCCGAAGTCCCGGTCTTCATACGCGGAGAGGGCCGCTTCTTCCTTGCTTTCGAAACAACCCGAGAGGCCCAGCCCGAGGACCAGGAAAGCCGCGAGCCGGCCCAGCTGTCGCGAGCGGCCGGGGATCACGCGGCGAATTCGGATAAGGCCGCGACCACCGCCCGGTTCTCCTCCTCCAGCCCGACGGTAAAGCGCAGGCAGTGGGGCAGCCCGTAGCCTCCGATCTGGCGGGGAATGATGCCGCGTTCCATCAGGAAGGCGAAGGCCGCGTCCGCGTCGCGCCCGGCCTCGCGCGGGAATTCGACCAGGATGAAGTTGGCGACGCTGGGGCGGACCCGATAGCCGAGCCTGGCGATCGCCTCTTCGAGCCACGGCCGCCAGATATCGTTGTGGCGGCGGGCGGCATCGGTGAAGGCGACGTCCTCCAGCGCGGCGAGGCCGGCGGCCTGGGCGGCCGCATTGACGTTGAACGGGCCGCGTGTCCGGTGCAGAACGTCGGCAATCGCCGGCGGGCAGTAGGCCCAGCCCAGGCGTAGCGCGGCGAGGCCGAAGATCTTCGAGAAGGTCCGCGTCATCACCACGTTGTCGCCGGCCTCGACCATCTCGGCCCCGGCCGTGTAGTCGTTGCGGGTGACGTATTCGGCATAGGCCGAATCGACGACCAGCACCGCCTCGTCCGGAAGCCCGTCGCGCAAGCGCTGCAACGCTTCGGCGCTGATATAGGTGCCGGTCGGGTTGTTGGGGTTGGCGATGAAGCAGAGCTTCGTGCGCTCGGTCACCCTGGCGAGCAGTGTATCGACATCGGCGGTGAGATCGGTTTCGGGGGCCGCCACGGGTGTCGCGCCGGCCGACAGAGCGGCGATCGGATAGACCAGGAACCCGTGCTCGGTATAGAGCACCTCGTCACCCGGCCCGGCATAGGCGCGCGCGAGCAGGGCGAGTATTTCGTCCGAGCCGTTGCCGCAGACGATCCCTCGCGGATCGAGCCCGTAATGCCGGCCCAGCGCCTGGGTCAGCACCTCCGAACCGCCGTCGGGATAGCGATGCAGGCTGTCCCCCGCCTCGCGATAGGCAGCGATCGCCTTGAGGCTTGGTCCCAACGGCGTTTCGTTGGAGGAGAGCTTGATGACCCGGCCTCCCCCCGCCGCCTTGGATTTGCCGGGGATGTAAGGGGCGATGTCGAGGATGCCGGGGCGCGGCGTCGGGCTAGGCATGCGTCTGTTTCTGCGCTCGGGTGAAGGGACAGGCTTTATAGCAGAGGGGCTCTCCGGCCACGAGCCGGGGCGTTCTTCAGCTCGGCGCGGGCATCCTATGGTCGATCAGATGAAGCATCGCGTCGAGGCCGAGGATGTAGGACTGGGTGCCGAAGCCGAAGACGACGCCCTTGGCCGCCTCGGCGATCACCGAGTGCAGGCCCCGCTGCTCGATCTGGGTCATGTGGACCTCGACATAGGGGATCGGCTTGATCGCCTTGATGCAGTGCTGAAGGGCGACGCTGCCGAAGGTGAAGCCGGCCGGGTTCATCACCAGCCCATCCATACCCTCGCGCGCCCCGCGATAGATGCGGTCGAGCGCCTCGCCCTCATGGTTGGTGTAGACGATGTCGATGTCGTAGCCCTTGGCCGCCGCATGATCCCGCAGCAGCGCGTCAAGCTCGTCGGTCGTCGTCGTCCCGTAATACTCGGGCTCGCGCTTCCCGAGCCACTCCATATTGGCGCCGTTGATGAGGAGAATCCGGGTCATGTCACTACCCTGTTACGCCGCGTCTCCGCGTGGCCCAAGCTCCAGTCTGTCACCGGCACCCGCGACCCGGCAATCCGTGACTCTTCGCTTTCGTCATGGTCCGGTTCAGCCGGGCCATCCACGACTTTTGGCGGCACGGCCTCGTCGCGCGGCAGGCGTCGCAAAGTCGTGGATCACCCGGACAGGCCGGGTGATGACTCGTGAGATCAGTCGTGGGCCGACGCCGTCAGCCCTCGTCTCCGATCAACGCATTTGCGCTTCCGAGCTCCGGATAGGTGTCGTCCTTCTCCGTCGGCCGGAAGCGCGGGGCGAGGGGCACGGCGGCGGCCGGGATGCTGAGGCCGTTCTGGGTGAGCGTCCGGTCGAACAGGCCGCGGCCGCGGATGTGACGGTCGTGGACGGCGTCGGCGAGCTTGGTGACGATGGTCGCGCAGACGTCCTTGCCGTTGAACAGCACCTTCAGGTCGGCGGCGGTCTTGCGGGCGACGCGCTTGGCGACGCCGGCGCGGGTGGCCTCGGGGTCGGGGCGGTCGTCGCGGAGCGCTTCGTCGAGACCGATGCATTCGCAGAACGTCGCCCAGAACTTATCCTCCAGCGCGCCGACCGCCAGCCATTCGCCGTCGCGGGTCTTGTAGACGGCATAGCGCGGCGAGGCCCCGTTCAGCACGAGGTCGTTCCCCGTCGGCCAGCGGCCCGTCGCGTGGCCGAGCCCGGCCGCCATCCACAGGAAGGGGAACAGGTTGTCGGTCATCGAGATGTCGAGGGCGCAGCCCTCCCCGGTGCGGTCACGCTCGCGGAGTGCCAGCAGGATGTTGATCACCGCCGGATAGCTGCCGGCGCCGATGTCGGCGACCTGGGCCTGGGGGACGACCGGGGCGCCGTCGCTTCCCCGGCTCAATGCCAGAAGCCCGCTGAGCGCCATGTAGTTGAGATCGTGGCCGGCGTCGCCCGACCGTTCGCCCATCTGGCCGAAGCCGGTGATCGAGCAGTAGATGATGCGCGGGTTGATCGCCTTGGCCGCCCGGTAGTCGAGCCCCAGCCGCTTCATGACGCCGGGGCGGAACTGCTCGACCAGGATGTCGGCGCTCTCGACCAGCGGGCGGATGCGGTCCAGCGCACCTTCGGCCTTGAGGTCGATCGACACGCTTTTCTTGCCGCGGTTCAACAGCCCGAACAGCACGCCGGAATCGCCGAAGCGCGGAAGCTGCTTCCGAAGCTCCTCGCCCCCTTCCGGGGGCTCGACCTTGATAACCTCGGCGCCGGCTTCGGCGAGGATCAGCGTCGCCAGCGGTCCGGGCAGAAGGGTCGAGAAGTCGAGAACGCGAAGACCCGTCAGCGGCTGCAAGGGACGCCTCATTCTTTTGGAGTATGTCTATAGCTGCCGATAGCGTCCGAATTGCTTGCTGTCAATGCGGGGATGATCTCGGACGGGCCGCTGGCGCGTTGCAGCCGTTATGCGAAGTTCACGGGATAGCCTCGCTGGAAAGTTGTTCGTTGACGCGCCGCGACGGAACCGAGGGGCGCGCGAGCCCTTCTCCATCCTTCATGCGGTCGGGCTCTTGCTCTAGGCTGCCTGGCGCGTGACGATCACGCCAAAAGGTGCGAACAGGGAGACACCGCCATGGCAGAGCCTGTCATCGACATTTCAGACGCGGACGTCGCCGCCTATGACCGCGACGGCGTCGTCTGCCTTAGAGGCGCTTTCGATGCCGGCTGGATCGAGCGGCTGCGCGGCGCCGTCGAGCATAATCTCGCCAATCCCGGCCCGTTGTCCCAGACCTTCACCAAGCCGGGGCAGCCGGGGCGCTTCCACGGCGACAAGTATATGTGGACCTTCGACGACGACTTCCGGGCCTTCGTCTTCGACTCCCCCGGCGCGGCGATCGCGGCCCGGCTGATGGGATCGGAGAAGGTCAACTTCTTCTTCGATCATCTGCTGGTGAAGGAGCCCGGAACGGCCGAAGCGACGCCCTGGCATCAGGATCAGCCCTACTGGTGCGTCGACGGCTGGCAGGTGATCAGCATCTGGCTGGCGCTCGACCCGGTGCCGGCCGAGGTGAGCCCGCAATATATCCGCGGCTCGCATCGCTGGGGTAAGTGGTACGACCCGGCGAGCTTCGGCGGCGACCGCGAGTACCGGTCGGGCGGCGAGAAGATGCCCGATATCGATGCCGCGCGCGACCAGTACGACATCGCCAGCTTCGCGCTGGAGCCGGGTGACGTCATCGTCCATCAGGCCCTCGTCATCCACGGTGCGCCGGCCAATGCGAGCAATGGGCGCCGGCGCGGACTCGCAACCCGATGGCTGGGCGATGACGTCCGCTACGCCGTGCGCGAGGCGGTGCCGCAAATCATCCGCGATCCAGGGCTGAAGGCAGGGGACCGGATGGACTGCGAGTTGTTTCCGGTGGTTTGGCGCCAGCCCGCCGAGGCGGCCTGATGGCAGCAGGAGAGAAGATGCCGGTCATTGCCTTTTTCTGGCCTGAGGAAGACTTCCGACTGTCGGGCGTTCAGCCGCCCGAGGGGTACGAGATGCGTTTTGCCCGCGGCGGCGACCGCGCGGCGATGGAGGCGGCGGTCACCGGCGCCGACTATCTGGTTGCGGCGTCGGGGTTCGGCCAGATCGACCGCCCGCTGCTGGAACGTGCCCCGGACCTGCGCCTCGTGCAGCTGACCGGAGCGGGCTACGACACCGTCGACCGGGCGTACTGCGCCGAGCGCGGCATCCCCGCCTGTTATTGCCCGGGCATGAACGCGCCGTCGGTGGCACAGCTCGCGGTGCTGTTCGCGCTCACGCTGCGGCGCGGGCATGTGCGTCTGGAAGGCGGCGGGCGCGAGGCCTGGGTGGCTGCGCGCCAGGGCAACCTGCCGGGCCGCGAACTAACCGGCCGCGTCGGCATCGTTGGCTACGGGAAGATCGGCCGCTGCGCCGCCCAGATTTTCTCTGGGTTCGGCGTCGAGGTCGTGCGGCTGGAGCGGAAGGGCCAGGATGATCCGAAGGTCCCCGCACTCGCCCTCGACGAGCTGCTGTCGACCAGCGACGTGGTCGTCGTCACCTTGCCGGCGACGGCCGAAACCCGCGGGCTGATCGATGCACGTCGCGTCGGACTGCTCAAGGACGATGCGGTGCTGGTCAACGTGGCGCGTGGCGGCATCGTCGACGATGCGGCGGTCGCGGCGGCGCTGGCGGCAGGCCGGCTCGGCGGGGTCGGATTCGACGTGTTCGACGAGGAGCCGATGCGGACCGACCACCCATTCCTGGCGCTGCCGGAGGATGCCAGGAAACGGCTGATCCTGTCGCCGCACATTGCCGGCCAGGCGATCGACGCCAAGGCCCGCGCTTTCCGCTTCGCCCTCGACAACGTCGCCCGCGTCGCCCGTGGCGAGGAGCCGCAGGGGCGGGTGCCGGCTTTGTAGGGTCTTCGCAGAGTCTTCGAGTCCCTCACCTCATCCCTTCCCTCTCCTCCCTGAGGGGAGGAGAGGGAAGGGGCCCGTCGAAGCGGATGCTTCGATGGGAAGGGTGAGGTGGCCGCGCCGAAGGCGCGGCGGTTGGCCTACGGAAGGTCGATTAGCAGGACCTCGCTATCTTCCTCGGCCTTCATCTCGATGCGGTCGGTCTTCTCGGCCTTGGCGCCGTCGCGGGCGCCGAGGGCGGTGCCGTTGAGGGCGAGCTTGCCGCGCGGCAGCAGGATGTAGGCTCGCCGGTCGCCGCCGAGATCGTGGGTCAGGCTGTCGCCCGCCTTGACCGTGGCCGCGAGCAGGGCGGCGTCCTGGTTGATCGGCAGGACGTCCGCGTCCTTGTCGCGGTCGCGGCCCGAGGCCAGGGTGACGAGCTTGCCCGACCGTGACTCCTTCGGGAAGCGGGCCTCGGCGTAGCGCGGCTCGATGCCGTTCTGCGCCGGCTCGATCCAGATCTGGTAGAGCAGCGTGCGCTCGTCCTCGTGGTTCCACTCCGAGTGCTGGATGCCGGTACCCGCCGACATCACCTGCACGTCGCCGGCTTCGATCCGCCCCTGATTGCCGTAGCTGTCCTCATGGGTGATCGCGCCCTCGCGGATGTAGGTAATGATCTCCATGTCGCGGTGGCCGTGCGGATCGAACCCGGAATGGGCCTTGATCGTGTCGTCGTTGATGACGCGAAGGGGCCCGAAGCCCAGCCGGCTGGGGTCGAAGTAGTAGGCGAAGCTGAAGTGATAGCGTGCCGACAGCCAGTCGATATCCATCCTGCCAAGACTGGAGAACGGTACTGCTTCGATCATGACGTGACCCTCACAGTGTTACGCGCGCTCGCGCCCATGCGGCGCATCGAAGTCGAGCGCCGGTCCTTTGGGGACGATTCGCGTTGGGTTGATGGTGGTGTGACTGCCGTAGTAGTGCGTCTTTATATGGTGAAGATCGCAAGTCTCTGCAACGCCCGGAGTCTGGTAGAGATCGCGCAGGTATCCCCAGATATTGTCGTAATCCACGATCCTCTGCCGGTTACACTTGAAGTGCCCATAGTAGACGGCATCGAAACGGAAAAGGGTCGTGAACAGGCGCCAGTCCGCTTCGGTCAGGTGATCGCCGAGTAGATAGCGGCCGCGGGCCAGACGGTCTTCCACCCGGTCCAGCGCCGCGAACAGGGCGTCGTAGGCGTCCTCATAGGCGTCCTGTGTCGTCGCGAAGCCGGCCTTGTACACGCCGTTGTTGATGTTGTCGTAGACGTCGGCGTTGACCGCGTCGATCGTCTCGCGGAGGTCGGGCGGGTAGAAGTCGGGCTGCTGCCGGGTTGCGAATTCATCGAATTCCGCATTCAGCATACGGATGATCTCGGCGGACTCATTGCAGACGATGCTGCCGGTCTCCTTGTCCCATAGCACCGGCACGGTGACCCGGCCGGTATAGGCCGGGTCCGCCTTGGTGTAGACCTCGTGAAGGCGCCGGGCGCCATTCACCGTGTCGGGTGTCGCGCCGGGGAAGTCGCCGAATACCCAGCCTTCGTCCAGCATGGTGGGGCTGACCACCGATACCGAGATTGCTTCTTCGAGCCCCTTCAGGGCGCGGAAGATCAGGGTGCGGTGCGCCCAGGGGCAGGCCAGGGAGACATAGAGGTGATAGCGGCCGAAAGCGGCCGGAAAGCCCGACGAGCCGTCGGCGGTCACGCCCTTGCGGAACGCGGACTCCTGGCGCTTGAAACGCCCGCCGGTGCTCTTGGTGTCGTACCATTTGTCGACCCACTTGCCGTCTACCAGCAGTCCCATGGTGCCCTTCTCCGATCTTCGCCGTGCTCCTAAGCCGCCAGCTTCGCTGCGATGCCGGCGACATGCTTTCCTTGCGCGCGGGCGATCGCCTTCTCGTTCTCGCTCGGCTGGCGCGAGCCGTCGCCGCCGGCCAGAGCGCCGGCGCCGTAGGGCGATCCGCCGGTGATCTCGTTCATGTTGGTGAGCTCCGGCACCGAATAGGGAACGCCGACGATCACCATGCCGTGATGCAACAGCGTGGTGTGGAACGAGGTGATGGTGGTCTCGTGCCCGCCATGCTGGGTCGCCGTGCTGGTGAAGACGCTGCCGACCTTGCCGATCAGGCTGCCGTTCGCCCACAGCTTGCCGGTCTGGTCGAGGAAGTTCCGCATCTGCCCGGCCATGTTGCCGAACCGCGTCGGTGTGCCGAAGACGATCGCGTCGTAGTCGGCGAGTTCGTCGACTGTGGCGACTGGCGCGTCCTGGTCGACCTTGGCGTGCAGGCTCTCCAGCAGCTCCTTCGGCATGACCTCGGGTACGCGCTTGATCGTCACCTCGGTGCCAGGAACGCTTCCCGCGCCTTCGGCGACGGCCTTTGCCATCGTCTCCACATGGCCCCAGGTGCTGTAATAGAGGATGAGTACCTTGCTCATCGTCTGCCCCCTTTCCTTGATCCGGTGTTGTCGAAGCGTTTGCTGAGGCAGAAATAGGTCCAGTTGATTCGATTGAAAAATACAAATATCCGCTTATTTTGATCGAATAATCAGATTAATTGAGGCGATGCCGACACCCCGCGTAACGCTCGATCAATGGCTGGTGTTCGTCACCGTCGTCGAGGCCGGCGGCTTCGGCGACGCGGCGAAGCGGTTGCATCGCAGCCAGTCCGCGATCTCCTATGCGATCGCCAAGCTGCAGGAACAGCTTGGTCTTCAAGTGTTCCGCCACGAAGGACGTCGGGCCGTGCTGACGGAAGCGGGGACGGGGCTGTTGCCGCGGGCCCGCTCGGTGATCGATCATGCGCTGGCCGTCGAGCGGGCGGCGCAAGACATGGCCGCCGGCTGGGAGTCGGATATCCGTCTGGCGGTCGATGGCGCCTATCCCAGCGAGCCGCTGATGGCTGGGCTGGCTCGGTTCGCGGCGGAAGGACACGGCACCCGCATCCGTCTGATCGAAGCCGTCATGTCCGGTGTGGATGATGCGCTGATCGCGGGCGACGTCGACCTCGCCATCGGCAGTGAAGTACCGGAAGGGTTCGTCGGCGATTTCCTGGCCGAAATCGAGTTCGTCGCTGTCGCGGCCGCCGATCATCCGCTCTCTCGGGCAGCGGCTCCGCTCGGCCGGGCCGATCTGCGCCGGGAGACGCAAGTGATCGTTCGCGATTCCGGTTCCCGCGCACCGCGGAGCCACAGCCTGGTCGGGGTGGAAAATGCCTGGTATGTCGCGAGCATCGAAACCAAGCGGTCGGCGCTGCTCGCCGGGCTGGGATTCGGCTGGATGCCGCGGCACACGATCGTCGGAGACCTCGCCGCCGGCCGGCTGGCCGAATTACCGCTCGAAGCCGGCCGATACCGTTACGGCCGCGCCCATATCATTTATCCCGACGCCGGGGCGGTCGGTCCGGCGACCAGGCTGCTGATCGGTTTTCTGAAGGAAGCCGCGGCCGATCTGTGCGGCGCGCGGCAATGACGCGACTGATGCGTCGAAGTTTCACGTTTGCCTTCTTCGTCTGGGTCGGTGTTCTCGCACCAGCGCAAGGGGCCACTCTCACCGAGCAGCGGATGCTGGAGGCGGTCAATGCCTTTCGGGCCGATTATGACCGGGGGCCGCTCGCTCTCTCGGAAGCCCTCAGCGAAGCTGCGACGGAGCATGCGGAGGATCTGGCGCGGCGTGGGCTTCTGGATCATGTCGGTGCAGACGGCGCCGATCTCGGCGCACGGCTGATTCGGGTCTGCTACGGCTATCGGGTCGCGGCCGAAAACCTCGCCAGCGGGGCGGATACGGCAGCCGGGGCCGTCGTGCTGTGGATCGGCAGTCCACCGCACCGGGCCAACCTGCTTCTGGAGGACGTGGATGAAATGGGCGTGGGCCGCGCCGATGAAGTCTTATCGGGCGGCGCAGTGCGAACCTACTGGGTGCTCGATCTCGCCCGTAAGGCCGAGTGGTCCGCCCTGCCACCCGAAGCGGAAGAGTGTGACCGCTCCGGATGACCGTCAGCAACGGCCCGGCGGACGGGAGCATGCCGCCGGGCCATTGCCACTACGATCTTACTGTCGCTTGCGGGCCAGATTCCGGCGGCCGGCGAGGCCGATGCCAAGCAATGCGGCCCCCAGTACCGCGAGCGTCGAGGGCTCGGGCACCGCCGTCGTCACCGACGTTGCGTTCGCCGACGTGTCGTAGTTGAACAGCATCGAGTAGTTTCCGGGCGTGCTGAACGACGCCGTGGCGGTATCCGCTACGAATCCGCCGCTGCTGAGCGTCTGGCTGCCCGGGCTCTGAATGGCGCTGATCCCTTCGCTGAAATCGAAGATCGTCTGGCTGAAGCTCTCAGGCCCCGTAATGCTGATCGAGAAGCCCAGCGTGGCGTTGGCGGAATCTCCCGTTTCCGTCGTCGCGAGCGTCATGACGTGATTGCGCAGAAAATCGAACACGATGTCGATTGTCCCACCGCTCGCGGCCAGTTCGTCCGCGGACAGGTTGAAATCCCACTGGAGCTGGTGATCGGTGCCCGACTCCGCGACAGCGGCGCCGTCGGCGAGCTGCGCCCCGGACATCGACCCCCAATCGCCGCCGTCGGCATCGAGGATCACGCTGTCGGTGAGGAACTGGTCCGAAACCGCGAAGTCGCCGTTGGCGAACGGAGTCGGCTCCGGGAAAAACGTGTTCTCGGAGAAGCTCGCGCAATCGCCGACGCAGACCTGCGGCAGGTCCACGGTGGCCCCGCTTCCGGTCTCGGTGTCGGGTCCGACCGTCGACGTGGCACCATTGAGGAATACGTTGTTGAACTTGCCGACAAAATTGAATGTGGTGAACCCACCGAACTCATTTGTGGCGGTGAAATTCTGAATCTCGAGGGCCGAATAGGCGTACGCCGCCGCTTCGGCCTCATCGGACGGTACCGTCAATGCCGTGCCGGCCGCTGCGGCCAGCAACACGGCTGTCGATGCGAGCGTCCTTCTCATCCAAGGGCCTCCAACATAGTCGTTCGAACGAACTCCCCCGACTTACCCTTCCCAAGGAGTGAACAGCTCGGCGCGGAGATGGTTGCGCTGACATGGCGGACGCTTGCCCGATCGGCGTCCGCGGCCCAATATCGGTCGTCATGAAAAAGCTGATTGCCGCGGTGGCTACGCTCGCCATCTGTCCTTCGGCGGCGTTCGCCGATATTTCGGGCGACGCCCGCATCCTGAACGGCGACACCATTCAGGTGGGTGAGACGCCGCTACGGCTGTACGGCATCGACGCGCCCGAGGTCGACCAGATGTGCGAGAACGAAATGTTCGAGTACCCGTGCGGGCTGGTCGCGACGGGTATGCTGCGCGACCTCGTGACCGGCCGTCCGGTGACCTGTGTGGAGCAGGGAAAGATGCCGGGCGGGCTGACGCTGGCGATCTGCTATGTGGAGGGAGAGGACCTCGGCGAAAAGCTGGTGCGCCTCGGTATCGCGCTGGCTCATCCCGAGGACGGCGAGTCCTATTTGGAGGCACAGGCGGCCGCCCAGTCCGCCAATCGCTCGCTGTGGCGCGGCCCTTTCATCACTCCCTGGGACTGGCGTGCCGGCAAGCGTTAGCGTCGCCGCCCTGCTGGTTCTCACCGCGGCCGGGGCGTCCAGTCCCGACGGAACCGACGCGCAGGCGGGCCTCAGTGAGGCGGCGCGGGAACGCGGCTGCGAGCCTGTGGAGATCAGGGCGCTCGGCGTGCCGCATGCGGGCGTCTACGAGATCCGCTGCAGTTCCGGCCATATCATCTGGCTTCGCCGCGTCGACGGCGCGTGGACGATCCATCAGCTCGGCTGAGCACGGCCGGGTCGGCCGATGATCGAGACCGGCGCCGTGATCGGGACGATCCTGTGGCTGATCGTCCTGATCCTTCCCTGGCAGCCCTGGCGGACCAGGGAACGGCTCGACGCCTCGACCGAAGAACCACTCCCCGATCTCTCCGACACGACTGCCTTGATTCCCGCTCGTGACGAGGCGGCGGGTATTTCCGCCGTGGTCGAAGGGCTGAAAGAGCAGGGGGCGGGCCTCCGCATCGTGGTGATCGATGACGGGTCGACCGACGGGACCGGCGACCGCGCGCGCGTGGCCGGCGCCGAGGTGATCGCCGGCTCAAACCTTCCCGAGGGGTGGAGCGGCAAGCTATGGGCCCTCGAGCAGGGGCGGCAGACCGCATCGACGCCGTACCTGCTGTTGCTCGACGCGGACATCCTGCTTCAGCCCGGTACAATCGCCGCGTTGCGCCGCCGTGCCGAAGCGGAGGGGGCGCAGATGGTCTCGGTCATGGCGCGCCTCCGCATGGAAGGCATCTGGGAGCGCCTGCTGCTTCCCGCCTTCATCTATTTCTTCAAGCTGCTCTACCCGTTCCGGCTGGCGAACGGGCCGAGCCGCTGGGTCGCTGCCGCCGCCGGAGGCTGTGTCCTGGTCGAGACCCGTTGTCTGGGGGCAATCGGCGGCTTCGGTGCCCTACGCGGCGCGATCATCGACGACTGCACCCTGGCGCGACGGGTCAAGGCGGCGGGTTTCCGGACCTGGATCGGTCTCACCCACGCGGCGGTAAGCCTGAGGCCCTATCCGCGGCTCGGCGACATCTGGACCATGGTCGCCCGCACGGCCTATCCGCAGCTTCGCTTCTCGGTCGCTCTGCTGCTTCTCTGCACGCTGATGATGGCCGCGGCGTTCTGGGCGCCGACGGCGGCTGCCCTGAGTTTTTCGGGCCACCTGTCATGGGTCGGCTTCGCCGGCTGGCTGGCCATGGCCGCCGCCTATGTGCCGACGCTTCGCTACTACGGGCTGTCGCCCCTATGGGCCGTGACGATGCCGCTGATCGGCACGCTCTACCTGACCATGACCTGGACCTCGGCCATCAACCATTGGCGCGGCCGCGGCAATGCCTGGAAGGGGAGACACTACGGTTCAGAGGCGCGGGGCTAAGTCTTCAGACCGGCCGCTCTGCGACCGTGCCGAGCGCTTCCAGCGCGTCCTCGATGTCCGGGACCACACCATCGGCGCGGATGGCGCCGGCTTCGACGGTCCGCTTAAGCGTCCGGCGGGTCGCCTCGGTCATCACGGGGGCGATCCGGAGGTCTTCGAGATTGGCCGAGGCCTTGTCCATTTCCTCCATCCGCCGCTTGGCGTGAACCATGTGGGTCGAAACCAGCATCTGAACGAAGTTGGCCATGCCCATGCGGTCGACGTCGGCGAGGGTGGCGAGGACCTCCTTGGTCAGCCCCTCCCGGTGGGCGGCGGTCAGGCATTCGATGCCCAGCGCCTCGATTCCCTTGATCAGCACGCTCCTGAGGATCTTGACCGCCGAGGCGTCGCCGACCCGGTCGTTGAGGACGCTGGCGGTAAGGCCGGTCTCGCCCATCCATGCGGCGACCTCTTCCGCGCGCGGGCCCGAGAGCACCAGCGGCACCTTGTGACCCAGGGCGAGGAAGCCGCCCATGACCGCGACGTCGATGAAGTCGACCCCGCTGCCTTCGAACACCGCGGCCACGGCGCGGGTCTGCTTGGCGGTGATCGAGTTGAAGTCGCAGTATATGGCGCCCGGCCGGAGGTACGGCTTCAGGCTTTCCGCCGCCGCGACCGCGTCCTCGCCGGTGACAACGGAGAAGGCGATGTCGGTATCGCTCAGCCCCTCCTGATAGGTTCCCGTCGTGGCGATTCCCCAGCCGTCCGCCCGCCGCGCCATCGCTTCGCCGCGCGGGCCTTGGCCCAGGGCGATGTCGACGGCGCGGATCACGCGGCCCTGCTGGCTGCCGAGCCAGCGCAGATCCTCGACCAGCCCGCGGGCGATGGTGGTGCCGGCCTCGCCGAAGCCGAGCAGGGTGAGCGTGCGAACGTCCGGAGCCGCTCCGCTCATGCAGAGCCCGTGGCAGGCCAGTAGGGCGGCACGCCTTCGTTCTGCATGCGCTCGGCCTTCTTGATCTCCTGGCGGGCGATGGTGCGGATGTGGACTTCATCCGGCCCGTCGGCGAGACGGAGGACGCGGCCCCAGGTCCAGATGTCGGCGAGGGGGGTGTCGGGTGTGAGGCCCGCAGCGCCGAAGGTCTGCATGGCGCGGTCGGCGATCGCCACCTGCATCCGGGGAACGACGACCTTGATCGCCTGCACGTCGCTGCGTGCGGCCTTGTTCCCGTACTTGTCCATCGCCCAGGCGGCACGCAGCACGAGCAGGCGG
>MDTD01048840.1_pt1 | contig 27840 bp, 23 predicted proteins | sample 811221 | NCBI WGS metagenome assembly MDTD01 (sample SAMN05326646, study PRJNA326480) | marine metagenome | isolation source: seawater | place: Pacific Ocean: South West | collected 2011 | reverse complement strand
GCATTTTTAAGAAGACAAAAAAATTAATGGTCTTCAAAAAAATAAATGGAAGCCACCATGGTATCGGATATTACAAAACATTATCCGGTTCTGCTAAATGAATTAATTAGCATTATTACCCCTCAACATGGTGGCACATTTATTGATTGCACTTTTGGCGAAGGTGGATATTCAAATAAAATTTTAAGTTATAAAAATACAAATGTAATTGCTATAGATAGAGACATTAAAAGTAAAAAAAAAGCAGATGAAATTTTAGATCAATTTGAAAATAGATTCATCTTTAAAAATAAAAAGTTTAGCCAATTAGAAGACCTTAAATTAAAAAACGAAAAAATAAGAGGTATCATTTTTGATCTAGGATATTCGTATACTCAAATTAAAGATAAAGAAAAAGGTCTTTCATTCAATTCGACTGGGGAATTAAACATGAAGTTAGGTATTAACGATTTTTCAGCTAGTGATGTAATAAACAAATTAAGTGGAAAAGAGTTAGAAAAAATTTTTAAGTTTTTTGGTGAAGAAAAAGAAGCCAAAAAAATTTCAAATAATATTATTAAAAAAAGAGAACAAAAAACTATATCTACTAATGATCTTGTAAATTTAATTGAAAATACAAAAAGAAAAAGAAATTATAAAATTCATAGTGCTACAAAAGTTTTTCAAGCTTTAAGAATTTTTGTAAATAAAGAAATAAGTGAATTAATTTATGGATTAATTGCAGCAACAAAAATATTAAAAAAAGATGGAGTTTTGGCAGTAGTCTCTTTCCATTCACTTGAGGACAAAATTGTAAAATATTTTTTTAAAAGCTTATCTGAAAAAAAAAGTGTTTCTAGATATGCACCTTTAGTCGATCAGCCTGAGAATTTGTTTAAAATTATTAAAAAAAAACCAATAATACCTTCCTCTAAAGAGTTAAAAGAAAATCCTCCATCAAGATCAGCTAAATTAAGATTTGTTATTAAAAAAGAAAATTTCTATAATTTTGAAACAGATATCCTAAAAAAATTTAAAAATTTCTTAGAAATAGAAAATCTAGGAAATAAATTATGAAAAAACTTTCATTGATATTTGTAATTTTTTTTCTCATTTTATTTACGGCACTGGTTAAAAATTCTACAAAAAGAATTAATGATGAAATATTTATATTAGAGGAAAACATCAGAATACTTAAAAAAGATTTTGAAAATATAAAATTAGAAAATGAATATTTAAGTTCTGCAGATAAGTTACTGGAATTTAAAAATTTTTATTTTTTTGACAAATTAATCATAAAAGATATCCGAGAAATTAAAGTTTTAAATAATAGTTTAGGGAAAATAGAAATAAAAAAATTCAATTTGATAAATGAATAATAGAAATAAAAGAATAATATTAGAGGATCAACAGAATGATTTTTTATTTAAAAAAAGTAAGTCAAATTTAAATATATCATTTAATAGAATATCTTTTATATTTTTTATCTTTTTTATATTTTTTTTAATATATTCTATTCATCTTGTTCACCTGGGATTAAGAAAAGAAAAAAATAATTTTAACAATGATCTAAAGAAGCCTCTAGAAAGCTCTTTTAGAGCAGATATTATTGATAGGAATGGAGGATATTTAGTTAAAACTGTTAGCTCAATTGATATTGGTATTAGTACTCAAAAGATTATAGATAAAAAAAAATTAATCATAAATTTAAAATTAATTTTTCCAGATAAGAATTATAAAAAAATAAGATCAAATATTGAAAATAAAAAATTTTTTTATTTTGAAAAAAAAATTTCAAATGAAAATTACGAAAAAATTATGTTGTTAGGAGACAACTCCATTCAAGCTGAGGAAAAATTAACCAGAATATACCCAGATCGAAATTTATTTAGTCATATACTGGGACAGACTGATAGTGACAATAACGGTATATCAGGTTTAGAAAAATCTTTAGATAAAATTTTAAAAAGCAACAAAGAGCCAATTAAATTAACTGTAGATAAAGATATTCAATTTTTATTAAGAAACGAATTAATCAAGTTTAATAAAATTTTCAGCACAAAGGGTAGTGCAGCCATTCTAATGAATGTAAATAATGGAGAAATTTTATCATTAGTTTCATTGCCAGATTTTGATCCAAATAAAAGAGAAAAAATATCTGAGAAAAAATTTATTAATAGAGCAACAAAAGGAATTTATGAGTTTGGTTCAGTTTTTAAAACTTTTACTTTAGCTGCAGCTTTTAATGAAAAAATTATAGAACCAGAAACAAATTTTACTGATTTACCCAAAACATTATCTTGTGCTGGATTTTCAATAAAAGAATATGATAAAAAAATTCCTTCCAATCTTACCGCAGAGCAAATTTTGATAAGATCAGGAAATATAGGATCTGTGAGGATTGCTCAAAAAATTGGTCAGGAAAAATTTAGTTCTTTCCTGTCAAAATTAGATGTTTTAGAACCGATAAAATTTGATATTGAGGAAGTGGGCCAACCAATAAAATTTAATTGGGGAAAATGCCCACTTGCTACAGCTTCTTTTGGTCATGGAATTACAACAACATTACTACAACTCGCAAAAGCTTACTCAATAATTGTTAATGGTGGATATAGTGTTGAGCCGAGCTTGGTCAAAAAAAATAAAATTTTAGAAAATAAAAAAATTTTAGAGGATCAAGTATCAGAAAAAATTTTACCTATTTTAAGAAAAATTGTGACAGAAAAAGAGGGAACTGCCTCACTAGCTAATGTTGAAGGTTACGAAATTGGTGGAAAAACTGGAACTGCTCAAAAGAGTGCTGTCGGTGGATATTCAAAAAAGAAAATAAATACTTTTGTTTCGGTATTTCCAACCTCAAAACCAAAATTTGTTTTAGCTGTGATGTTAGATGAACCAAAAACTAATGAGGATTATGTTTATAATTACAGGGATGGCTCAAATATTAAATATAAAGGAACACCTTTCAATACTGCAGGATGGACTACAGTTGAGGTAACAGGTCAAATAATGGAAAAAATTGGGCCTATTTTAGCCACAAAATACAGTGAAGTTAACTAGGACATGCTACTAAAACACTACATTCCCAATATTAATAGGAAATTCGAAAATTTTTTTTTCTCTGATATTTGCTTTGATAGTTCCAAAGTAAAAAAAAATAATATCTTTTTTGCTATTCAAGGTAGTAAAATTGATGGGAATAATTTCATACCTATAGCAATTAAAAAAGGTTCCAAAATAATTGTAACAGAAAAAAAAGTAAAAGAATTTGATAATGGAATTTTGTTTATTCAGACAAAAAATATCAGAAAATTATTAGCTGAAGTCTCTTTTAAAATTTATAATAAAATACCAAAAAATTTGATAGCTGTTACTGGGACTAATGGTAAATCATCTATTGTAGATTTCTATTATCAAATATTAAAATTAAACAACAAAAGTGTTGCTTCAATAGGGACTTTGGGTCTTAAATCAAAAAAAATTAATTTAGATTTATCAAATACAACAACAGATCCAATACAATTAGGTCAAATTTTAACAAAACTTAAAAATCAAAAGATAGACAATGTTATCATGGAAGCTTCGAGTCATGGTCTCAAACAAAATAGGTTGGATGGACTAAATTTTAATTCAGGTATATTTACAAATTTATCTCAGGATCACTTAGATTATCATAAAAACTTAAATGCCTATTTAAAAGCAAAGCTTTATTTGTTTAAGTATCTCATCAAAAAAAAGGGAAGCGTAATTACAGATGAGAAAATTCCTCAATTTAAAAAGATAAGTAAAATCACAAAAACAAGAAATTTAAAACTTTATACATTAAATAATAAAAAAAATGGTTTTGAAGTTTTATTACATTATTTTAAGGGTGAGTCTCAAATACTTAAGATAAAATACAAGAACTCAATAAAAACTATTAAACTTAACTTAATTGGAAAAATTCAATTTAAAAATATTTTAATGGCAATTATTGCAGCAAAAAAAAGTAATTTAGGCATAGATAAAATTTTACAAGTCCTTCCAAAACTTGTTTGTGCAGAGGGCAGATTTGAAAAAATTGGAAAAATTAAAAATCAATCAAAAGTAATTCTTGACTATGCTCATACCCCAGAAGCTTTGAAAACATGTTTAATAAATTTAAGAGAACAATTTCCAAATAAAAAGATTATACTATTATTTGGTTGTGGTGGTGATCGAGATCAAGATAAAAGATCAAAGATGGGCACTGTTGCCTCAAAGTATTCTGATAAAATATTTCTTACAGATGACAACCCAAGATTTGAAAATCCGATTAAAATTAGAAAAGATATAAAAAAAGGAATTAAAAAAAAGGTAACTGAAATTTCTGATAGATCAAAAGCAATATTTGAAGCCATAAATAATTTAAACACAGGTGAAATTCTATTAGTCGCCGGAAAGGGACATGAAAAAGTACAAGATTTTGGTGAAAAAAAAATTTTTTTTTCAGATAAAAAAAATATTTTAAATGCAATAAAAAAAAAAAATCTCACTTTGTCAAATAATTTAAAGATTAATATTATTAGAGAGGCATCAGATTATAAAAAATTTCCATCTAATTTATCTATTAAGCTTGCAAGAATTAATTCAAAAGAAGTAGAGAAAAATGATATTTTTTTTGCAATTAAGGGTAAAAAAAATGATGGTAATAAATTTGTAGCACAATCGTTCAAAAAAAAAGCCTCGATCGCAATTGTAAATAAAATTCAAAAAAATTTTAAAAATAAGCCTCAGATAAAAGTAAAAAATACACTGAAATTTTTGTCAGATATCTCGAAAATTTTTAGAAATAATATCAATACTAAAATAATTGGAATTACAGGTAGTTGTGGAAAAACAACTTTAAAGGAAATGTTAGGAAATTGTTTTAAAAAAGTCTCAAAAGTAGGAGTCTCACCTAAATCATATAATAATAAATATGGAGTTCCTTTAAGTCTTTTTAATTTAAACAAGGAAAACGATTTTGGTGTTTTAGAAGTAGGAATGGATAAAAAAGGTGAAATTGATTATCTTTCTAAAATTGTTCAACCAGACGTCAGTGTTATAACAAATATAAATTATGCTCATGCAAAAAATTTTAATAACATAAAAGATATTGCATTAGCTAAAGCAGAAATAATTCATAATACAAAATCTGATGGTTTTGTTGTTTTAAATGCAGATGATATTTTTTATAGCTTACATAGAAAGATTGCACTAAAAAAAAAACTTAGAGTAGTTACTTTTGGTATTAAAAGTAAAAAATCAGATGTTAAATTAATTGATATTAAAAAAAGAAATTCTTTTTATAAAATTAGAATTAGAATACAAAATGCAGAAAAAACATTTTTACTTTCTAATAATTTTCAAAGTAATATTTGTAATTGTTTAGCATCTATAGCTGTGATGAGTATTTATATCGATATTTTGAATTTAAATGAAAATATATTCCTAAATTTTTTAGTACCCAATGGGAGAGGAAATCTTTCAAAAATTAAAGTCGATAATAAAAATTTTAATTTAATTGATGAAAGTTATAATTCAAACCCATTATCATTAAAATCAGCAATATTGAATTTTGATAAGTTAGACGTAAAAAAATCAAAAAAATATCTTTTAATTGGTGATATGCTAGAACTTGGAAGACATTCAAAAAAACTTCACGAATCTATAGTACCTGTAATTAATAAAACAAAAATTAACAGAGTTTTTGTTAAAGGAAATATGGCTATAAATATATTTAATAAACTCCAAAAATCAAAAAAGGGCAGAATTTTATATAATAAAAATCAAATTATTAATTTGATTAAGAATGATTTAAATAATAATGATTATTTAATGATGAAGGCTTCAAATGCAACAGGTTTTAATAAGATAGTGAGAGAACTGAGAGGACTCAAATAAATGCTTTATCAATTTCTATTAAATTTTGTAGATACTTTTGGGTTTTTGAATGTTTTTAAATATTTGACATTTAGAACTGGTTTGTCATTTTTTACCTCTCTAATAATAGTTTTGTTCATTGGAGCTCCATTTATTAAATTTTTTTCAAGTCAAAAAATATTAAATCCGATTAGAGATGATGGTCCAGAAGATCATATTATAAAAAAAATTGGTACACCTACCATGGGGGGTGTTATTATTTTGTTTGGTTTGTTAATATCAGTTCTATGTTGGAGTGATCTTTCCAATATTAACATTCTATTTTGTATATACATTGCAATTTCTTTTGGATTACTAGGGGCTTTTGATGATTACAAAAAAATTAAGCAAAGTAATTCTTCAGGAATTTCTTCAAAATTTAAAATAATTTCACAGATTTTGTTAGCACTCTTGGGCGTAGGTTTTTTTATTTATTTTACAGAATACCAAGATATTACTAAATTGTATTTTCCATTTTTTAAAAATTTAGTTATTAACCTTGGATGGTTTTTTATACCCTTCGCTGTATTTGTAATTATTGGTTCTTCAAATGCTGTAAATCTTACAGATGGTTTAGATGGTCTAGCAACAGTGCCAGTAATTTTAGTTGCAGCCTGTTTTGCATTTATAAGTTATGTTACAGGAAATGTAGTATTTTCTAATTATCTTCAAATTCCCTATATTGAAGGAACAGGTGAAATTTCAATTTTTTGTGGTGCGATTATTGGCGCATGCTTAGGTTTTTTATGGTTCAATGCTCCACCAGCTAAAATTTTTATGGGAGATACGGGCTCTTTATCTTTAGGAGGATCTTTGGGTGCAGTAGGTATAATAACCAAACACGAGATTGTGTTAGCAATAACAGGAGGTCTTTTTGTTTTAGAAGCAGTATCTGTGATGGTGCAAGTAATTTCCTATAAATTTACAGGAAAAAGAATATTTAAAATGGCTCCTATACACCATCATTTTGAAAAGAAAGGATGGCCAGAGTCTACAGTTGTAATTAGATTTTGGATTATTTCAATTATTTTAGCAATGATAGGTTTGGCAACACTTAAATTAAGATAAAAGGAAATCAATTGAATATTTTTTTAAATAAGAAAATATTAATTTATGGTCTGGGGAAGAGTGGTTTATCTGCTTATAAATTTTTAAAAAATAAAAACAAGATATTTTTATATGATGATTTTCAAATTAATTTCAAATCAAAAGAAATAAAAAAGAAGCTCATAGAAAAAAAAGATCTTTTAAGTTTCAATTTTGATAAAATTATTTTAAGTCCCGGAATAGATATTGATAATTGCAAATTGTCGAATTTTTTAAAAAGAAATAAAAGAAAAATTTATTCTGATTTAGACGTTTTTTATTCATTTTATAAAAACGATTGCATCACCATTACAGGAACCAACGGAAAATCTACCACATGTCAATTATTATATGAAATTTTATTAAATCATAAGCTTCACGTTAAGTTAGTTGGAAATATTGGAATTCCAATTTTATCAGTAAAAAACATCAAAAAAAATACAATTTTTGTAATAGAAGCATCCTCATACCAATTAGACTACAGTAAAATCTTCAGATCAAAATATGCTGCGATATTAAATTTATCACCTGACCATATAGAGAGACATAAAACAATAAAAAGATACTTTAAAGCCAAATTAAAATTATTTGAAAAACAAAAAAAAAACCAATTGGCATTCACTAATAAAAACGATGCATTCATTCAAAAAGAACTTAGATCTAAAAAATTTAAAACCAAAATAATTAGTGTTGACACTTATGAAGTTGATAAATTCTTTAAAAATATTAAAAATAACTATTTTCTTACCGAAGCGAACAAGGAAAATTTATCATTTGCTTTAGAAATTTCAAAAAAGTTAAATTTAAAAAAAAATTTAATAGTAAGATCTATTGAAAATTTTAAAGGTTTAAAATATAGACAACAGATAATTTTTAAAAAAAAAAATCTTACAATTATTAATGACTCAAAATCCACAAGTTTTTCATCAGCTATAGGTGTTTTGAAATCAAATCAAAATATTTTTTGGTTATTAGGAGGAATTCCAAAGAAGGGTGATAAATTTAATTTACCAAAAAAATACTTTAATCAAATAAGAGGATTTATTTATGGAAGAAACAGAAAATTCTTTAATCAAAAACTTAAAGGAAAAATAATCATTGAAAATTTTAAAAATTTACCTGATGCACTTAAAAAAATTTTTTTTCTTATAAAAAAACAAAAATTTACTAATAAAACTATTTTATTTAGTCCATGTGCAGCATCATTTGATAGTTTTAAAAACTTTGAAGATAGAGGCTTTTATTTTAATAGAGTAATAAAAAAATATCTTAATGAAATATAAACGATTAATATTTAATCATTATTATGAATGGTGGAAAAATATAGATAAATTTTTATTTTTTTTAATCATTTTATTGTTCTTTACAGGTCTATTTTTTTCTTTAGTTTCAACGTCATTAATTGCCTCAGATAAGCTAAATACAAACGATTACTCTTTTTTTTTTAAACATTTAATTTTCATTTCTTTGGGAATAATTGTTATATTTTGTTTTTCATCTATAAGTTTTAAGAAACTTTTTAAGTTTTCTTTTTTTATCTTTTTATTTTCAATAATTTTTCTTGCACTAGTTCCCTTCATTGGGATTGAAGTAAAGGGCTCTAAAAGATGGATTGATTTGTATCTATTGCCCAGGTTTCAACCAATTGAACTTGTGAAACCATTCTTAATAATTTTTATAAGTTCAATTTTAAGTAATGAAAAATATAATAATATATATTTAAAGTATTCTTTTTCATTTTTAGTTACCTCTGGCATATCGTTATTTTTAATTATGCAACCAGATATCGGACAAACACTCTTAATTTTTTTAACTTGGTCAATTCTTATTTTTACATCAGGCGCAAGTATTATTTTTTTGATGTTTTTATTTTCAATTTTAGTATTTGTTTTTTTCTATTTAGTTTTTTTTATTCCAAAATTTATTTATATTAAAAGTCGTATACTATCTTTTTTTGATAATCAAAATTCTACTCATAATTTTCAATCAGATAAAGCCATAGACTCTATTACTAGTGGGGGTTTTTTTGGCAAAGGTATAGGAGAGGGAACTTTAAAAAATAGAGTTCCAGAGGCTCACACTGACTATATTATATCAGTTATATCTGAAGAATTTGGGGTTATTGCCATAATTTTAATCATATTGTTATTTTTAATATTCATCTATTCAGTATTTAAAAAAGTTTATTTTGAAAACGATGAAAAAATAAAATTAATATTAGTTGGATGTTCAAGTTTAATTTTAATGCAGGCAATGATTCATATAGGTGTAAATATAAGATTATTTCCAACCACAGGAATGACACTTCCTTTCATAAGTTATGGAGGATCATCTATAATTAGCATCTCAATTCTATCTGGTATAATTTTGAATTTGACTAAAAGAAAAATTAATTAAGATGAAAGAAAATATTTTAATTTCAACAGGTGGTTCAGGAGGACATGTTGTACCCGCAAAAGTTCTCAGTGATCACTTGTGTAAAAAAAATAATACAATTATTTCTACAGATAAAAGAGGTCTAAAATTTTTAGATAGTAAAATTTATAATTGTGAAATTATCAATACACCAAGATTGAGTAATTTTTTTTTATTGCCTTTTAATATAATCCTAATCATTTATCTTACATTCAAATCTTTAATTCTTTTAAAAAAAAAACAAATTATAAAAATTTTTTCTATAGGAGGCTACATGTCATTGCCTATAATTTTAGCTGCAAAAATTCTTAAAATTAATTTTTATCTAATTGAACCAAATCAAGTGTTAGGAAGAGCTAATAAATTTTTTTTAAATTCATGTAAAAAAATTTTTTGTTATACAGAGTTTGTTAAAAACTTTCCAGAAAGTTTAAAAAATAAAATGATAATTATCAAACCTTTAATACGAGAAGACATCTATAAATTAATTTCTAATCCTGATATTAAAAAACCATTCACATTACTTATAGTTGGAGGAAGTCAAGGTGCAAGTATATTTGATAATAATTTGAAAAAATCGATTGTAAATATTTCAAAAAAAATAAATATAAGAATTATTCAACAGACTAGTCAAAAAAATATTTCATTAATAAAAGAATTTTATAATAAAAACAATATTCAAAATACTATTTTTAGTTTTGAAAAAAATCTTGCAGATTTTATGTGCCAATCTGATTTATGTATTACGAGGGCAGGCGCATCTACTTTGGCAGAACTATCAATCCTTAATGTTCCGTTTATTGCCGTACCATTGCCAACATCAAAAGATAATCACCAATTTGAAAATGCCAAATTTTATAAAGATAATGACTGTTGTTGGATCATCAATCAAAAGTATTTTGATGAAAAAATAGAGCAATTATTGATTAAGATTTTCGAAGAAAAAAGTGATTATTTTACTAAAAGAGAAAATTTAAAGAAATTAAATTATCAAAATTCATGGATACATGCTAATCAAAAAATACTGAACGAAATAAATGAAAATTGAACTGGCAAAAACAGAAATAATTCATTTTGTGGGAATAGGTGGAATAGGAATGAGTGGCCTCTCACTTATTATGAAAGGAAAGGGATTTAAAGTTCAAGGTAGCGATTTAATTTCAAACAAGAATATTGATAGACTGAGAAAAGAAAAAATCAAAATTTTTATTGGACATAAAAAAACAAACCTTAAAAATGCTACTATAGTTGTAATTTCTTCGGCTATAAAAAAAAATAATCCAGAAATAATTCAGGCAAAAAGAAAAAATTTACCAATTATAACTAGAGGTAGGATGTTAGCTCATATTGTATCTTTAATGAAAAATATTGTCGTTGTTGGTTCTCATGGCAAGACAACCACAACGTCCTTGATTGCCTCAATTTTTCAAAAAACAAAATTAGATCCAACGATAATAAATGGAGGTGTAATCAATTCTATAAAAAACACAGCCAAACTAGGTAAAAGTGATTGGTCTATATTAGAAGCTGACGAGTCTGATGGTAGTTTTGTTCATATTCCTCCAACTTATTCCATAATAACGAATATCGATAGAGAACATATGGATTTTTATAAAACTATGAGAGATTTAAAGAGCTATTTTGTAAAATTTGTTGAAAAAGTTCCTTCTTTTGGAAAGTCTTTCATTTGCATTGATGATCAAATAAATAAAGAGCTTATTAAAGATTTAAGGAGTCATAATTTTTATACTTATGGCACAAATTCAAAATCAAATTTTTTAATTAAAAATATAAAACAAAATAACAGATTTTCTGAGTTTGATTTGTATGTAAATGTTCCTAACAAAAAAAAAATTTTAATAAAAAATTTAAGAACCCCTTTACTTGGTATTCACAATATTAGAAATAGTGTTGCAGCAGTTGCAGTTGCCTTAACAGTAGGCATATCTATTTTAGATATTAAAAAAGGCTTAATGAATTTTAAGGGTGTTCAAAGAAGATTTAATAAAATATTCACTTTCAATAGTATAGATTTTTATGATGATTATGCTCATCATCCTACTGAAATAAAATTTGTGTTAGAAGGTGTTAATGCAGTCTATAAAGATCATGAAAAGGTTTGTATTTTTCAACCACATCGAATTTCAAGATTAAAGGATTTAAGAAAAGAATTTTCCTATGCTTTTAGGGGGGCAAACATTGTAGTTTTGTGCCCAATATATACTGCTGGTGAAAAAATTAAATTAGGATTTGATTATTTGAAATTTGCAAAAGAAATTATCAAAAATTCAAAAGTAAAATTATTTTTAGTTAATAATAATATCCAATTAGCAAAATTTTTAAAAAAAAATATGACTGGAAATAAAATTATTATTGGAATGGGCGCTGGATCAATTTCAGCTTGGATGAGAAAATTACCAGAATTAATTAAATGAAAATAAATAAATTTAGAAATTTATTAAATGAGTTTGGTGATAATGTTAGTTTTGATCATGATCTTAAGAAAAAAAACTGGTTTAATATTGGAGGAAAATCAAAAGTTTTTTATAAAGCTGAAAATTTAAAAGATTTAATTAAATTTTTAAAAAAAATTGACCCTAAAGAAAAATTATTTATTCTTGGCGCTGGATCAAATACTTTAATATCTGATGAATTGTTTGATGGAATAGTAATTAAGTTAAGTAAAAATTTTAATAATTTATCTTTACTTGAGGAAAATATTATTATAGCCGGGACAGGTGTCCTTGATAAATCAGTTTCTGATTTTGCTGTAAAAAATAATTTAAGTGGTTTTGAATTTTTATCCTGTATCCCAGGTTCTATTGGTGGTGGCATTAGAATGAATGCTGGTTGTTTTGGAAGAGAGTTTAAAGATATTCTTTTATCTATACAGGTCATTGATAGGTTGGGAAATATTAAAACTATTAAAGTCCAAGATATTAATTTCGAATATAGAAAAAATGATCTACCTGATGATCTTATCTTTTTAAGTGCATCTTTTAAAGGAGTGAAAAGTGAAGGTATTGAAATTCAAAACGAAATTAAAAAACTTAAAACAGAAAAAGAAAAGAATCAGCCAACAAAAATTAAGACAAGTGGAAGTACTTTTAAAAATCCAATTTCGCAAACCAATAAAAAAGTTTGGGAGCTTATAAAAGAATCTGTACCTTTAGATATATCTTTCGGGGATGCTTGTATTTCAGAGAAACACTGTAACTTTTTTGTCAATAAAGGTCAGGCCTCTTTCAAGGATATGATGAATTTGATAAATTTTGTTTCTAATAATGTTTTGGAAAAAACAGGAATTAGTTTAGAAAAAGAAATTAAAATTTTGGAATAATTTGAAAAAAAAAATATTGATAATTTCTGGTGGCATATCTAAAGAGAGAGCAATAAGTTTAGATACTGGCAAACAAGTCGCAAAAGAACTTGCAAATAATAGTTATATTGTAAAAATTACTGAACCAAATTTTAAATTAATCGAGACTATAAAATCATATAAGCCAAATATAATTTTTAATGCCCTGCATGGTCAATTTGGCGAGGATGGATATGTTCAAACAATTCTAGAGACTACGAAAATACCTTACACACATTCTGGTGTTAATTCATCTGCATTAGCTATGGATAAAGAGTTATCAAAAAAAATTTTTATTAAAAATAAAATTTTAACACCAAAATATATTACATATACTTTCAATAAGTCTAAAAAAGATTTAATCAAAATAATTAGAAGCAAACTAAATTTTCCTGTTGTGATAAAACCTATTAATGAAGGTTCAAGCGTAAATGTTTTTATATGTACCAAATCTAATATATTCAAAAGATTGGAATTTCTAAAAAGTTATAAGAAAATAATTATTGAAGAATTTATACCTGGCAGAGAAATTCAAGCAGCAATAATAGGTTCAAAAAAACTTGGAGCAATCGAGTTAAAACCAAAAAGGAAATTCTATGATTATCAGGCTAAATATAATTCTAATGCAAAAACTCAACATATTATTCCTGTAAAATTAAATAAAAAAGATTTTAATAAGTTAATGAATTTAGCATTAAAAGCACATAAATTAATCGGATGTCGTGGAGTCACCCGTTCTGATTTTAAATATTATAAAGGGAAATTTTATCTTCTTGAAATCAACACTCAACCGGGGATGACAAATCTGTCTTTAGTCCCTGAGATTGCTGCCTATCACGGTATTAACTTTATTAAACTTTTAGAACTAATCCTTAAAGATGCGTCAACGAATAAGTAAAAAGATTTTATTATATTTTTCTTTATTAGCAATTTTAGGAACTTTTAATAATCAATATCTTTATGATTTTGCGTTTCCTAAAATAAAATCTATAGAAATATTAGGTTTTGAAAAAGAAAAAAATAATCTTTTAAATCAAATTAATGATTTAAACTTAAAAAGTTTATTTTTTTTAGATCAAAAAGAAATAATGAATATTTTAGATTCTAATCATCTAATTGAAAATTATTTTATTTTTAAGAAATATCCTTATTCCTTGCAAATTAAAATTATAAAAACAAAATTTTTGGCAAATGTTAATAATGGAACAAAAAAATTTTATTTAGGTTCTAATGGAAAATTAATTATATCTCAAAATGAAGTTGAGGAAATTCCATTTATCTTTGGAAAATTTGAAAATAAAAATTTTTTTTCTTTAAAAAAAATAATTGATAATTCTTCTCTAGATTATGGAGATATTAAGAACTTATATGCTTATCCTTCTGGTAGATGGGATATTGAAACAAAATCAGGAATTTTAATTAAATTGTCTAAAGATAATATTCAAGATGCTTTAAATTTATCACTTAATTTATTAAATGATGAAAAATTTAGAAATGTAAATTTGATAGATGTTCGACAATTAAATCAGGTAGTTACAGATGGAAAATGATCTTAAATTTGAAACTTTTATTTTTATAAGTAATAGTAAGTTTATAATATATGTCTTAAAAACTGATACTTTTGAGTCAATCTATCAAAAAGAATTATTGATTAAAGAAAATACAAACATTTTAAATTTAGAAAAGCTTGATGAGTTCTTAGAGAAAAATATTTACAATATAGAAAAAGTTCTGGGAAATTTTATTGAAGATATTAATATTATTTTTGATAGCCAAGAACTTTTTAATGTTAATATTTCTACAACAAAGATTTTTAATCAAAATACTATTACTACAAAAAGTCTTTCTCATCCATTGAATGAATTAAAAAATCAGTGTAACAAATCTCTTCAGAATCAAAAAATAATTCATATGATTATAGAAAATTACAAAATTAATGGTCAGAATTATTCATCCTTACCGGAAAACATAAATTGTGAAAACTTTTCTTTAAACGTTAAATTTATTTGTATACCCAACAACCTGTTTGAGGGCTTGAAAAAGATACTTAAAAAGTATCAAATTTTTATAAATCTAATTCAAAGTGCCGAATATTTAAGAAAATTTCCTTGTAATGATAGAAAGAATATTTTTGAGGTTGCTTTTAAATTAATGAATGGTCATAACAACAATGAGATCTTGTTAAAGAAAAAGACCCTGAAAAATAAGGGTTTTTTTGAAAAATTTTTTGATTTTTTTAGTTAGACTGTATTTTATAGTAATATTAGTTGTTTTTTGTTTTTTCTATCGCAGTATTAGAGTGCCTGCGTGACTTTATTAAATCAAAAAACCGTAAAAGAGCCTATAAAATTTAAAGGTATAGGACTTCATAGTGGTAAAGAGGTTAACTTATCAATAAAACCATCTGAACCAAATTCAGGAGTCGTTTTTAAAAGAGTTGATTTAAAGGAAAATAACCTAATTTACCCAAATTTTGAAAATGTAAGCAACACATCTTTAAACACAACAATCATGAATGAGTTTGGAGCAAGAGTCTCAACTATTGAGCATCTAATGGGTGCGTTGTTTGGATTGGGTGTAGATAATGCACTTGTTGAAATAGATAATGAGGAAGTTCCAATACTCGATGGTTCAGCTAAAGAATTCATTGAAAAAATAGTAAATACTGGATTAAAAAAAAGTGAAGTTCCAATTAAGATTATTAAGATTGAAAAAAAAGTGACTTTTAAAGAAGGCGATAGATATATTTCTATTGAGCCGACCAAATTAAGTTTTGAAATAGATTTTCAATTAAAATATGAAAATCCTGTCATTGGAAATCAAAAAAATAAAATAAATGTTTATGAAGAAGATTTGACAGATATTTTCAATTCTAGAACTTTTTGTTTGTATGAAGACATTGAAAATATAAAAAAAAATGGACTTGCCAAGGGAGGCAGTTTAGATAATGCCATTGTAGTAAAAGGAAATGAGATACTTAACAAAGAAAATTTAAGAAATTCAAAGGAATTTGTAAATCATAAGATTCTTGACTGTATTGGAGATCTGTACACAAGTGGTTACAGAATGGTCGCAAGTATTACTTGTTCTCAAGGTGGCCACTATCTTACAAATCAGTTATTAAGAAAAGTATTTAAAAATAAAGAAAATTTTTCAATAATTGAAATTCAAGAGAGAAGTCTGCCTCATACAATAATAAATAGAAACCTATTAAGATCTATAGCATAATTTACATAGATCATTATAATTAATCTTTAATAAAAAATTTTATGAATAATAAGAATTTTTCAATTGTTATTTTGATTTTTATTTTATTAGTTTCTTGTGCGAAAGAAAAACAAGAAGTTTCATTGATTAAAGAAACTGATCAAAACTTGGAAATGATAGCTGCGTACAATGAAGCTTATGAAGCATTAGATAAAAATGATCCATATTTTGCTGCGCAAAAATTTTTAGAAGCTGAGCTTTTATTCCCCCAATCTCAATGGGCAGCAAAATCTGCTTTAATGGCATCATATTCTTTTTACTTACAGAATTTTTATTCCGAGGCATTATTAAATTTAGAGAGATTTATTAAAACTTATCCAAGCGATCAAAATCTAGCTTATGCTCACTACTTAATTGCAATTTGTCATTATGAGACAATCGAGGATGAGAAAAGAGATTCAGCTCCTTTGATTAAAGCAAAAAAAAAATTTAGTTTTATTCTTAATAATTATCCAAACTCTGACTTTGCTATTGATGCAGAATTTAAATTAGATCTCATTGACGATATACTAGCATCCAAAGAAATGTATTTAGGTAGACATTATGTAAAAAAAGGAAAATGGATTGCAGCGATTAACCGCTTCAAATTTGTTACTGTAGAGTATGACAAAACAGTTTTTATCGAAGAGGCACTACATAGACTCGTAGAAATTAATTACAAAATTGGCTTAATTGATGAGTCACAAAAATATGCAAATTTGCTAGGTTATAATTATTTATCTAGTAAATGGTATGAAAAATCTTACAAAGTTTTTAATAAAGATTACAAAATAAGAGAATTAAAAAAAGAAAAAAAGAAGAGAGGCGTCATATCAAAATTTAAAAGACTCTTTGATTAATATGAAAGAAAAATTGATTAAGGAAAAATACAAAAGTAAAATTGATTTACTACTATACTATAATAAGAAGTATTATGATGAAAATAAGCCTAAAATTTCAGATTCTGAATTTGATAAATTAAAAAATGAAATTTTTTCACTAGAAAAAAAGTATTCTTTTTTAAAAAGTAAAAATTCTCCCTCAGTTAAAGTTGGTTATAAGCCATCAAAAAATTTTAAAAAAGTTAGCCATAGAGAACCCATGCTGTCATTAGCTAATGCTTTTGATGAAAATGATTTAATAAATTTTGAGAAAAGAATTATTAATTATTTAGACAAAGACAAAGATTTTAAAATTGAGTACAGTGCAGAACCTAAAATTGATGGTATTTCTGCCTCTATTATTTATAAAAAAGGAAAATTTACTACTGGATTGTCCAGAGGTGATGGAAAAGAAGGAGAGGATATAACAGAAAACTTAAAAACCATTAATGATATACCGCATTCAATTAATCATAAAGATTTTCCTGATGAAATTGATATAAGAGGGGAAGTTTACATACAAAATTCTGATTTTAGTAAATTATCTGATAAATTTGCTAATCCTAGAAATGCTGCCTCAGGATCACTAAGACAAAAAGATCCAGATAAAACAAAAAAAATACCTTTAAAGTTTATTGCTTATACATTTGGTTTCGAAACAAATTTAAAAATAAAAAATCAAAACGATTTCCTTCAAAATTTAAAAAATTGGGGATTTAAAGTTAATCCTCTAAACAAAACAATTACAGGAATTGAAAACTTAATAAAAAATTATAGTGATGTTGAAAATAAAAGAAATCAACTTGATTTCGATATAGATGGAATAGTTTATAAAGTTAATGATTTTTATCTTCAAAAAAGATTGGGAAATGTTGCTAATGCGCCAAGGTGGGCGATAGCGCATAAATTTTCAGCAAATAGTGGTGTATCCAAAATTATTAACATTGAAATTCAGGTTGGAAGAACAGGTGCTCTTACACCGGTTGCAAAGATAAAACCAATTAACATTGGAGGTGTAATTGTTTCTAATGCCACTTTACATAATGAAGATGAAATAAATAGAAAAGATATTAGAATCGGAGATATTGCAAATATTGAGAGAGCTGGGGATGTAATACCTCACATTGTCTCTGTAGATTTAAAAAAAAGAGATAAAAATTCGAAAAAATTTATTTTTCCAACAAAGTGTCCCTCGTGTGGTTCTAAGACAATTAAAGAATATAATACTACTACCAAAAAAGAAGATGCTGTAAGAAGATGCACAAGCGAAGGCTTTGAATGCGAAAAAGTTTCGATAGAAAAAATTAAACATTTTATATCAAAAGATGCTTTTAATATTGAAGGTTTTGGAAAGAAAATTGTTGAAAATTTTTTTAAACAAAAATTAATAAGATTACCTCAGGATATTTTTAAATTAAATTTTTCAAAAATTGAACAAATGGAAGGTTGGGGTGCTCAATCTGTAGCAAATCTGAAACATTCCATAGAGACTAAAAGGAATATATCACTTGATAAATTTATATTTGCTCTTGGGATAAGACATATAGGATTAGAAAATGCAAAATTATTATCAAAAAACTTAAAAAATTCAAAAAATTTTCTTTCATTATTAAAATCAAATAAAATTAGTGAATTATTAAATATTGATGGAATCGGTGAAACTCAGATGATTTCTCTTAAAAATTTTTTTTCGAATAAAACAAATCAAAAAGTACTAAATGATTTAAATAATTTACTTTCAATTCAAAACAATTTGGAATTTAGAAAAGATGGTCTTTTAAAAGATAAAACTTTTATGTTAACAGGAAAGCTAGATGGCATAAGTAGAGCTGAGGCCAAATCATTAATAGAAAAAAATTCAGGATCGATAATAAGTAATGTGTCTAAGAAACTTGATTATCTTATTGTTGGAACAAAACCTACAAAAAGAAAAGTAGATAATGCAAAAGATTTTGGAATTAAAATTTTAAGCCAAAGTGATTGGTTTAAAATGTTAAATAAAACTAGCTAACCATTTTTTTTCATTTTTATCTAAAAATTTAGATAATTTTAAATAAGTATGTAAATGATATTGAAATAAATAATTCTTTTCAGCTTTATTTAAGAGCTGTTTATTAATTAAATCTTTTTCGATTGGCACAAAAGTAAGGTTTTCAAAAAAAATATTTTTTTTTATTTTTTTCACATAAATTAAATTTTCGATTCTAATTCCAAATTTTCCTTCTTTGTAGTAACCAGGCTCATTACTCAAAACCATTCCTTCTCTGAGTTTAACATTGTTAAGTTTGGATATAGCTTGCGGACCTTCATGAACGTTTAGAAAAAAACCTACACCATGACCGGTTCCATGCTCGTAATTAAGCCCAAAATTTTTCAAATTTTTTCTCGCCAGGTTATCAATTAAAGATCCATTAAAATATTTATTTAAGTTAGCTGTTACAACTGCAATATGCGCTTTAAGAACTCTTGTAAAAACATTCTTCATTGCTTTTTGGGGTTTTGAAAAACATATAGTTCTGGTTACATCTGTTGTGCCATAATTATATTGGCCCCCTGAGTCACATAAAAAAATATCTTTTTTATTTAAAATTTTTGCTGTATTTTTTTTTGCTCTATAATGAATTATTGCACCATTTTTTCCTGACCCAGCAATTGTATTAAAGCTTGGAAATAAATATTTTTTATTAAGTTTTCTGAATTTTTCTAATTTAACTTGAGCCTCATATTCGGATATTTTTTTTTTATTTTTATTTTTAATCCAATAGAGAAATTTTGTCAGAGCAACACCATCTGCAATATGACTTTGAATCATGTTGTTAATTTCTTTTTTATTCTTAACGGCCTTCATAAGATAGATTGGATCTGATTTATTTGAGATAGTAAACTTTTTTTTAAATAGTTTTTCAAAAAAAATTGAACAAGTTTTATCATCAATAGCTATTTTTCCTTTTTTAATATTATCAAGAAATTTTTTAAAATTTTTTGGTTCTATTATTTGTTTTTTTTGAATTTTTTTCTTGATAATTAATTTTCTTACTTGCATCTTTGCTCCAATTAAAAAAATTTCTCTTTTATTTTTAATAAATAAACGACAATTAGGAATTGGACTTACAGGATTGTCATAACCTCTAATATTTAGTAGCCATGCTACATTTTCTGGAGCTGAAATAAAAATATAATCAAGTTTATTTTTTTTTAGAAAAATTAAAATTTTTTTGATTTTTGAGGATTGGTCTTCTCCAACAATATTGTTATCTAAATTGTAAAATGGTTTTAATTTAAGCTTAGGATATTTGAATATTAAATCGATTAAATTTCTTTCAATTTCTTTTATTTTACATGTTTGAAAAAATCTTTTAACTTGAGAAGAGGTAAAAAGTTTTGGATCTATACCAAGTTTCAGATTTTTGAATAGTCTACAATTGATAATTTTTTCAAGTTTTAAAATTTGAAATTGTGTGCCAGACTCTATTTTGGCTTGAATTGTATATCTTCCGTCAACGAACAAATAATTTTTTTTTTTTAAGATTACCGCAAAACCTGCAGAACCAGTAAAATTAGAAATAGTTTTAAGGTGATCCTTTTGAGAGTACTCTGAAAAAAAATCATCATTCTTTGGTATTATATAACCATCAATTCCAAATTTATTAAAATTAGATCGTAATTTTCTAATCCTTTCGATAATCATTTAATTCTCTTTAAATATCTAATCCATCCAGGACTTCTAACATTTTCATTATCCTCAAAATCTTGATTAAAATCAAAGTCATCTACAGGATCATTAGATTCATCAAAATAAGAATTTTTCTTCAAAAAATTTTCTGGAAGTTCGTCAATAAATCTTGAGGCCATACTATCTATCCAATCCCCTTGGTAAAATCTATTCATTGAGAAAGATATAATGGCTTTTTTTTTTGCTCTTGTAATACCTACGTATGCAAGTCTTCGCTCTTCCTCTAGACCACTTTGTCCCTTTTCCTCAATAGATTTTTGATGTGGAAATAGACCTTCCTCCCAACCAGGCAAAAAAACTACATCAAACTCTAAACCTTTTGAAGCATGCATAGTCATCATATTAATTTTTTCACCTTCCCAATTTTGATCAATGGAAGTTGCCAAAGAAACATGTTCTAAAAAGCTTTCTAAGTTATCAAAATCTTTCATAGCACTTAAAAGTTCTTTTATATTTTCAAGTCTATTTTCATTTTCAATATCTTTTTTATTTTTGAGCATTGCAGAATAACCTGATTCATCCAAAATAATTTGCAGTAATTTTACATGGTTAATTTTTTTTTCAGTAAGGTCTCTTCTCCATTTTTCAATTAAGTTTGTGAATATAATTAACCCCTGTTTTGCTTTTGGCTTAATTAAATTTTTTTCTATCATTTTTTTTGATGAAGCTTCTAATGATATTAAATTTATCTTAGAATATTCATGAATATCTTTTAAAGTGGTATCACCAATTGAACGTTTGGGGTTATTGACAATTCTTTCAAAAGATAAATCATCTCTGTTTTGGTATACACATCTTAGGTATGCAATACAGTCTTTAATTTCTGCTCGCTCATAAAATTTAGTCCCACCCAATATTCTATAAGGTATTCCAATTTTTAAAAATCTTTCTTCAAATTCTCTGGTTTGAAAAACTGCTCTTACTAGAATAGAAATATTATTTAATGAGAATTTACCTCTTATTTTTTCAATTTCATCTGATATTCCTATAGCTTCATCTTTGCCGTTTTTAAAACAATTTAAATTTACAAGATCGCCATCTTCCATTGTAGTCTTAAGAGTTTTCCCAACCCTATTTTGGTTATAAGAAATTAGGTTTGATGCTACTGAAAGAATATTTTGAGTTGATCTATAATTTTGTTCAAGTCTTATAATTTTTGTATTTTTATAAATTTTATCAAATTCTAGAAAATTTTTTATTTCAGCTCCTCTCCAACTATAAATCGATTGATCATCGTCCCCGACACAACAAATATTATTATTCTTTTCAGCTAGTAAGTTTAACCATTTACTTTGAATGAAATTAGTATCTTGATACTCATCCACTAATATAAATTTAAAGTTCTTAGAGTAAATTTCTCGGATCTCAGGCTTTCTTTCAAAAATTTTTACAGTATGTAAAATTAAATCCCCAAAATCACAAGAATTAAGATCTAATAGTTTTTGTTGGTAGATTTTATAAATTGGCAGAATTGTTTTTTCAAAAATATCTTTTTGATTAATTATAACTTCATTTGGGTAAAAACCTTTGTTTTTCCACTTATCAATTATTGCTAATATAAATCTAGGCGCAAGTTGTTTAACATCAATATTTTCTGCCTTACAAATATTCTTTATTAATCTAATTTGGTCATCTGCATCAATTATTGTGAAATTTGAATTAAGATTTGCTGCACTCGCATGTTTTCTTAAAAGTTTTGCACAAATAGAGTGGAAAGTTCCTAACCATGAAAGACCTACAGCAGCCGAACCTAGCAATTTAGCCACTCTATTTTGCATTTCTTTAGCAGCTTTATTTGTAAAAGTTACGGATAGAATTTGATTTGGAAATGCCTTATTTTCCCTAATTATATTTGCTATTCTTGAAGTGAGCACCTTTGTTTTGCCAGATCCAGCCCCTGCTACAATTAGTAAAGGCCCTTCAAGATGCATAACCGCCTCTTTTTGAGCTTTATTTAAATTTTTTAAATATTCAGAGTTTACCATTTAAAATAAATAATTATAAGTTGAGCACAATTATGAGCAAACATAACATAATAACAAAAATATTAAAAAAACAATTTTTATCAGCAAATAATTTAATAGAAAGCTATTTTAATAATTTAAAAAATTTTATCATAGGTTTCAAAAAATCAAAATTTGACCCGAATAATAAAGCTTTATTAATCGCTTCTTTGATTTTTTTAATGACCTGTTCATATTTTATAATGCCCTCGTTCTATAATAAACAAACAGTAGTTGAGAAAATAAAGAATCAAATTTTAGATAGATATGGGATTGAAGTAAGTTTCAATGAAGAAATAAGATATGGTTTATTTCCCAAACCTCATTTTGTAACAAATAATCTCTCTATAGTTCAAAAAGGAGACAAGATAGCAGAAGTAAAAAAATTTAGAATTTATATTGCATATAATAGATTTTTTTCTTTTAATAATATTGATATTCAAGATCTAATATTTTTAAAATCTGATTTTAATATAAATAAAAATAACATTTCATTTTTTAAAAAATTATTCATACATAAGCCTAGTGATCATAGGGTTCTAATAAAAAATAGTAACATATTTTTCAAAAATTTTGATGATGAAATTTTGTTTTTAATTAAAATTTTTAATACTAAATTTTTCTTTGACATTAATAATTTTGAAAATAATTTATCTTCGCGAAATGAGATATTTAATTTACCCTTTACGTTAAAAGTTAAAAATAATAATATTAATAACCAATTATCATTTGAAATTAATTCAAAAAAAATACGTTTATTCATTGAGAATAATTTGAATTATAAAAATAAAATTAAGAATGGAAAATTAGATATTTCATTAATCAATAAAAGTACTTCTTTTAATTATCAAATAACCAAGTCATTATTAAATTTTTCATCAACAAGTAATAAAAATTTTTATAATGGTCAAATTGATTTTCTTCCCTTCTATTTTCAATCTGATTTTAATTTTGAAAACTTAAATACTAAGAATTTTTTTAAAAAAGACTCTTTTATTATTGAGCTAATAAGATCTCAGATCTTGAATAACAGTAATTTAAATATGGATATTAATTTAAATATTAAGAAATTAATAAATATAGATCAATTAAACAATCTTTTAATCAAAGTATCAATTTCACAAGGAAATATAGACTTATCTGATACAACGATGATGTGGAATAATGATTTAAAGATAGTTCTAAAGGAAAGTTTGTTATCTTTTGATAAGGATGAAATTTTTATAATTGGTAAAGTTTTGATTGATATTAATGATATAGATAATTTTTATAGCGGTTTTCAGATTAAAAAAATCAATAGAAAAGAAATTAAAGACATTGAGATTGATTTCAATTACAATTTAACAAAAAAACAAATTTTTTTTGGGAATCCAAAAATCGATGGAAAATCAAATCTTAACTTAGAAAAATTTATAGAAGATTTTAATGAAGGAAATAATAAATTTTTTAACAAGATTACATTTAAAAATTTTGTAAATAATTTTTTTGGAAGTTATAAGGGTTGAATCATTTTTCTTGGATTCACAATTTTATCGTAATCTTTCTCACTAATTAATTTTGATTTAAGAGCCTCTTCTTTTAAGGTGGTATTATTTCTTAAGGCCCTTTTAGCAATTTTTGCAGAATTATCATAACCTATGTGTGGTGCCAAGGCTGTTACTAGCATTAATGAGTTATCCAAATATTCTTTTATTTTTACTTTGTCTGCTTTTAATCCTCTGATGCAATACATTCCAAAATTTTTTGAACTATCTGCTAATAGATCAATAGATTGTAGTATGTTGTGAGCAATTAAAGGTTTAAAAACGTTTAATTCAAAATGACCGTGAGAACCAGCCATAGTAATACCATTATGATTTCCAATTACCTTAACACAAACCATAGTCACTGCCTCTGATTGAGTTGGATTTACTTTACCAGGCATAATAGATGAACCTGGCTCGTTGGCTGGTAAAATTAATTCCCCGTAGCCAGCTCTTGGTCCAGAGCCTAAAAATCTTATATCATTGGCAATTTTCATTAAACAAACTGCAGTAGTATTAAGAGTACCAGAAAAATTTACAATTTCATCATGAGCCGCCAATGCAGCAAATTTATTTTTAGTTGGTCTAAATGGAAGTTTGGTAATTTTTCTTATTTCGTTGATAATTTTTTTGTCAAAACCTTTTTTACTGTTGATGCCAGTTCCAACAGCAGTACCTCCTTGAGCTAATGAATAAATTTCATTTAAAGCACTTTTAATTCTTAAAATACAATCTTCTAATTGAGACTGATAGGCTGAGAATTCTTGACCTAATGATAATGGTGTTGCATCTTGTAGATGAGTTCTTCCGACCTTTACAATATTCTTAAATTGAGAAACTTTATTTTTTAACTCTTTATTTAATAATTCAAGAGAGGGTAATAATTTTTTCTTAGTTTCAATAGCAATAGCTATATGCATAGCAGTAGGAAAAACATCGTTTGTTGATTGAGATTTATTTACATGATCATTTGGGTGTACTGGCTTTTTTGTACCTTTTGTTCCACCTAATATTTCAATTGCTCTATTAGCAATAACTTCATTCACGTTCATATTCGTTTGAGTTCCAGACCCAGTTTGCCAAACTTTAAGAGGAAAGTGTTCAATTAGTTTTCCTAAAATTACTTCGTTGGACGCTTTAATTATAGCATTTGAAATATTTGGTGAAATTTGTTTGTTTTTTTCGTGCACTATTGCTGCAGCTTTTTTAATAATAGCAATAGACTTTATTAAAATTGGTCTTACTAAAAATTCACCTATATCAAAATACTTTTTAGATCTTTGTGTCGAAGCGCCCCAATATTTATCATTTGGAACATTTATAGATCCTATGCTATCAAATTCTTTTCTTAATTTCATTGATTAATACGTAACTATTAAATAATTATAAATATACATTAAATTTAAAAGAACTTACAGGAGCATTATGTCAAATTTTAGCAAGGTTGGAATTTTTATGAAAACATTTGGTCAAGAAGTTAAAGATAAACCCTCATTTAGCACGGATAAAATCAACAAATTAAGACTAGATCTCATAAAAGAGGAGTTGGGTGAACTAACAGAGGCAATGAATAATAGAGATTTATTAGAAGTAGCGGATGCCTTAACAGATATCCTATACGTTACATATGGAGCAGGACATGCGCTTGGAATTGACTTAGATAAGTGTTTCGAGGAGGTCCAGAGCTCGAATATGAGTAAATTGGATGATAATGGAAAACCAATTTACAATGAACATGGCAAAGTAATGAAAGGACCAAATTATTTTAAACCAGATCTTTCAAAATTTATAAATTAAAATTCGAGTTTAAAGTCTATAGCTGGAGCACTGTGAGTAATACCTCCAATTGAAATTCTATCAACCCCACTTGCTGCAATGGTTTTTACTGTTTTGAGATTAATATTTCCTGAAGCTTCTGTTTCGTAATATCTTTTTGCAAGCTTAACTCCCTGTTTTAAATTCTTATTGTTCATATTATCAAATAATACACAATTAAATTTTAACCCAATTATTTGTTTTAACTGTTTTAAACTGTCAACTTCAACTGTTATTTTTTTTCCTTTTTTATTTTTAACAGCTGTGGAAACTAAGTCATATATGTTAGAACTAGCAATGTGATTATCTTTTATTAAAAATTCATCACTTAGATTAAATCTATGGTTGGTACCACCACCCATTTTCACCGCATATTTTTGAATGACTCTTAAGTTTGGAATAGTTTTTCTAGTACAACAAATTTTACATTTATTATGAACAAGTTTAACAAACTTATTAGTTTTCGTCGCTATACCAGAAATATGGGACAAAAAATTTAAAGCAACTCTTTCAGCAATTAAAATATTTTGAGCATTTCCTTGGACTATTGCAATTAGCGATTTTTTTTTAACAAAAGACCCATCTTTTTTTTTTTAAAATAAATTTTATATTTTTATCAATTAAGTAAAAAGCATGTTTTGCAAATAATAATCCACCAATAACGGCATCTTGATTAGATATCAATTTTGCTTTTACTGTTTTATTATTTTTTACAAGATTTGAGGTGATATCTCCTGAAGGATATAAATCTTCGTTCAATGCTAGTTTAACAGTATTTTTTATAAAATTTTTACTTAATTTAATTTGAGACACAACAAGTTATCTACCGATAGCAACCATTTTTTCAACCGACAATCTTGCTTTACTAATTGTTTCTTGATCCATAACTATTTCACCAGTTTCATTTTCCAAACAATCTAATATTTTAGGTAAAGTTATTTTTTTCATATGAGGACACATGTTACATGGCCTTATAAATTCAACGTTAGGATTTTCAACTTGAATATTATCGCTCATGGAACACTCCGTGACCATCATAACTTTCTTAGGCTGATTGTCTCTAACATAGTTTATCATACCTGAGGTTGAACCTGCAAAGTCACTTGCTTTAATGACATCTGGCGGACACTCAGGATGAGCAATTATTTTAATACCAGGATTATTTTTTCTAATATTAATTATTTCTTTTTCATTAAATTGATCGTGAACAATACAAATTCCTTTCCAGGAAATAATTTCAACATCAATTTGAGATGCAACATATTTTGCTAGATAATCATCAGGTAAAAAAATTACTTTCTTAACGCCTAAAGATTTTACTATTTTGACAGCATTGGCTGATGTGCAGCAAACATCTGTTTCAGCTTTTACATCAGCAGAGGTATTTACGTAGGATACCACAGGAACTCCTGGATATTTTTCTTTAAGTAATCTTACGTCTTTACCTGTAACAGATGATGAGAGTGAACAACCAGCTTTCATATCTGGCAATAAAACTTTTTTATTTGGACTCATTAATTTAGCTGTCTCGGCCATAAAATGAACTCCTGCCATAACAATTATATCAGCAGATGTTTTTGCTGCTTCAACAGCTAGAGCAAGTGAGTCGGCTGAGAAATCTGCGATACCATGATAAATTTCTGGTGTTTGATAATTATGAGCAAGAATAACCGCATTCTTCTCTTTTTTTAATTTATTTATTTTATGAATATAGGGTGCGTGGACTGACCATTCAATCTCAGGCATTACCTTAGATATTTTTTTATAAATAGGATCAGTTGCTTTTTTAACTTCTTGACTAAATTCCATAATTAAATTTATCAATTTGAAACCTTCTTGTCATTGATTTAATGTGGGGCATATGCGGCCATGCTGAAAT
>MDTD01056766.1_pt1 | contig 27843 bp, 22 predicted proteins | sample 811221 | NCBI WGS metagenome assembly MDTD01 (sample SAMN05326646, study PRJNA326480) | marine metagenome | isolation source: seawater | place: Pacific Ocean: South West | collected 2011 | reverse complement strand
GCAGCTTCTGAGTCAGAGCCACAGCGAGAGCCAGCAGATGGAGATGATACTGAGCAATTTAGAGATGCTCAGAGTGACGCTGCTTCTGCAGCTTCTGAGTCAGAGCCACAGCGAGAGCCAGCAGATGGAGATGATACTGAGCAATTTAGAGATGCTCAGAGTGACGCTCCTCTTGCTTCTCACCTGATGGCTTCTACTGCTGATGTTGCGCCTGTACCTCGATCTGATCGGATGCGATTGAGTTATAGGATTGCTGGATGGTTGATATTCACCGGGGTGTTGATTGCTATAGGTACGTTAATCCTCCATGATCCATCTCAATATCTGCCTGTGGGGATGCCTGAATGGGTTGGGGGTGTTTTAGAGCTCTCAGCGATTTTGATCGGAGGGATTATAGTGATGAAGTTATTTCAAATCATGTGTTCATCTCGAGGGAATGATCCTGAAGCTTTATCCAAATCATCCATTTCTTCTCAAAATTTATTGCTTCAATCTATCTCTCCTTCTGGCGAGAGTGCCTCTGTCCCTAGAAATCTATTGAGAGAATTTGATAAAACGGTAACACCCTCATAATCGAATGATTGATCCAATGAGGGCTTCTGAAGTGGAAGACTGCTTGAGATTGTGATGTTGTCTAAAGCGCTGATAGGTCTTAACTTTTTATATGTGCTTTAATGATTGGGATGGTCTGAGTTGAGTTTGAGTTCTTGGCCATGCCTCAGTATGCTATCGCGAGGGTGAGTGCAATCATGGCTTAATCTCCTTGTCAGGGGTGAGTCATCATTGACTGATGTTTCAAAGGTCTAAAAGGGCCAATGTTCAATAATTCAATGCTGATTGATTAGTCTATTATACGGGATATCAAACGAATGCTGGATGGCTAAGTAGCGTATAGGTAAGATTTCGATCTTATCTGTTATTTTAAAATGTGTGAGCCTATTATTAGCCTTTTTGAGCCTTGGGTTGACCCTTAAGGTGATGAAAGGTGCTGTTGAGGACCATTCTGAGTGAATGTGATCATCGGGAGAATGTCTTTGAATCAAATTGTGGCAATATTTGAAGTGCTTAGTGTAATTTAAGCATTTGAAAAGATTGATGATTTTAATCATCAATGATCGAAAAATGCATATTGATATCAACGGTTTTGAAATAAAGTTTTTAGTTTGGAATAGGGATGATTTTTCAGAGTAAGGTGATCAGAGTTTGGATCAAGTACATGAAGCTTTTAAGGCTGTATTGATACATGGGTTGAAGTATGGGGGTTAGGATGCCCAGCCAGAGCAGAGCTAATGTGATCCATAAGCCATAGGGTTCAAGTGTTTGATAATAATAGGCCCAGCGTCGTGGTAGGCAGGCCTCCAGGATCCGTGAGCCATCTAAAGGCGGCAGTGGCAAGCAGTTTAGAAGCCCAATGAATACATTAACTTTAATGCCGGCTATACACATGGCTCGAAGTCCCTGGACGATTTCATAAGAGAGAGGAATGCTTGAATAGCGCATGATCACAACAAAACATAATGCCCAACACAAAGCCATGAGTGCATTTGCAGTGGGGCCAGCTAGAGCAACCCAGGCCATATCCCAGCGAGGATTCCTGAGTAATCTTGCATTAACTGGAACCGGTTTAGCCCAGCCAAATATAAAGCCTCCTAAAACCAATAATAATGTAGGGAGTAATATTGTGCCAAATAAGTCAACATGTTCAAATGGATTAAGAGAGGTACGACCAAGTAAATATGCGGTGGAATCACCTCGCCAATGGGCAACCCATCCATGTGCAACTTCATGTAAAGTGATTGCACATAGCAATGGAATTGCATAGATCGCGATTTGATAGAGTAAGGCATCCTGTGTAGGCATATTTAATGTGCAACTTCAAACAAAGTGACAATTTTATGTGCCCCAGGGACTTTGCGTGCTGTTTGTGTTGCAATATGTTGTTGATGTTGAGTCAGAATGCCCATCAAATAAACAACACCTTGGTAAGTGGTGATTCGAATTTGGTTAGAGTGCAAGCCTTTCGTATTCATTAAGGCCAATCGTACTTTATTTGTGAGCCAGGCATCTTGAGTGTTTTGGAGTAAAGAAGGCTCAGATGAGACAGTGATTTGGTTATAAACATTCAGTACTTGTGGAACATTTTTGACCAATCGGTACGCTAATACACGTTGAGTATTCGAGGCAACTCGACCGGTTAATAACACACGTTGATTTAAAGAAGTAACATCAATGTAGTGGCCTTTAAGTGATGCATTTTCATCTAGAGATTTGCTCGCAATATGTTCAATTTTTTGGTCTGTGACCATGACGCTAATCGGTCGTTCATCGTATAACACCATTGATGCTGCAGTGCCGCCAGCCACGACAGCAGCTCCTAAACAGCCACAAAGTTGTGTGCATAAAGACGCTAATAAGAGTAGGCGTTTAAACATGCTTGTTTCCTTCTCATCATTGATCATAATTTATCATGTGATGATTAGAATGAAAAGAATTCTTTCAAGTGTTCAGTTGTTTCAATATTCATAAGGGGTTTGGGCTTTATCAAGGGGTTTGAATGTGTGGTTTAAAAGGTATGAGCGACTCAAGTGGAATGCTGCAGTCGAGAGGCTGTTTTATCAAGGACAGTGGTGCATGTTTTAAATATTTGATTGTTTAAAAGTGCAAGAGGGTTGCTATGGATGAATTCTTGAGGTTTTTTTGGGGCGATTCCTGGTGTGTTTGATCAGGGTGCTGTAGCTCCAGATGATCTCCTTCATGAAGCGCACCCAAACATCGCCTGCATGACGTGTTGATATGCGCTTGGGGGTGATGACGGAGGCTTTAGGTGCAGCGTACTATCGCCATGGCGTCTGTATCGTGTTGAGAGACTGTATGGTTAAGGTAGAATCATTGCTACTGTTGAAGTAGTCACAGAAATGGCAGTGCTGGCTGTTTTCCCAACTAAGTCCACCGCTTTACCAATACAACCTGTGCAAAGGAGTGTTAGACCCATACAGATACAGAGTACTTTAAGTGAATGCATTATAATCTCATATTTAAAATCATGTATATTAATGATTTTTTAAGGGTTCGTACAGCCTTACAGCTCAATATTTTTAAGCCATTGAATGCGCCAGTGGTCAATCGCAATACAGTCAATACGTTCATTTGGTAGGTGAGGTGTAGGGTGGTACTGACGATAATATTCAAGTGTTTGAATAATGCGAGTGTATTTCAATGGTGTGATCGATTCGGCAGCAGTTTTTGATCGAGGGTGTCTTCTGAATCTAACTTCAAGGGCCACTAAGGTGGCTTGATCTTGAAGGATTAAATCAATTTCTCCATAAGGGCTAGAGTAACGATGGGCTAAAATTTTTAATCCGTGTGCAATCAACCAGTATTTTGCATAATATTCAGCAATTAAGCCAAGGTGATAACTGTTGTTAAAATACTTAATGTACATCTTGAGGCGAATCTAAATCATGATGCCGTTTGAGTTGATCATGTTGGACGCAAGGCGTGCTCGACCTTGACTCAAATGAATCCAAGTCAATCGTCTTTGGATATGATGTTTTGAATCTAAGTAGAGCTGACCTGTGGCGCCGTTCAAGTAAGCATAGGGGTATTGAATGAGGCGAGGTAAATGAAAAGCCAATTGGTAGGCATCAATTCCAATTGCATAAAAGCGACTATAGGTTGAGAACTGTTGAGGCCATATCTGTTTTAATGCTTGAGGTAAATTTGACCAAAATGATTTTTGGGTTGAAGGCGCCAGCTGATGCGCAATCCATGGGGTATCCCCAAACGTGATGCCATCAAGATCATGGTCTCGAAAGCGTTGTGTGGTTTGATGATAAATTGAAGAGGTTGCATAAATAGGGAGATCCCCGCTATAGAAATATTTGATTAAGGGGGCGATCTTTTTGGCTTCATCATGATTAACAGCCAGGATGATGGTATCAATATCTTGTCGTCTTTGGGGGATATACTTCATCGCTGAAAGATTCAATTGTGTTTTAATATCATGAGCACGGGCTTCACTTTCAGTGATGCCCAGATGCTTGCGTAATTCAGCCATTAAGTTCTGATGATCCATGATGATATAGTCATCTGCCAAGGTGCCACCTAAATGTGACCACTGTTGTATAAAGCCAGATCGAATGCGTGTATGTTTGTCTTGGGGAGTGCTGATCAGGAGTGCATGACGTAAGCCTCGTTTAAAGGCTTGATGAGCCATTTGTTGACCTTCATCTTCAGCGCGCATGTTTAATTCAAATATTTTAGAATGATTCGTCGGGGTGGTGTTCAAGGCAATCACTGGAATGGTGGGGTTCAGCTGCGCTAATGTTTCAATGTCTTGTTGAGCCAATGGGCCAATAAAGATATCAACATGATCTTGCTGTGCTTTTTGAAGCAATGCTTTGAGTGAATGTTGGCTGGTATCATAAGTGTGTACGGTTGTCGGGCGTTGTGCTGAAGGGGTTGCGTACACAGCCGTCATGATGCCTTGCTGAATTGCTTTTGCGGCTGAGCTGAGAGGGCCTTGAGAGGGCAAGAGCAATCCTATTGTTCGAGGTGACCATTGAAGGGTAGAGGTGCTGATCAAAGCTTGTGCAGGATGATCAGGGTATTCGACCTTCCACTGATCCAAACGTTGGTTGTGATCATTGATATCATGAATTTTTGAGATGAAACCTAGTTCAATCCATCCACGAATGATCGGGTTTTCCTGAAAAAAGTGATCAGCTTTTTGAAGTTGTGAAGGGGTGGCTGAATAGATGATATTCCAATAGGTCACAGGGTCATTGATGTCATGCTGTGCTGATATCAGTTGTAACGTATTTAAGCTTGAGATGAGTTGATGCAGCTCTGCTTGACAGTGTGCTTTTGTATAGAGGTAGTGTATGTGCCAATGAGGGAGTAATGCGTTTGAGTTGAGCTGGAGTAAACGCTGACAGCCTAATGGTCTGCGATGGTGTTCGATGTCAGCCATAGATTGAATCAATTGTGCATAGGGCTCAAGGCTGGGGTCCTGTAAGTGCTGAACGTGCTCAACAGCTGTCCGCCATTGAGGGGTGTGTGCTAAACGATAAGCCAAGCTCAGTGTGTAGCCTTCTGGATGATTCAATGTTTCAACCGGAGGCAGTGACAAGGTGCTGGGGTCATTAAAAGTATTTGAAATGCCAGAATTGAGTGTGCAATGTTGGCATAATAGCATGAGGCCCAGTACCGCACATAAACGACGCATGAGGACTCCTTGTTCAGTGTACGCATCTTCACATGATTCTTGCGCTCAGGTCAAGACTGTGCCGATTAAATATGATAGTCTGAATTTTTATGTCGAGTGAGTATGATGCAGTTTGAGTCATTGGTGCCGGGGGCGCTTTATCTTGTTGCAACACCCATTGGTCATTTGGGTGAGCTCAGTCCACGAGCGGTTAGTGTTTTAAAACACGTCGATTATGTTTTGTGTGAGGATACGCGGCACAGTCGTCGTTTGTTTAATGAATATGGACTGAAAGTGAGGATGAAATCTTTGCATCGACATAATGAAATGCATCAATTGAAAGGGGTGATCGAGGGTTTGTCTCAAGGTCAAACTTATGCACTGATCAGTGATGCTGGGATGCCTTTGATCAGTGATCCAGGACATGCTTTGGTTCAAGCTTGCTATGATCAGGGTTGTCAGGTCATTCCTATTTCCGGGGCATGTTCGGTGATTTCAGCAGTGGCTGCATCAGGGTTATGTGTCAATGGCTTTTCTTTCATTGGTTTTTTGCCATCCAAGCAAGGGGCGCGTCGTACTCTTTTGAGAGAATTTTCAGATCATCCGCGTGCGTGGGTTTTTTTTGAGGCGCCTCATCGAATGAAGGCAATGGTTGAAGATTTAATGGATATTATGCCAGCTTCGCATCGTGTTGCGGTAGCGCATGAACTGACAAAGCGCCATGAATCAGTTGTGTTATGTACGCTTGAAGCATTGAGCCTTCAAATCGAATCAGGAGCATTCCAGCGTGGAGAGCATGTGATTGTGATAGAAGGGTGTCCTGTTGTAGAGGCGCAATTAACGTCCAGTATGCTTGTGGTCATTCAAGCCATGTGCGCTCGATTGAGAACATCTGAAATTGTTGATTGGGTGCATGCTTTGACTCAAGTGCCTAAAAATAAATTGTATGAGTGTGTTGTTAATGTGCGTAAAGCTCAAGATGAATCGTCTTAAAGCTGTCGAGTATTTAAAGGCGGTTTGAGCGTGAAATATTTTTATCTGATGGGGCTTTATTTTCAGTTTAAAGTTTAATTTAAAAGTATTGTGTGCGTTGAATCAATCAAAACAGATTGTTTTGAATGGAGTGTCAGTATCACTTTTAAGGCTTTCTTTTTGACCCATGATCATGTTGTGATGTTGTTTGAAAGTGTTCTGTAGAGAGCTGTCTCTCATATGGATTCAATCCAAAAATAGTGTATGAGTGATCAGAGTGATCAGTGCATGTGGATGTATCTTGAAATCATCGGTTTTGAAAGTGCTGCTTAAACAATGGGCCATGTTTTATAGTTGATAAATATTTGGTTTGATCTGAGAGGTGTGATACCTTATTTAGTGTGTTGGTTAGACAGTCGCTGTTGATCGTTTCAATAGAGGAAAGTCCGGGCTCCATAGAGTAAAGTGCCAGGTAACACCTGGGCAGTGTGAACTGACGGAAAGTGCAACAGAAAGTAAACCGCCTCACAACGAGGTAAGGGTGAAAGGGTGTGGTAAGAGCGCACCGCAAATGCGGTAACGTATTTGGCAAGGTAAACCCCACTTGGAGCAAAACCAAATAGGCACCAGGGCGTTGGCCACATATGACTCGTATGTTGGTGCGGGTGGGTTGCTAGAGGCTTGAGGTGACTCAAGTCCCAGATAGATGACTGTCCTTGACAGAACCCGGCTTATCGACCAACACATTAATTGTATTAAGCAGGAGGTAAATATGTCTAGTAATGCTATTGTGTATTCAATGTTTTTGATTTTCTCAGGCGCAGCATTTTTATCAACCTTAATGTTATATACTCGACAATCTTTAATGGTAGCGTATATGTTGCTGGGTGTCTTATTAGGGCCCTGGGGATTGAAATGGGTGAATGATGCTTATTTAATTAAACAAATTGGTGATATTGGTATTATTTTCTTGTTGTTTTTGCTGGGGTTACATTTAGACCCTAAGAACTTATTTCAAATGCTTAAAAAAGCAACTTGGGTGGCCATTCCAAGTTCAATTTGTTTTGCGGTCATCGGATTTATCATTGCAGACTACTTTGGTTTTTCAAGACAAGAAGCCATTGTGATTGGATTGGCTATGATGTTCTCCAGTACAATTATTGGTTTGAAGTTATTGCCTACAACGGTATTGCACCATCAACATATTGGTGAGTTGATGATCAGTGTGTTACTGCTGCAAGATTTAATTGCAATCATGGTATTATTATGGATGCATGGTGCAACCATTGATGGATTTGGTGTTGCTGAAATTGGTGTGGTTATTTTGTCATTGCCTGCATTGTTGATCTTCTCTTTTCTTTTTGAGCGTTATATTTTATTGCCTCTGTTCACGCGTTATGACCGTGTAAAAGAGTATTTGTTTTTGCTTTCAATCGCGTGGTGTTTAAGTATGTCTGAATTGGCTCAATTGGTCGGTTTATCCAGTGAGGTGGGTGCTTTTATTGCAGGTATTTCGATCGCAACTAGCCGTATCTCACTTTATATTGCGGAATGCTTGAAACCGGTTAGAGATTTCTTTTTGGTGATGTTTTTCTTTTCAGTGGGTGCGAGTTTTAATCTGAACTATGTCTCTCAAATTGCACTGCCTGCCGTTGTGATGGCTGTAGTCTTGTTGGGTGCGAAGCCCGCAGTCTTTAGGGCTTTGTTAGAAAAAGTTGGAGAAACTGTTCGAACCGGCTGGGAAGTTGGTGTTCGATTGGGTCAAGTGAGTGAGTTTTCTCTGTTAGTGGCCTATATTGCTTCAAGTGCCTCCTTAATTTCAGACAAAGCTTCGTATTTAATTCAAGCTACAGCAATCATTAGTTTTCTTTTCTCGTCCTATTGGGTTGTGTTAAAGTATCCAACACCAATTGCGGCTTCAGAACAATTGCGGCGAGATTAAGATAATCGATGTGGGTTAAAATTAATATCATTAGGTAGACGATTATGTATGATCAAATTGAAGAGCGACAAGAGTGGCTGTCTGCACTTGACTCAGTGATTCGCTGTGCAGGCGTTGATCGAGCCACTACATTGTTAAAAGAAATGATACAAGTGTTATCCCAGCATACACATGTTCCAGAGTTAGGTGTCACAACGGTCTATCGAAATACGCTCTCTCCCGAAGAGCAAGCCCCATTACCAGACCACGGCCCAGCAGCAACAATGGCAGCACTTTGGATTCGATGGAATGCGATTTCGATGGTGGCAGGTGCTGCTCAGAAATACCCAGGGTTAGGGGGGCATATTTCAACTTATGCTTCAAGTGCTGTATTGTATGATATTGGTTTTGATCATTTTTTTAGAGCTCGTTCCTCTGATCAGCTTGAGGATTGTATTTATATTCAGGGGCATGCTTCCCCAGGGATCTATGCGCGAGCACATTTGCTGGGACAGTTAACCACTTCACAGCTAGAGCACTTTAGACGGGAAACCACTGGAAAGGGCATTTCATCCTATCCTCATCCTTGGTTGATGCCTGATTTTTGGCAGTTTCCAACAGTGTCAATGGGATTAGGTCCTTTGTGTGCAATTTATCAAGCGCGCTGGATGAAATACGCGATTCATCGAGGGTTGATGCAAGACACTCAGCGTAAAGTGTGGGCTTTTTGTGGTGATGGTGAAATGGATGAACCCGAAACGCTTTCAGCTATTTCATTTGCAAGCTATGAACAATTAGATAATTTAATTTTTGTCATTAACTGTAACTTACAGCGACTAGATGGATTGGTCCGGAGTCATGGTCAAATTGTCCAGGAGCTAGAAGCACGATTCAAAGCATCAGGCTGGCGTGTTATCAAAGTGTTGTTCAATTCAGCTTGGGATCCTTTATTTGAACGTGATCAACAAGGGATTTTAATAGAAGCCTTGTCTCGTTGTGTCGATGGTCAATTCCAACGATTTTCGCAAGGGGGAGGAGCCGTATGGCGTGCTGAGTTTTTCGATCAATCAGAGGCTCTAAAAGCTCTGATTCAAGGATGGTCCGATGATGATTTAGACCGCTTATCTTGGGGGGGGCATGATCCTCAGAAAGTATACGCGGCTTACCATTCAGCCACCGCACAACAGAATCACCCTACTGTGATTTTAGTTCAAACGACAAAAGGTTATGGAGTCCCAGGGGCTGCGGGTATGAATACAGCACACAATGTTAAATCTTTAGGTGCTGAAGATTTACAAGCATATGCTGCAATGCATGAATTACCTTTGAGTCAAGCAGAGGCTGCACAATGTACTTTTATTGAGCCTGATTTAGATGCAGCGCCCATTCAATATCTGCATGCACGTCGACGTGCTTTAGGGGGGGCGCTACCTGCCCGACATGCTACAGCTCAACCCTTAGCGATTCCTAAATTATCCGAATTTTCAACGGTGCTCAATGGCAGTGGTGACCGTGCTATTTCTTCAACCATGGCGTTTGTTCGCATTCTTTCTCAGTTATTGAAAACACCGGACCTTAAATCACACATTGTACCAATCTCTCCCGATGAATCGAGAACATTTGGGATGGAAGGATTGTTTCGGCAAATCGGTATTTATAACACACATGGACAGGCTTATACGCCTGTCGACCGTGATCAAGTCATGTACTACCGAGAAGCCAAAGATGGTCAGTTTTTGCAAGAAGGTATTAATGAAGCAGGTGCGATGGCTTCCTGGATTGCAGCTGCGACCGCTTACAGTCACAGTGCACTCCCGATGGTCCCATTTTATATCTTTTACTCAATGTTTGGCTTTCAGAGGGTGGCAGATCTGATTTGGGCTGCGGGTGACAGTCGAGCTCGTGGATTTTTAATTGGAGCAACATCGGGTCGTACAACATTAGCTGGAGAAGGCCTTCAGCACACGGATGGACACAGTCATGTGATGGCTTCAACGGTCCCGAATTGTAAAAGTTATGATCCAACCTATGGATATGAATTAGCAATAATCATTCAACATGGGTTGAAAAAAATGATGGTAGATCAAGAGGATATTTTCTATTACTTAACGGTTGTAAATGAAAATATTCCACATTTGCCGATGCCAGAACAACCTCATCTTGAGGATCATATTATTCGTGGAATGTATTGCTTAGAAACCTATGGTGAAGGGACTGTTCAGGTTAATTTGTTGGGCAGTGGAGCTATTTTGCCTGAGGTGCGTGAAGCTGCGCAGCGTCTGCACAATGACGAAGGTTGGACTGTACAGGTGTGGAGTGTGACCAGTTTCAATGAATTGGCTCGATCCGGTCGTGCATATGCTCGGACGATTCGTTTGGATCCTGCTAACCAAGCTAAGGTTGAAAAACCCTTTATACAAACGTGCTTGCCTGATGAAAACACCCCAGTCATTGCTGCAACAGATTACATGGCTGTGTATGCGGATCAAGTTCGTGCTTGGGTGCCTGGGCCTTATCATGTTTTAGGAACAGATGGATTTGGCCGAAGTGATTCTCGTGAAGCAATGCGGGTATTTTTTGAAGTGAATGCCGGTATGGTGGCCTATACCGCTTGTGTTGCTCAATATGAATTAGGACAGCTAAGTGCGGCACAACTTCAGGATGCAGCAGCGCGTTATGAGATTGATTTAAACCGTCTGGATCCCATGACGTGTTAACTTAATTTGAGGAGTTGATTAATCATGTCTCAGATCATTAAAATCCCAGATTTGGGGGGGGCTATATCGGCCACAGTGGTTGAGGTTTCGATTGAGGTTGGGTCAACCATTGACATTGAAACACCTTTGATTACTTTAGAAGGGGATAAAGCTACGATGGACATTCCATCTCCAATTGCGGGGGTTGTTGAATCCATTGAGATCTCTGCGGGTGATACGGTATCAGAAGGTCAAATACTCTGTTATGTTCAAACTGTTTCAGATGAATGTGTTCATCCAGAGGCTGAAACGACCGCTCAACAACAGGTTCAAAATGATTCCCATCACCTTGAGTCAGAACCTGTTTTGGAAACATTATGTATTCCAGACCTAGGGGGGGCAGATCAAGCAACAGTGGTCGCTATTAGTGTGATGGTGGGATCAACCATTGAGCTTGAAGATCCCTTAATCACTTTGGAAGGGGATAAAGCCACAATGGATATTCCCGCCGCTTCGGCAGGGCAAGTTGAAACCATTCATGTTGCAGTGGGTGATACCGTCAAAACGGGTCAAGCCATGCTTGATGTCATGACAGCGGCAACCTTGAAGCCCTCTGAAGATCTTGACAGATCAAACGTATCCATCCATATAGATGAACCTGATACAGCGCCGCGCATTGAAACCGTTTGTATTCCAGACTTAGGGGATGCGGCTGAAGCCACGATTGTAGATATTCAAGTGAAAATTGGAGAACAAGTCACCGAAGAATCACCCTTAATGACCCTTGAAGGTGATAAAGCTGCAATGGAAGTGCCTTCTCCATTCACAGGAACAATTGAATCAATTGATGTTCAAGCAGGTGAGTCTGTGAAAACTGGGCAGCCAATGATGACGCTGTCTGTCATTACAGTATCCAAACCGCTTCAATCTAAGAAGACACCCTCTCCCTCGATCGATCGTTCAGTTCAGCTTGACGCTCAAGCCGTTTCAGACTCTGAACCGTCTCGTTTAACCTCTGCTCAAGTCTATGCGGGGCCAGGGGTTCGGCGAATGGCCAAACAACTTGGAGTCGATTTAGCCCGTGTTAAAGGCAGTGGGCGTAAAGGACGTATTCTTAAAAAAGATTTAGAAGTACATGTTCGAAAACAGCTCGCAGCACCTCAATCGAACTCAAATTTTGTGGTTGCACCTTGGCCAAAACTTGAATCGGAAGGTCCTGTTGAATTCAAACCATTGCCGAAATTGCGCCAAGTGGCGGGTCAATTTTTACATCGTAATTGGGTGCATATTCCGCATGTGACACAGTTTGATCAAGCTGATTTTACAGATTTAGAAGCTTGGCGACAGTCAGCGAAAGCTCAAGCAGCCGAATATGAATGTCGACTCTCTCCTTTGGTTTTGGTTATGAAAGTGCTGGTTGAATCTCTCAAGGCATTTCCTGATTTTAATGCTTCATTGAACGAAGCAGGTACCGGCTTGACGCTGAAACAATATTACCATTTTGGTGTGGCTGTTGATTCGCCAAATGGATTGGTGGTGCCTGTGATTCGAGACGTTGATCAAAAAGACCTTGTGACTTTATCTAAAGAAATTGCTGAAGTAGCAGAGCAGGCGCGGACCCAAGGACTTAGACCGGATCAAATGAAGGGGAGTTCATTCACTTTATCCAGTTTAGGGGGCATTGGTGGGCAGGCATTCACGCCGATTGTGAATGCTCCAGATGTAGCGATTTTAGGATTATCAAAAACTCAATATGTTCCAGTTTATGACGGGAAGCAATTTATCCCTCGTTTAATGCTCCCATTATCGCTATCGTATGATCACCGAGCGATTGATGGAGCTGATGGAGTCCGATTTACAGTTGATCTAGCGAATCGATTAGCGCAAGCGCATCAGTTTGCGGATCAATGGTGGCCAAATTAAGTATTGTGATCATAGGAGAAAGATAATGGTTCAAGATTTAAATGTTGATTTAGTTGTTTTGGGTAGTGGTCCTGGTGGATATTCAGCTGCATTTCGCGCGGCTGATTTGGGGCTCTCTGTCGCATTAGTTGAGCGTTATGATACCTTGGGTGGTGTGTGTTTGAATGTGGGTTGTATTCCTTCTAAAGCACTTTTGCATATTGCTGAATTAGCGCATGCTTGTGATGAAATGGCTGAGCGTGGTTTGGGTTTTAGTGCGTTTAAGCCTGATGCAGCTGCATTGCGTGATTGGAAGAATAAAGTCATAGGTCAATTGACAACAGGTTTGTCGGGTATGGCTAAAATGAGAAAAGTTTCAGTGGTTCAAGGGGTTGGGCAATTTACATCGCCCCATGTGTTAGCTGTTCAGCTCGAAGAAGGGACTCAAAATATTCAATTTAAACAAGCGATTATTGCTGTGGGTTCATCTTCAATTCAATTACCCTTTTTGCCTCAAGATGAACGTATTTTGGATTCAACATCTGCATTAGAGTTAAATCGTATTGATGGTCGTTTTTTAGTTTTGGGCGGTGGTATTATTGGGTGTGAAATGGCAACCATTTATCGTGCATTGGGCTCAACTGTTCAAATCATTGAATTGTGTGATCAATTAATGCCAGGGGTTGATCCATCTTTAGTTAAACCGTTCGAGCACATGATGACCTCAAGAGGGGTTGAAGTCTTAACAGGGACTCGAGTCACGCAAGTTGAGGCGCAGTCAGATGGGTTGCATGTCACGTATGCAGGCGCAGATGAGGTCTCCCATACTTGTGTGGTTGACCAATTATTGGCATCTGTCGGACGTTCACCCAATGGAGCACACATTGGTGCAGCAGCAGCAGGTATCCAGGTTGATGAACGTGGATTTATTCCCGTTGATGATCAGCAAAGAACAAATGTGCCTCATATTTTTGCGATTGGAGATGTGGTTGGGCAACCGATGTTGGCGCATAAAGCGGTCCCAGAAGGACGTTTAGCGGCTGAAATCGCAGCAGGCCACTCTGTCCGTTTTGATGCGCGATGCATTCCTTCTGTGGCGTATACTGATCCTGAAGTTGCTTGGGTGGGGTTAACCGAAACACAAGCAATTAAAGACAACATTCCCTATGAGAAAGGGGTATTTCCTTGGGCCGCTAGTGGACGTGCGCTAGCGATGGGGCGTTCAGAAGGTTTAACACAATTGATTTCAGACCCTAAAACAGGTCGTGTTTTGGGTGGAGGCATTGTAGGGGTTCATGCGGGGGATCTCATTGGAGAAATTGCTTTGGCCATTGAAATGGACGCCGATGTTGAAGATTTAGCGTTAACCATCCACCCGCATCCAACTTTATGTGAGTCAATTATGATGTCTGCAGAAGTGATTGAAGGAACTGCAACTGACTTACCGCCTTCAAAGAAAAAGAAATAGGGTGATTAGATATCGCTTGAGATGAGCTGAATTAAACAACAGTTTTTCATTAGGTAGTCAGTTTCTTTGCTTTAGTGATTGACGCATTTAGAACGTTTAACACAACTGATTTCAGGCCCTAAAACAGGTCATCTTTTAGGTAGAAGCAGTGCAGGGGCTTATGCGGGCGATCTCATTGGAGCCACCGCTTTGGCCATTGAAATCGATGTCGATATTGAAGATCGAACTTTATGTGAGTTAAGGATGATGTTTGCAGAAGTGATGGAAAGAACTGCAACTGACAGACCGCCTTCAAAGAAAAATAGAGTGATTAGATATGGCTTGAGATGAGCTGACAATATGGGGGATGGCGTTGATTGAAAAGACTTCAATTGAAGCGTTAACTTTAAATAAAATCATGTCAGTAGGGGGTGGAGTTAAATCACTCTAACAGGGACCAGTACTGTCACGCTGAGTGCGCCGTTTGATTTAAGTAATGTGGCAATATGATGTGCTGTAGTGCCTGTGGTCATGAGATCATCAACCAATGCAATATGTCCTCTCATGGGTTTCTTAAGTTTGAAAGCCCCTTGAACCGATTGATTTTTTGATGAGGCGCGTTGAAGGCTCACAGGTATGGTATTTTTGGTTTTGATTAAAATATTGGATTGAAGGGGGATGTTGATTTGAGTCGAAATATTTTGAGCAATGATTAAGCTCTGATTAAAACCACGTTCATACCATCGCTTCGGGTGTAATGGAACGGGGATCAGTGTGCTCCAATTGCATTCAGCTGTATTTTTAAGGTGTAAGCCTAAGGTGTGTCCTAGATGAGCAGCCAGTGCCGAGTAACCTTTAAATTTCATCTGGTGAATACAGTGCTGCATGATGGGGTCATATTGAAATTGAGCAATGGTTTGATCAAAATGAGGGGCTTTGATCAAACAAGCGCCACATTTCTTTTGAGAGATCGCTTTCGATAAAGGCATGGCACATTGCAAGCATTGTGGTTGAGGCAATAGAATGAAGCGTTGAATGCATTCTGTGCATAGTGCATTTAAATGCCATCCAGGGGTCTTGCACAATAGACATAATTGCCAATATTGAATGGATTGAATCATTCAACGAGCTTAAGTCTATTGGGTTGAGTCATCAATACCGTATTGAGTTAAATGATGCATCGTTTTGGATTTCAATTGAGTTTTTGAGTAGATATCGTCGAACTTTTAAAATTTAAAGATTGAATCTAGGGTTGTTTTTTGACTAGGAGATCCTGGGTGATTAAGGGCTTCTTATTCATGTTTTTGAAATGTTTTCATCTATTGTTCTGAGAATAGTTTAGAAGCTGAGAGGGTTGGGTATGGATTTGATGAAGGGGCCTATCCGACTCCATGTCGCAGGCGATCAGGATTCTGAGCCTTAAATGATGGTGTAATAGTATTTTCGTGTTGATGTCTGTTTAAACAGCTCTCGTTCAAAGTTGAGGTTTGATTTAATATAAGGGTACTCTAGCTATGTAGGTCATTTTAGTTTTTAAGGTGGGGGGAGATGGTCAGTATCTGAGTCATTAAACTCATATTCATGCTAACAAAGATGAATTATCATTATTGCTTCAATGGCATAAGTTTTAAAATGAAGCTTATCTTTAGAAAGCCAGGCATTACTACTGGGTATTTGCTCACATTCAGGCATGTTGTGAGAAAATTAAATGCTTGTGAAATTCAATATTTAAGCTTTTTTCGATTGCTTGGATTTAAGAATCAGGCGTTCTTTAATACGTGCAGCCTTGCCTCTTAATGATCTTAGGTAATAAAGTTTAGCGCGTCTAACACGACCTAGACGTTTAACTGTAATACTTTCAATCATAGGGCTATGGAGTGGAAAAACGCGCTCAACACCTTCGCCATATGAAATTTTTCTGACAGTAAAGCTGCTATTAATGCCTCGATTACGCTTTGCTAAAACCACGCCTTCGAAAGCTTGTAGTCGCTCGCGTGAACCTTCTTTAACTTTTACACTCACGACAACGGTATCGCCGGGTCTGAATGCCGGATGAGTACACGCTCCAACTAGTGATTCATTAATTTTTTTCATGCACTCGCTCATGTTTGTTCACCTTCTCTAAATGTCTGTTGATAGTCTAATAACAATGCTTGATCAGCAGTGTCTAATTCAAGCTTTTCTAATAAGTCAGGACGGTAGCGCCAAGTTCTCCCGAGCGCTTGTTGACGCCTCCATTGACGTATATCAGCATGATTACCTGACAAGAGTACACCAGGTACGGTCTGATTTTCAAGTGTTTTTGGTCGTGTATATTGTGGTGCTTCAAGAAGTCCATCCGAGAAAGAGTCATCTGTGGCGCCTTCAGGATGTCCAAGAACGTTGGGTCGTTGTCGAGCACAGCTATCAATTAAAGCCATTGCAGCAATTTCACCGCCTGAAAGCACAAAATCTCCAAGCGATAATTCAGCATCGATGCGTGTCAACTGAGTGAGTCGAGCATCAATACCTTCGTAGCGCCCACAAATGATGATCAATTCATGATGACTGTTTAAATGTTGTAGGGTGTGTTGTTCAACTCGATGTCCGCTAGGTGTCAATAATATTGTAAATGCCTTCGGTAGTTGCTGTCGTGCAATATCAATGCAGGCTAATATAGGCTCAGCTTGCATGATCATGCCAGGACCACCACCATAAGGGCTATCATCAATATAGCCGTTTCTGTTTTGAGTGTGCTCTCTTGGATTAAGGCAACAATACTCGAGCTGACCTGACTCAATTGCTCGGCCGACAATACCATAATGTAAAGCGCTAAACATTTCTGGAAATAAAGTGATGATATTGACCTTAAGGGGTAGATTAGAAGTCATGTGGCCAGTCAACTTCAATGATTTTTTCAGTTAGGTCGATAGACTGAATGACAGAATGAATGTAGGGAATGATGCGTGTTCGTGACCCTTTGACTTCGAAAACATCATGCGCACCATTGGACCAAATGTGTGTAAGGGTGCCTAGGCATGTGCCATCGGTATGGATGACCTGTAATCCAATGAGTTCATAATGGTAATAGTCATCTTCTTCGAGTGAAGGCAATTGATCTTTATGAATGCCAATAAGCTGGCCTGTATATTGCGTGGCACTTTCAGGCGTATGGGTTTGATTGAGGCGTGCAATGAGTTTTTTGTGATGTAGGCAAACATCCTCAAACTGTATAGGTGACCAATCTTGTTCTTTTGGGGATCGCACCCACCACTGTGAATACTTAAGTAAAGCATCAATCTGATCGCTATGAGTCTGTAAGCAATTGTGACCTTTAAGTCCATGGGGTTTTCCAATGGTGGCCATGACCACATATTGATCTAAAGAATCATCATTGGTATTAGAATTAGCAGGCATGATGGGGGCCAAATAAATGTCAGAGCTATTAATGGTGTTGAACTAAATTAAGCTGCGTGTGCTTTTTTGTAGCGTTTAACCAGCTGTTTTAGACGAGGTGACATTTGTGCGCCTTGTGAAACCCAATGTTCAATACGTTCTAAATTTAAAGTTAAGGCATTGTCGTGCTTCAGTAGTGGGTCGTAACCGCCTACACGCTCAATATATTTCTTTTTAGGAGATTTGCGCTGGTCAGCCACTAAAATTTGATAATAGGGGCGGTTTTTAGGCCGAGCTCTTAATGATAAGCGAATCACTACCATGCTGTATATATCCTCAAGCGTTAAATAAATGGAGTTTTAAAAAGGTTAAAAAAGGATCATACGCGATTTTGTCTAAAGATCAAAGTGTTTTTTAAGATATTCTTGTGCTTAAGTGTTTGATTTGATCTGATATGAGTCTGTCTCTGTGATTTAGAATGGAGAATCTTTAGGGGGTTGAAAGTTTTGCATCATTTGCTTAAGATTGCCGCCTTTAAGTTTTTTCATCATTTTTTGCATTTGCTTGAATTGTTTTAACACTTGATTCACTTGAGGAATACTCGTGCCTGAGCCTGTTGCAATTCTTCGTTTTCGGCTACCTTTAATCAAGTCAGCATGTTGTTTTTCTTGCTGTGTCATGGATTGAATAATAGCTTGAGTATACTTGAGTGCTTCATCAGGTTGAGCGTGTGCCAGTTGTTGTGACATGTGTTGAGCGCCTGGCATTTTCCCAAGAAGATTTTGTAAGCCGCCCATTTTTTGCATTTGTGTGATTTGTTGGCTGAAATCATCTAATGTAAAGATGCCTTTTCGAATTTTTTTGGCCATGCTTTGAGCCGTTTTTTTGTCAACGTGTTTTTCAACTGTTTCAACTAAACCAACGATATCTCCCATGTCAAGCATCTGATCAGCGATTCGATGAGGATCGAACGGTTGTAATCCATCTTCAATGCGCTCACTGATGCCCATAAAGTAAATAGGAGTATGGGTGATCATTCGAGCAGATAAGGCAGCACCGCCACGACTATCACCGTCAACTTTTGTGAGAATGGTGCCGGTTAACGGGAGGTGTGCTTTGAATGCGGCTGCAGAACGTGCAGCATCCTGTCCAGTCATGCTGTCCATTACAAATAAAGTTTCGATGGGATTCAATGTTTGATGAATTGATTGCAGTTCGCTCATTAATGAGGCATCAATGTGTAGGCGACCTGCAGTATCTACGATCAGAACATCTGTACCATTTTTTTTAGCTTCGTTTAAAGCGTTTTGTGCGAGGGTGCTTGGGGTGTGTTGTGGGTCGCTGGGGTAGCAAGTGACCTCAATTTGATCAGCTAAGACTTTAAGTTGATCTATCGCAGCAGGACGATGGACATCCGTTGAGACCAACATCACAGTATGTTGATTCTTGAGGTGGTGAGCTAATTTCGCGCATGAAGTTGTTTTTCCCGTGCCTTGTAATCCACACACTAAAATGACTTTGGGTGATTTTGCTGACAAATTAAGAGTGCGATCTGATTCAGGTTTGAGGTATTGAATCAAATGGTCATGGACCGCTTTTTTGAAGACTTGATCGGGTTTAAGTGAACCCACAACAGCTTGGCCAAGGGCGCTCGATTTGACTTGCTCAATGAAGGGGTTAATCATTTCAATCGCAACATCAGCTTCAATTAAGGCTTGATGCACTGCTTCAATCGCTGATTGAATGTTCTTTTCGGACAATTCATGTTGACCTGAAAGCTGTTTAAATGCTTGTGTGAATCGATTGGAAAGTTGATTAAACATGAAATGTATCCTGCCTATGAATGAAATATGATTGATCAAATAAGATAACAAACTCAAGTGTTCGATCCAAGTGTTATTGGGAGTTTCGGCCTAATTGAGTCGTGTTTTTTGATGTTTAAACATCTAATGATGTGTTCATGCGCTGAGGAGGGCTTGATTTTGGTTGTTATTGAGATTTGAGTTGACGTCATTTAAATCTTTTGAGTGAGCTCAACCTGTCGTATGATAAGAAGGACTCTAAAACGATGAGATATTAGTATGAATCTTTTGATGTGGGCGCATGTTTCAACCTTTACGGCAGGCCTATATATGGTTTCACCTTTGGGTCGAAAGGCGTACTTTAATGTCGCTTTGATATTACATGGTTTTGTGTTGTTGGGGCTTTATCATCATTTAGACCTTATTTCCAAGTTATATGGGATCATCGCTGTATTGGGTTGGTTGATGTGTTGGGGAATGAGGGGCTATAGATGGATTCGATGGAGTGTTGCCATGACCTTACTATATTTGAGTGTTCATTTGATTCAGTTCAAGCCTGAATGGATTTTATCTCAGCATATTTTAATGGGACAGTGTGCGGTAGGGTTGTTGTGTGTGGGCTTGATGTTAAATGTAGGGTGGGCAATTCAAGTATATGCCTTAAAGTTCAAGCATGCCTTGCTAGACTGGGTGCCTGCATTAGAACAATTAGAGCGATATTGTCTCATGGGGTTATGGTTGGGGTGGACGGGTTTAGCTCAAACTATTTTAACCGGTTGGTTATTAACTGAGCCCTCATTGAGTCAAACTCAGGGTATGATGTTGAACATTTCAAAGCATGGCTTGAGCAGTATCATGTGGTGTTTTTTAACGCTAGTGCTGGGCTTGAAATCTTTGGGTTATCTCAGGCAAGCTTGGATCGTATGGGGTGTGACCTTGTTCACTTGTATTGTGGCAATATGGGCTTGGATGTCGGGGGGGGTATGATTGAATTTTCTTCTTGGGTTTTGATGGGTTTAGTCTGTCTTTTGATTGTGCTTTCAGGCTTTTTTTCAGGCTCTGAAACAGGAATGATGGCTGTAAATCGTTATCGGTTGCAGCATCGAGCTCGAACCTCGGATCTGAATGCTCAGCGCGTGATCAATTTGTTATCACGTCCTGATCGGTTGTTGGGTATGATTTTAATTGGGAATACTTTTGCAAATATTTTAGCCTCTTCTTTAATGACCATTTTGTCTGTTCGTTTATTAGGTCCAGTGGGGGTGTTGGTTTCAACTGTACTCTTAACATTTGTGGTGTTGATTTTTGCAGAGGTGATGCCAAAAACTGTTGCAGCGCTTTATCCTGAGCGTATTGCTTGTTGGGTCGCAAGGCCCTTGTCGGTCTTGCTCAAGCTCATGCGGCCATTTGTATACCTCATCAATTGTTTTGCCAATGGTATGCTTGGAATCTTAGGGGTTCATGTAGAGGGGCGTAAGCAAGAGCGCTTAAGTCGAGATGAGTTGCGCGGCATGATTCATGGTGATTCAAGTCAGTTGTCTCAGCAGGATCAGAGTATGCTGTTGGGGGTGTTGGATTTAGAGCGCATGACGGTGAACGATGCAATGCTGCCGCGTCATCAGATCGAGTATATTGATGTTTTAAAACCTTGGTCAGATGTGCTTAAGACGCTCAAAACAACATTGAGAACGTATTTGTTGGTAGTGCAAGGTGATTTAAATCGCCCCATTGGTGTGTTGCCAATGCGGCGTGTAATTCAGGCCGTATTAATGGGGCAACTGAATAAGCAGAAGTTGCTGACTTTGTTGAAGCCTGTGCACTTTATTCCTGAAGGGGTTTTAGTGGGGCGTCAGTTAGAGCGTTTTAGGGCGCGTCGTTATCGTATGGGGCTTGTTACAGATGAGTATGGTGATGTATTAGGGCTGCTTTCTTTGGAGGATATTGTCGATGAAATCATTGGAGAAATGCTGCAAGAGCATGTTTCAAACGACTGGGGTGTGATGCGTCAGTCTGATGGTGGTTTTCGTGTATCAGGTGAGGCAAATATTCGAGAGTTGAATCGGAATTTTGGGTGGAATCTACCTGATTCAGGCCCTAATACTTTAAACGGATTGATCATTGAATCATTGGAAACAATCCCAGATTCTCGTGTATGCCTACGTTTAGGTGATGTGTATATTGAAGTGGTTGAATGGCAAGAGCATAAAATTGATTATGTGATGATTCGGCCGATTCCACGCATTGAGTCAGTTCAATAGCGATTGCTGTTTGTGTGAGTGCTTGATCTATAGGTCCCTTTATTTGAATGGGCTTTATTGTGTCTCAATTTTGTATGACTGCCTTTTGTTTCAATCATCTTTTTGACGCTTTCATCGTAATCTATGCTCTATAGATTTAATAACGCCTCTTTTAGTTTTAATTGAAAAAGCGCAGTCATGTATTGCTCTAATAGGATCTAACTTTTGATGTGGGGTTTTATTAAATTATCCTTTGCGCATTTTGATTAATTATTCCGATTGATTGAGGTGTCTTTCTGTTTTATATTGGATTTTAGTTTCTCTTTTTGTCTTTTTATAAGCTTGTGTTGACTTAATATTTATTTTTTGGTAGGATTAATTTGCTAGGCTTTGACTAAATAACTAAAAATAGGAGATTTTTATGAAAATAGAAAATGCTGACCATTGTTTGAGTGGGGCTTTAGGTGAATCTCAATTAGATGATGCTCAAAATGAAATTATAGAAATTAAAGAATCAGATTACCAAGAACCATGGTTAAAACACTTTAGTGATGAGGGTTTACCAGAATTTAGAAAGGAGGGTAAGCAGCGTGTTAGTGAAGTTGAATTGAACAATTTTTCTTTAGGGCGTATGTTGTTCTTAATGTTGTGTTTATGTGTCCCTATTTTAGGTTGGGCTTGGTTATATCATCGTTTTACAACAATTCATGTCGGTGAGTTGGTGGGGGTGATTGATCGTTCAGGGCGAACGCGTGTGATTCACTCAGGGATGGGGGATTGGTTTCTCATGGATGCTATTTATCCATGGGAGCAGGTGAATAGCATTCGTTTGCAAGGTCTTAGTTCTGGAGCAGAGATTAAAACAATGGGCGATCTTTCAGTTATCAACGTTGCCAATAGTCATGTATTGCCTATGACCAATGGAGATGAGCATATTTTTTGTTCATCAGGTGTTCATCTCTATCAATGGCCTCAACCTCCAAAACCGATGATTAATAGTGCTTTAAATAAGGATATTGCTATTAACACAAGCGCTGCAAAAGCTTACTGGCATGCTCAAAACACAGGGATTGTTTATGTCAATACTTTACCAGGTGAGCGGATTCTTGTGAGTGACAGTGAGCGTGTGTTTGAATTAAAAGGATCTGGATTATTTGATTTGAAAGGTAAACGTTTATTAGGGTTGTCACCTGCGCAAAATAAGCTATTATCCATGCCGACTCAAAAGGTGGCTTATACCTGTCCTCAGCTAGGTGGTTGGGTGTCTACTATTGACATGTCTTTCCGTTTAGAAGATCCGATTAAGCTTGTGAATTTAATGCCATTAGGTGCTTCTGAAGATGAAGAAAGTCTTATTCAAGGTGAGCGGGGACGTCATTCATCTGAACAAAATCATATTTTGACGCGAGCGGGTATTGATAAGTTTATTCAAGAACGTGTTCAAATCAACATGAAAACCTATCTTGCTGAGCAAAGTTCGTTTTTGCCTGTTGTTTTAGCTGAGGAGGGCTTATCGGAGGAGGGTTCAGCTCAAGCCCCTCAATTACAGTATCAGCCAGTGACATCAAATGTTCAAGAGGCAGTGAGTCAGCGTTTATCAGAGGCTCTAAGAGAGATTGGTGTGGTTTTGGATAGTTTAAGTTCGTTTAAAACTGAGCCTGAATCCGGGAATATCGTTGCTAAATCAATATTAGACCAATATACTTTTCAAATAGATGCTCAAAGTCAAGCGCAAAAGCAGCAGACTGAGTCGCAACAAGCTCTTCGGCAGCAGGGTTTAGATAATAAGCTTCAACTGGCTCAACAACAGAGTGATGCTGAACAAGCTCGTCTAAATCAAGCGTTAGAGTCTGAACTTAAATTGGCTAATCAACAACTAGAGAATGAGCTATCTCAAAGCAGGAATCAACTTGAGCGTGAACAGCAAGCAGCCATCAATGATCTTGAGCTTAAACAGCAGCAAGCACTGAACGAACTTCAAGTTCATCTTCAAGTTTCAACTAAAACTGAGCTTCTGAATGCTGTTTCAAGTCAATTTAAAAGTGCAGATGAGCAATCTAGAGTCATTGATGCATTGTATAGGCCTGAATCGATGAAGGGTGCATTAGAATTGATGATCAAAAGTGGATTGTATCCCCCGAATAGCAGCCTTGCCGCTTCAAGAGAGTTTTGGGGCCCAGGATCCGGATGTGTGCCCATCGGGATTCAGGTTAAAGAAGATGATGTTTCAATGAGGGGGTCTGTTCAGTCTCCATCTTAAAACAGAATCTGGATTTAAACCCATTCATCAATAGTCCAGGGCAAGATTTGTTCTGGGCTATTGATTGTTTTGATTTGAATGCGGTATGCTGTATTCAACTCATGAATAGAGGTGTTTAGGTGAAGAATTTTTTAGTTTTTTTAATGCTAATGGGGGTGGCCGCTGTTGATGCATCTGCTCGATCTAGTGGGTTGATCGAAGGAACTCAGGGTCTATTAGATATCTTGCAAGGTGTGATGCAAAAAGTAGCATTATTAGGCGGTATCGTGATATTGTTTACTGCGCTTTTAAAGTTCAAAGAGTATCGAAAAAATTCACTACAAACACCATTAAGCCGTTGTATATGGTTGCTGTTGATTGGTTTATCTTTAGTGGGTTTGAACTATTTGCCTTCCGAAGGGGATTCACCTAACACGCATCACTCTAATGTGAGGTATTAAGTTGAAGATTATTTTGCTCGGCCCACCTGGAGTTGGGAAAGGTACACAGGCAAAGTTATTGGCTACCGTATTAAAGGTGCCGGTGATTTCAACAGGGGATATGTTGAGGGCTGCCATTATTGCTGAATCCAAGTTAGGTCAAGCGGCCCAACACTACATGGATGCAGGGCAACTTGTTCCGGATGATCTGATCATTGATTTAGTTAAAGTCCGGATTAATGAGCCTGATTGTGGATCAGGTTTTATTTTAGATGGATTTCCAAGAACCCTTGAGCAAGCGCAAGCGTTATCTTTACTTTCAATTCAAATGGATGCAGTGATTGCCCTTAAGGTTGATGATTCTGTTATTGTCGATCGTTTGAGTGGGCGTCGTCTTCATCCTCCATCAGGTCGAGTCTATCATATACACTACCAGCCACCTCAGCAGCCAGGGTTAGATGATGTCACACAAGAGCCTTTAATCCAACGTGAAGATGACGAGCCAGAAACCGTTCTGGCGCGACTCAAGGTCTATCATGCCCAAACAGCCCCTGTACTACAGTATTATCGTAACTTTCATTCAAAGCCTATCTATACTGAAATTGATGCTCAAGGCTCAATTGAATCAATATCAGATTCAATGATTGCTGTGCTGGGTGCTGAATCAATTTAGATATTGATTGCGTTAAACATTATAAAATCGAAGCAGTGTCTTGATTTGCCTTTAATAAAGCGGTCCCTATGTGAAATTGTTTAATCATGCGTCGATTTTAAGTCTTTTTTAAACGAATTGTTTTGTTTAAAGCTCTTTTTTGAATTGTTTGTTTAAATCCTACTCAGGTGTTTTTAATAAAACCTTAAGCTTTCTCAAAGTATTATTTCCTAGAGATAGTGAATGAATACACGAGATGTTTTGACTCTGCTAAGGTTGAGTTTGCATGGTTTAAAGCCTTTTTGATGATGGATTCAATCACACAAAATCATGATGGTTTTCGGAGGGGGGAGAGATGAAGGACGACGCACGGTCAACTTTGGAAAAAGTGAATCAGATGTTTCCTGAATTAAAGGGATATGAATCAATAGAAAGGGTTTCTAACCAGATATCTTCAATGTCTGGTGAAGATAGCGATATCTTTAAAGATATAAAAAATCAAATTCAAAAGCTTGAAGAATCTGATGTAAAGGCTCTTACTGGATTGATGCGTCAAATAAAAAACAATCAAAAAGTATTTGAAGAACAGCTTAAAGTGTGTGGATATGAGGCTGCTTTAATGTCAGATGATTATCAACTGATTATTTCTAGGTATAATGAATGTTTAACGCTGCTTCAAGATCGGTTAGCTATTTTGGATGTATGCATGCCAGATGATTTGAATCTATTGGTATTATCTGTAGTAATGGCATTGCCTGTATCAGGAGCTTCAAGGGCTAGAGAGTACAGATGCAATCCTTTGAAGGGTTCTACTCTTCAAGCAGAAGCTTCTGTTGTAGAGGACCATGATGGTCAGGGTTTTTCATTTCAAGGTTTCAGTGGTCGGTTTGATGAGTGTTTTCCTCGTCATGAACGTTGGTTGTCGACGATGTTAACAGAGCAATATAACAAAGTATATGAGAGAAAAGGGCCATGTTCGGATCGGGATGTTAAAGATCTCATTCAATGTTACCACACTGGGATTTCGAATTTATTTGAAGAGCATCAGTTTTATTTAAATCAATCAGTATCTCAGGCAAGGTTTTTGAAAAGAAGGCTCAGTGGGTATCTTAGAGATATGCGTGACAAAATTAATCAGATCCTGGATCGCCCACAATTGAGTTTGTTGAATGATCATAAAGCAGGTTTTCAATTTGTGATATTAAGGATGTTTAATGAACACAATGATATGGCTAAGTGTTTTCAGGCTAATATAAAGGCTTCCCTTCCTTCGGAAGATAGGCCTTCAAAAAGAGCAAGGGCTTCTGTTGAGCATTTTAATCATTCTCATTCTATAGGGATCCAACCTGTTATACAGGCTTGTCTTTGCTTTGATGATTTCGGCACCCCATGCTCAGAAATGGGGGCTCTTGTTTTAAAGTTAAAATCAACTGTGAGGGCATCACTCTCAGAATCAGATCCGCAGCGTCCTTTGTTGTTTTGTTTACTGGATGGTTTATCAGATAAAATAACAAGATTAAAATGTCCTGATGATTTGAAAGTTGAGTTAGATCAATTCAATAAGATTCACACTATGAGTCCGACACATAATAATTTTCGAGATATGTTATTTAAAATAGATACACTTTGGAATCAATGGTTAGATACAATTGATCTCACTCATCATAAAGATGCCCTTCTAGAATTTAAAAAGGCTTATACAGCGATTGATAGCGTAATCTCAGAACAATTAAAGCACCTTGATCGCTCATCAGAGGATTACCATTCATGTAAAAAAATTGGGGAGGATTCCAAACAATCTGTTAGAGAGTGTTGTGATTATTTAAAGGCATTACTCCCTAAAAAAGCTAAGGATCAAAAGACTGAAGCGGTCACTTATGTTCCTTCCAAGAGGGCTCAATCAGATGGATCATCCAATCTGGACGCTCTTAAGGGTGTAAATAAAAGAGGCACCCCTGAAGTGAAGGGAAATAAAAGAAGATCAGTCGTGAGTCGAAAGGGAAGAAGGTCTCATGCTCAGAAGGTAGAAATCCCTGTAGCTGTTCGATCTCATCCACCTTCATCTTACGCACTTAAAGGAAATAACAAGAAACAAGGTCAGCCTGTTTTAGAAAAAGGTCAGCCTATTTTAGAAAATAGTAATGCTATTAGTAATGCTATAGAGAGTCGTGTTTTTGATCCTGCAGTGCACTTGTTAGTTGAATTATCTCAATCTTACACAAAATCTTCTCAATTAAAGGATGTTGTAAGTTCAAGCTTGCCTCAGTTATCTGTAGTGTTGGGTCCTGATAAAGCGAGTCGGTTAATTCGTCCAACTACAATATTAGGTTCTTTGGTTCAAGCGCCTGATCAATGTTTAATACAAGCGGCTGAATCAGGTGATATTGATCAAGCTCGAAATGCACTGAATCGTGGTGCAAGTGTAAATGCCATCAATGAAACAAATGGTGACGCAGCATTAATTCTAGGCGCTTTAAATGGTCATAAAAATATTGTAGATGTTTTAATTGCTCATGATGTAAGTCTTGATGTTCAGGATCAAAATGGCGATACGGCCTTGATGTGGGCAGTGGGGTGTGCTCATAAAAGCATTGTAGAGGCTTTAATTAATGCAGGCGCAGATGTAAATGCTCGGAGTAAAAATGGACTGACGGCTTTGACCTGGGCAGTGAAGAACTCTGATGAAGATCTTGTGAAGTTGTTCATCGACCAAGGGGCACAATTAGGGTCTTCAGTTGAAGAACAATTATGGATTAAAGAAAAAAATAAACGGTTAATACAATCGGCTCAATTAGGTGATGTAGATCAAACTCGAAATGCACTGAAGTGTGGTGCAAATGTGAATGCTCAAAATAAAAATGATTGGACAGCCTTGATGTCTGCAGCTTACATGGGTCATATAGAGGTTGTGAGCATATTGCTTAAAGCGGGTGCGACCGTAGATGTTTCTAATC
>MDTD01095323.1_pt1 | contig 27847 bp, 28 predicted proteins | sample 811221 | NCBI WGS metagenome assembly MDTD01 (sample SAMN05326646, study PRJNA326480) | marine metagenome | isolation source: seawater | place: Pacific Ocean: South West | collected 2011 | reverse complement strand
TCATAGAAAAGAGCGTTATAGCCATCCGTCATATATTGCGTACAAACATCTCCGTTAGGCATACCGCAAATCATAAAATTCTTAGAGTTATAGCTACCTAAATAACTAGCACCCATGCTGTTTGTGGTAATGTGGCTTATGGTGTTATCAGCGTTTACCTGAAAAAAAGCTAACTCACCACTGTAATTACCACCATTAACATATCCCATACAAAATTCGTCACCATCTTCATTCATCAATCCTTGAATTTGAAAAGTGTATGACTGTGAATAGTATACCTGCATCCCTGATACTACTGGCTCTGCTAAAACGGTTTGTAGGTCAGAGCTGTATATTGTAAAGACTACTCTATTAGTTCCGTTACCCACATTGTTGTCTGCAAAAGCAATAACGACTTTTCCATTGCCTAGCTGCGTAATATAAGCAGCGAAATTAAGAGTTGAGATAGCATGACTACCTTGTCCTATAGTTGTTGTAGAAACCAATCCATAGTCTTTGTCATAAATCCTACACTCAATAACGCCCGAACTGTTGCTTGTTAAAACATAGAAACCACCACCTATTCTTGGCTCAACATCGTAACTATAAAAATTAGAACCTACGTTTTGCTTTTCAATAACACTTGATGAACCGCCTGTAGTACGAACATTTGTCGCTGCTGTTGAACCTGAAGATGCCGCAAAAAATTTCGCGTTTTTAATCGTGCTACTCGCTTGAGCATAATTGCCTGTTGTTGCTGTTACTGAACCAAGGCTTCCCGATACACCAGAACCTCCACCAGTATTTAAAGCAGACTTGTTTATTGTGTAATAAAAAAGACCTGTAGGGACTGTTTCTGGCCTACCTACTGAATCAGCATCACTTGAACAAGTGTAAAACCTGACATCGTTTGTTAGCTCTACCCACGCCTTCTGTCTGTTCCATCCGTTTTGAGCAGCGCCACCTACTAATTGTGTTTCTGCCGCAGACGTTCCATCAGAATTAAAATACATAATCCTATCGAGTCCTCTTGAAATTTCGACCCATAGAATATGTTTAGTAGTACCTTCTATATTGTGTACCGCTATATTGGCATAACCTGAATTATTTATTGAACCTGCACCTGCCCCGTACGTTGATAAATCCGTATTATTTAAAATTACAGGAGTAGTCGGTAAAGAAAGAGTGTTCGCACTAGAGAGAATGTCAACTCTCCTTACTGTTTGACCCAAACTGTAATAGATAAAAATATCGTTGTTGGAATCTCTGCACATAGCAGTACCCCAACATTGAGCATTGTTGTAGTCTGACGTAGCAACTTGTGATTTATTTGTACCGTCAAATACATAAGCCTGAATTCCAGAGCTTGCGTTTTGCTGCGTAAGCACATAATTACCATCATGTCTGTCACAAAGCGCCATCGAGTTTCTTGCATTTGCATTAGACATTGTTACGCCAATATTGCTAAACGCACTTATCGCTGTGCCAGTAGAATTGTAAAGACCATGCCAAACCTGCAATGCGTTGTTGGCAACATAAGCAATAACAAAATTGCCATTTGTTAAAGCCAGAAGTTTCATGTTATTTCTGACGTTTTGATTTGTTGCGTCTGATTGTGGTGCTGTGATTTGTGCGCCAGTTGTGCCGTTATGTACCGCCCAACAAGGCCATCCACCTGTAGCGTTTCCTCCACACCAATTGACAACAATGTTACCGCCACTCAATTGACATATATTCATTACCGGACTTGAGTAATTCCCATAAAAGCGGTAATTGACTCCGTTTGTGCCTCCACCAACAAATGTTTCCGCTACATCAATAGTGCCATCCTCGTTATATATCCGCATATAACAATCAAAATTTTCGTTGGTTGTTTCTCTTGAGTTTGTATTGTTGAAACGATAGTAAGCTAAAGCAATTTTTCCACTTGATAGTTTGCAAGCTGCTGAACCTTGTCCCCAACCACCACCGTTGATTGGCACTACGGTTCCAAAACCTTGCTCTGGAGAGGAAGCCGGTCCTGCAAGTTTTAATTCGCCATTAGCGTCAAATGTTGCGCTTGAGACTGTACTGTTTGGTAATTTTCCAATACCTTCAGCAGTTTCATAAATCAAGTCACCTGCGCTAAAACCTGTCGCAGAGGAAACTTTGCGTAACCCTAAATCGTCATTGTTTGTCGTAGTAATTCTACCCATGACCTAAGCCTCATAACCGTAAATGTTGACAGCCACATCAGCGACATTACTTCTCGCCACGACGTTTTTACTCGCTGTAATAACTATGCCTGTTCGCTCAAGAACATCTCCAACACCTAAAACTGTGTCGTATTCTAAAAATTCAGAAGTTGATGGTGTGCCACTTGCCGCTACTGCTAATCGAACAGCAGCAGGAGAAGCGCCTTTGTTTATTAAAGAGACATTAACTGTTGCTACTGTCGAAGGCGTGTACACCGTAGTATCGGTATTTGCCACAAGTGCAGCCTGTCCTAAAGTGCCATTAGCCATTTTAAAATTCCTCTAAAAACTTGCGAAAAAATATGCTTTCGATTCTTGAAAACCCGCTTGCACTGTGGCCCAAGACACAGTGCTGCCGTCTGTTGTTAAAAATCTACCACTTTGACCCGACTGTGTTGGTATTTCAGCTAAGTCAGTTAAGCCCTGCGCTGTGATCCGCAATTCAACTTTTTTACCACTATCAAATGCACTTGCTGTAGTGCCTTCTTGCGCTCGAACAACAGTCAGCGAATTGCCTGAACGAGCAGTGGCTTTTACAACCTCTATAGCGCCACTGATCGTGTCGTGCATTGTGACATAACAGTAATCCCCCGACCCGCTTAGGGCAGGGAAAGTGCTACCGTCTGTCAACGGAAGCGTAGTTGTCGAGTTATTAATTGCACTCGATAATGTAGTTACTGCGTTGTTCGTAAATTTGATAGACATAGTTAGCTCACCGTAACAGTCCAGGTAATAGTCATAGAGTCATCTGCGCCTTTATTCACCACTGAAAAAGTAGTGCGACAGAACAAAGTTCCAGCAGAGCTTGAATTAAAAAGACCCGCTTCAGTAATTGCGCCTGTGCCTGTACCCGCCCCAAAAGAAGCGACATAAGCAACGTCGGCATTAGTAACTGTTGTGGAAGTCAAAGCAACTCGCGCTGATTCGTTCCCTAAAGCGGTATCGCCAGCAGCCGGTGAGGTTGACCCTGTACCGATTGCCATGTGCGACATTGCTGTTGCAGTAGCATCTTTAATCCGAGAGGCAACATAGTTCTTGCCTGTCGTTACCACTAAATTATTTACTTCTTGTACAATCTCATCATTGACTGCGATGCTGAGTTTGCCGACTAATTTCATATTATCTCTAAGCATGGTTTTTGCTCCTAACTGTTAAGTGCTGATGTATTCAGTGCTGCGGCGTTCACAACAGCACTACTGGCTAGAATTAGATTGACGTTGATTGATTCAGTAATCGAGGCCGTGTCCGACAACGTGCTGGTCATGTCGTAAGATAATGAATCACTTATATTTGCAGTTTCATTTACTGTAGTTTGATCTGCGATGACATCGCTATAAGCATCACTCAATGTAATGCTGTCACTAATGTTCTTATTAAGTGTTTGTATGTAAGTTTCTGAGAGAGTTGGTGTGTCTGTTGGGCTTTTTCCTAGCTCCAGAGTTTCGGTGAAAGTTTCACTCAGAGTTAGAGACTCAGTAAATACTTTTGAAGTCGTTAAAGCAGGTGTATCCGCTAACGCTGCACTTTCTGTCAGCGTTGTATAATCATTAATGTTATCGCTGTAAATATCCGATAGTCCAATCGAGTCAGTGAAAGAACGATTAAAAGTTACGGACTTAACAAAAACATCAGATAGACCCGCCTCATCGGTTGGGTTTTTAACTTTCGTTATTGTTTCACTGAGAGAATCTGAAATAGAAATACTGTCACTGAAGACTTTACTAATAGTGACCGCTGGTAAATCACTAAAACCAAAGGAATCAGACAAAGCTCGATTAAAACCTTGAGCAATATTTACATTTTCAATAAAAGAGAGATTTTCAGTAGCCGACTTCTGCGTGACAACAGCGGATTCAAGAGATTCAACAAAACCGAACGAATCAGATAACGTAAGGTTTAAATCAAAATCTAACGAATCAGTAAACGAAAAAGATTCAGTAAGCCACCGATCTTTAGAACTGGAATCAATAAAAATCTGTGTACCCGTAGCATTAGTAAAGGTAATAGAAGCCCTTGGGTTTCTGACCGAAACCACTAATTTTGCTCCCATATTTTGCCTTACTAATTTTGCAGTCATTAATCAAAATCCTTTCTAATTTGAAATTTGATCAAGTCTTGTAAAGTCTGAATCCCGCCTGTTGGGTAAGTAATCTCAATCTCGCCCTCAAAAGTACCTGACGTATCCAGAGTTCCAGTGGGGAAGTTTGTAGTGACTACCCCATTCAGTGCATTGCTAATAGCCATTGTTAAAACCGATTTCACAGTAGTGCTGCCAATTGCTCTCATTCGCAATCTGACAGTCGCTCCAGTTAGATCAATGGGTGCCCAAGTATTGCTATCGTTTTCGTCCAAGGTTTGCCCCGGAGCCGCAGTATTAGCGTCCCGCAGAGTGATCGTAAGCAGCGGCTCTGTATCGCCTGTAACTAGCTTGATTGTCTCTGAATATGCCATTTATCCACCTATATAAGTTACTCAGTATATATTAGTTTTACTAATATTATTAGGGTAGCTAACATATTTTTCACATTTGTTCCCGTTTTTAAGGTATATTTATAGGTATCCTTGCCTTTCTTTTAGGATCTGGCCTATATCGAATCCTTCAGCCATTATCGTGTCGAGCGTTTCTGCCGTTGGGCCTAATAGTGACATTACTGCCGACCCCCCATAATCTGCTGACTGCCGAGCAGAACCGAGTATTCCGAACACTCCGTAGAACCCTGACCGATCCACGATGTCGTTAAGGTAAGTACCCCAACTCATATTGTCAGTACGGAAGTATTTGGTGCTGCCATCTACACCCGGAACCAGATAAGACAATCCCGCTTTTGTGTATTCCCGTAACTCTAAGCCAAGCATAGTAAGAGGAAGGGTTGCTACTGCCGATAACAACAATAAAGAAGTTGCACCAATATTGGGTGCTGCTCCTGACTGATACTCCCCCATACGAGTTTTCATCTCATTCATAATGCCCATCATGATCGTTTTATGGAAAGCGTAGAAAAATGACTTCAATTGCCAGATCAAAGCAAACCTTGGATCGCTTGCCCACATAGGTCGCTCTGCTGCGTTTGGCCTCATAATTGAACTTTCAACAAACCGTTGTAAGGCAAGTTTAACTTTCTGGCCTTCAGGAGAAGTAAAGTCTAAAGTTCCGTTTTCCTGACCTCTACGACCAATGACTTTATATACATCATCTTGAGTAACACCAAGATCAGCTAAATAACGAGCAGATCGTGGGTTAGTCCCGAGACTTTCTGCGTGATCAATAAGAAACTTTTTACCCATCCCTGTTGCAAACTCTCGACTGTAATTAGTAAACCAGTTCAACCCGATTACACTGAAGAAAGTATCCATACTCGATTTAATGGCAGGTTCCATGAACTCAGCTTCACTTTCTGTCATCCATGAATTTGCCATAGCTTGATCGGATACAGCACCAATATCCCTAGCTAATTGAGCATGATCGCCCTGCCACGTTTTTAAGAAATTCCTAGCCCACCCTTCAAAAGCACCAAATTCTTTTGAATTGATTAACGGGCCACCTAAATCGCTAAATGAAGCCAGAGCAGCAAAAGGTAATAAGGCCACAGCCTGAACAAGTTGTAATACTGAACTTATCTTTCGCCACGTTGCATCGAGTGGTTGGTCTGTATAACCTAAATAACTATTAATGACCTCTTGGGCGATTGCTCGATCTTTTGGATCTAACTTGGCAAGTTCAGCTTCTAAGACACTGTTACCATTTTCATCTTTAGTATGGCGATCCCACTCGACTCGTTTTGCTACCGCTTTTAGGTACTTCTTTAAAGCCATTGGTGGTTCTTCTAAATAACCATTAGGCAATCCTTCTCTGCGCCCTGCACTTACTAAATCTTCGCGTTTTAAATCTTTGGTAAGTCGCAGTGCTTGTTCTATGTCTCTAGCAGGGTTGTTTTCATCAACCTCAATATCCAAGTCTGAGTTAGCCGCTATTGCTTGTTGCCGTCTAACAATCCCTGCTACTGCTTTTCTAATCAGTGCTTTATCTTGATTGGGATTTGCTCTTTCAATTAACGCTATAAAAGGCTCTGGATTTTGAGCAATTTCCTCTAGGTTCAAAACAACAGGCCAATAATCTCTTCTAAAACCTATATTTGTATTTGGTGCTAAAGAAATGTAATCACTGTGAACACTTTCTAAAAACTCTCGTAAGGCTTTTGCTTTGCCTGTAAGCGAGGCAGTAGGATCACTGGATTGTGCTCGGGTTAAAGCCGCCTGATTTTCTTGTGTACTCCAGTCTTCCCCCAATATATTTGTAATCTGTGTTTCCCATTGAGCCATCTGCAAAGAAGAAGCCTTGAGCATACCTGTAACATTGGGGTTTGGATTACCAGACTCTTGAGCCATTCGATAAAACATATCTGCTATCTTGGGGCTGAAGTCACGAAGTACGCCATCGGCTGTACGAAATAAACGCAACGCCTCTGCTAGACCAGGAATTTGATTAGCCTTCTTGAAAGCTGCTTGAATCATTGAGCGAATACCACGAATCTTAGCTTTAGCTTGTCCAGTCACTGCGTTGTTAATCGCTCGAACTAACATCTTTTGTTGGAAAGTTGTCTGTTGTAAAGGCTGCTTTTCTTTTAGCGCATACTCCATGTAACTATCAAAATTCTGACTATAGTTGTCTTTTCCAAATCGCCTCTGGAAAGAACTTGATATTTCGTTCCATAGTTTCTGTAATTTAGTAGCCCACCGTTTGAAAAAGGCTTCTGTACCATTTCTCGGCGCATTCTCTCTGCTGTACTGCCGATTAGCCCAGATACTTATTTGGTCAGCAAACCACTCTTCAAACGTGTAATCTTCTGGAAGTCCCTTTTTTTGTTTTGCCTTCTCGTAATCATTAAGAAGTCGAGAACTTAATTCAGGATTTATAGAGGCTTGTTGTATAGCCTCATTAAAAAAAGCATGACCCAACTCATGAGCTACAACTAATTGAGTTTCTAAAGAATTTAATGAGATGTCATCAACTAAAATAAGGTGTTGATTTCCAAAAGTAGCAGCACGGCCTTTTGCTTCTGGTACAAAAAGTATTTCTTGCCTTGCTAATAACAACTTCTCTAAATTTGCCTCTGAAAGATCAGGAAATTTTTGAGCTAGTTGTTCTGGTGTTAAATTGCGAAGCTCAGAAGCAGTAATAACTTCAGCGTTCAAAGAGAGCTTTATACGTTTCAGCGTAGACTTAACAAAACGGTTTAAGTCAAAATAACGATTTTCATTTGCTTGTTCTTTTAATCTAGCTCGTTCAAGCATTTGTGCAATTGCTTGATCTTTTTGCTGTGTAGCTGCACCCGTTATATAACCGGGTTGTTGGTTAGGGTTAAAACGTTCTGACAACCCTCTGTTTAATTGAGTAGTTAGCTGCCCTTCACTTCTTTGTATTTGATCAAGTTCATTAGTTATTTCATCGTCAACAGTAGTATCGGTTTGCTCTGGCATCGGTACTGTGTTTTTGACATCCGTAGCCGCCAATGCACGTTGTCTTGCATCAAACTCCATTTTGTCAGACTGCCGACCTAACAGAGTAACGTCCTCTCGACCCTGCTGAGTTTGCCTTGCCCTCTCTTCAGCATAAGCTGGATCTTGTAGAGTATCTGGCTGTGCATCGGGAACAAAAGCACCAAACGGACGCTCAACAACAGTAGTGTTACGCTTTGCTGCTGTTTCGAGTATCTCTTCGTAAAGTGCTCTATCGTCTGGATCACTTAGATCAATTCTGCCATACCCGATTGGTTTTCCATATTGGTCTTTTTCTACATAACTGAACTTTCTTTCTTCATTACGTGTTGAATCAGCTTTTAGAATTGTTGCCAGCGTTATCTGTTCTCCACCTCTAAAACCTACTACTAAATCGGCTGCTCCCTGATTGACTAAGGTTTGTGTTGGGTTGCGCGGGTTAGGACGTAATAAAGACTTCCCTTTATATTCAAGGGCATAACCCTGTTCTGCTAAAACAGCGAAAATTTCTCTAAATCCTAACGCAGCAGATTCTACTGGAGTACTGCCCTCGAACATCCCTGTTACCTGCTCATTCAGACGCTTACCTGTAGCCACCATTGAGGCAATGTTAATTTTTACTTTTTTGCCATTAGGCTGTACTAGGTCTACTTCCCTGAACTTGCCTGTTTTCCACCGTTCCAATTCTTGTGCTATAAACTCGCCAATCGGTAGATTATCTTTTCCAAATAACGCAGTCTCGGTTGTTGTTTCTGCCCGAATCCCAAATCTGTCACCGACAGGAACAATGTTAAAATTAACGTCTGGATTTTTAGCTTTGAGCGAGATAACTTTTTTCAGTAACGCATCACTGTATAAAGAGGTTTCAGGCCCAGTCCAATCAATCGGCTCTCCGTCATTTATCTCTTCTACAAATTGCTCTCGAAGTTTCGTTGTATCTTCATAGATACGCCCTTCCGTATTAGCCTGATAAGTCTGTTCTTCAAGCTCTCCAGTTTGTTTGTTCCTGACAGTAGGTGTAAGTTCAGGTAATGGTCTTGCAGTAACAATTTCACCTGCTCCATCAACTAACTCTTGTTCTTGATCAACTTCTGCCTGATCAACCGCATCATTTACTTCATCAGGATCAACTTTGCCTCCGACCCTTACTCTGCTTTGTTGAGGAGGAGGTTGTGATTCTTCACGCAAGAACTGATCTATTTCATCCTCATCAAAAGGTTTAAATTCTTCAGTCGGCCTTTGTTCTGAATCGTATCGCTGCTTTCTTTCTGCTAATGCTTCAGTAAGGGGTTTTGGTTTTTGCAGGGTAAAGTCTGGGTCTGCCGAGGCTACTTTAGTTGCTGCTGCTAATGCGGCGGGAAGGTTAGCTTCAGTAGTTTGTTCTTCATGGATTATACGACCATTACCGTCTTTAACCTGAACTACCTGATCTGCATCAGGCGTTCTTGGGCCAGAGTAACCGAGTGCGGCTGCAAGACTCGCTTCGTCTGCGTTCGCCTCAACTATTTTTTTAACGACATTAGGGTCTTTAGAAAATATTGTACCTCGACCTTTTATATAAGCTGCTAGTAATTGCACTCCGCCAATTCGTATAGACCCGTCTTCTGGTAGATTGAGTGGGTTGGCATTATCGCTAGTATCTTCTTCCCAGTGAGCAGCTTTCTTACCATCAGCAACTGCTCGTCTTTGTGCATTTAGATCAGATCGAGCTTCTGGTGAGTTGTTAGTTAAAGGATCAACATTGTATTGTTCTCGATCTATAGCAGCATTGACTTGCTGTTCTTGCCCATCATCGAGGTAATTATCAACACGCTGCTTTACGTTTCTTGCAGTCTCAGCTCCTGAACTCAAAGCACTGGGTACTGTCGTTAATACACCCCCTGCTCCACCACTAAAACTACCTGCTATAGCACCTGCAAACGCAGCATGGCCTAATCGGGCTAACGATTCCTGACGAGTGTATGTATCATCCACTGCCAATCGTTGTCCGATTAACATACCTTCTTGAATAGTTTCAGTTGTGCCTTCAGTAATCGCTTGTTTACCTGCACCCCCACCTACGTTCTTTGCAAAAGTAGCTAATAATCCGTCTTTGTTAGCCCCTGCTTTTTCAGCAGCGACTTTAGAAAAACTCCTGCCAATACGATTAAATAAAGCAGCTTCACCTGCTACTCCAACGGCTGCTGCGGGAATACCTAATAAAGCCGATTGGAAAGCTCTGCTTGCATCGAGATCGACCCCTGCTTCGTCAAACTCCCCAAAACTTTCTCCCGTCATAATCGGGTATTCTGACCCAAAAGCACCAGTGACCCCGCCGATCCGTCCCGCACGACCCGTACCTGCTAAGATGTCTTGTCGGGCTGCGCTGTAAAGACTTCGCATTAAGTCAGCTTCATCAGCAGTCCAATAGTCTAACCCTCCGCCTCTTTTTGCCTGTTTCTCCAGTAGGTCTTTAACAAGTTTTTTAGCTGTTGCTTTTTGCACAGCATTAAAACCAAGTTTGACTCCAACACCACCTACTCCTCCTATTAATGAAGAAGCAATTGTACTGGCAGCAAAAGGTGTAACCTGACCAAGTGTTTGTCCAACCTGCATGAGAAACCCATCAAGCGTAGGGTTTTCCCAGAACTCTTCAAACGTTTCTGATCCCGCACTGATATTCCCTGCCTGTTCTTTAGCGATTCTTGCTCGGTCAACAGCGTCGGCTGCTCCTTCCTCATCACCAATAACTATATTACCCATCGCTTGCAAGTAATTAATGTCAGCTTCAATGCCTTTTAGTCCTACACCTAAACCTCGATTAACAGCGTCCGTAAAATTCCCTGGTGCAGTTGCAAAAGGCTGTTGCGGATCGGGCATAGCCAATCCTTGTGCAATCGCTTCTTCTTGACGGTACTGACCAAAATTAGCTAACGGGTCTGACTGTGGTGTTCCCCGTGAAACCATCCGAGGATTTAAAACAGCGTTGAAAGCGTTTTGCGCTATGTCTCCTGAAGGCGCACTTCCCTGTGCTGAAGCAAGTATTTGGTCAGGACTTAAATTTGCACCTGACTCAAAATCACCCATCGCAGAGAGAATGTCTGCACGGACGTTAGGATCGGATAGATCAATGGGTTGAGTTGGATCGATGCCTGTTTGTTGAGAAACAAAATTAACGTATGCGCTTGTATCGTTCTCAGTAGGTGGAGCAAAGCGACTAATGACTCCCTCTAAATTATTGATCCCATGAAGATCACCGTAATTTTTAAGGGTTATATCACCGGCTCGTATACCGTCTTCGAAAGCCCCAAAATTAGCAAAGCCTCGATTCTGACCAGTTTGACCTCGCCAATCATTAGCAGAGTTGTACCTTATGTTAAAAGGATTATTCTCACCGACTGTCATTTAGGTGATTCCTATGGAATTCCAACAGGCAACTGATCTACGATTGATTGAACGACCTCTGGCCCTAACATATCCTTGAGGTAGTTCACATCAGTCTGACCCATAAAAATAGCTCTCCTTCCTTGGGAGTCTCTTTTTACACCAATGCGAGTCTTGTCTTGGTTTCTCACTAATCGACTTGCTACGCCTTGCATACCGAGCACTGGCGTATTGTCATTCAGCCATTGACTAAATGGACTTTCTGATGGGTACAGTGTGCCTTGCTTGACGATAGCTAACGAAAATAACTCAGGGAGTTTTTCTTTTGCTGCGGCTTGCATTGCAGGTGAAGCACCGCCTTTTCCAAGACTCCAATCCTGAAACCTTTTAAATTCACCTATCAATTCGGCATCACTAAGCCCGTCAAAATCTTCAGGGACAAGACCATTATTCGCAATCGTCGCGGCATAGTGGTCAGTCAATTTAATTAAAGACTCCCCAACCGTGTCTCTTACCTCTTTGTTTAGACTGTTAAAAAATTGGCTTGTTTGTAATCTATAGTTCGCCACATTCAATCCGTACTGCGCCATGTCAGCCGAACTCTTGTCCATGTCACCTGTTTGCGAATAGTTCAGCATTTTTTGCGTAATATCTAACTTCTCATTAATCGGGCCTTGATGAGCAGAGCCAATTAACCACGCTGCTTTTCGTGCCTCTAGTGGGGGTAACTTGGAAAGGTCTTGTGGAGAACTAACACCTTGCTGTTGCATGTACTGAGATATTTCTGATATTTGCGCTTCACTCGGCTGTTGTTTCTGTTGTATCGCGGTGCGAATGTCATCGTCTGTAAGTTCGACTTTGCTTCCTAAACTAAACAAACTAATATCAGCGGCCCTTCCTTCTTGTCGAGCTTGGACAAGTTCAGATAATTGATCTCGCTTACTTTGAAGATCCTCAATTTCAGTATTGATAGCAGCTTCTTCATCAGAACCAGGTACAGTATTACTTATATCTTTTTGTAACACTTGTATTCTCTGGTCAGTCTGTTGTATCTCTAAATCTTCTGGCGCACCCATACCACCTTCGAACGGACGAAGAACTGTTTCTCCCTCTATACGTTTCTTTAATTCATATTGAAGTTTTGCGGCTGGATGGTCACTTCTACTTGCGGCCCATGCTGACTTAATTGCTTCAGGAGGAGCTTCACCATATTTATCAATTGACGCTTGTAAATCTATCCTTGCCTGATTGTATTCGTTTGCAACACCCGCTAATTCACCGTCGATAGAGGAAGGCTTGAGTTGATTCTCTAAAAGCTCTACATCAATACCATAATCTTCTATCGCAACTCTGCGTAATTCCTCACCTTCTAAATCACCTATTGCATCTGCTAATGCGGCCCTAGCTTGTGGCGGTGTGTTTGCAAGTACTGCGTCTTGGATAACAGCATCTACACCCTCTTCTAATTTCATCCCTTGTGCATAAAAAGTAGAAGAGTTATCTAATCCGCCCAAGGCTCCGTCTTTTTTTAACGCAGTATCAAACTGGCGTTGCAAATCCTCAGTGCTCAATTTGATAACAGTATCGTTTGGATCTGAAGATCGGCCTACGGTCATGGGCATAAAAGGTACGTCATCAGCAGAACCTTTAGGACGAATCATTGGAGTAAATGTCCCGTCTGGATTTTTTATATAAGTGCCTAAATCAAAATCTGTATCAGCCGCATTATTTGCAAAACGCCCTGCGTCTAATCGAGTTTTCTCGTCATTGAAATCAAGGCCACCTTCTACTATGACACGACCTGTTGCATCGCGGCCTAGCGTATAACCATCTTGTTGAAACCTATCAAAATTCTTCTTAGCGCGATCAGTCGAGATAGCAATGTCATGAAGTTCCTGATTGCGTCGATCTGCATCCTGATAGACTTTTAATCTTTCCGCACTAATTCGATTCGCCTCACGACGAGCACTTGCAAGCTGCGCGGCATTAAATCCAGCTAGTAAACTATCACCTGCTGCCATGATCGATCTCCTATAAAACCATACTTAGGATAGCTAGTGAGCCTAAATTACCAATCGTGCTGTAGGTATCCATTTTGCTCTGGGCTTTAGCGCGGTTATAAGCTGTCTTCCGCATATTTGCGTCTTGTGCCGCAGAACCCATTTGAGATTGAGAAGCCCGATTAACACCCTGACCAATATTAATCAGGTCAGACAACAACGTTTGATTAGCCTCACGTTGAGCAAGTCGCGCATCAGCTACACCTTGAATCCCTGCCAGAGTACCGCCCAGTTGAATATTGCGACGTTGCGCTTCTCTTTGAGCAGCAGTAAGTCCTACGCCATAACGTTGAGCATTACGAGCAGCAATCCCTTCGGCAATCCGAGGAGACATCTCTGCGTCAACTTTCGCTTGATCAATAAGGCTAGTATCCGATTGAGAACGGTTAACCATGTCTTGCTCAAACTGGTCGTAGTTTTTCAAAAAGTCGAGGTATTCATTACGAGTAATATCGGAATACGTCTTTTCGGGATCATCCACTTTTGGAAGTTGATCCAGAGAAGTCACGGCTTTTGGCCCTACGCCTTCAGCAATATAAGCCATAATCAATACCCCCCAAACCCAAACGCTTGTTTAGCCCGTTGTCTTGGACTCGTCATCCGTTGGCCTTGTGCATTAACCGGAGTAAAAAAGCTGCCTTGTACTTTAGTTTTGGTATAAGGGTCTTGGCCCGAAGTTCCTAAATTTGATAGCCCCTGACCGAGAAACGTACCTGCAAGCTGTTCACCTGCCTGATATTTAGCTCTTGCAACAGCCTGTCGGTTAGCCGCTTTCTCAAGTACATCGCTGCGTCCCATTCGTGCTGCTTGGGCTAAACCCGATTGGGCATCTGCTGCTTGGCCTCTAGCCGTACCAAGTACATTGGTTTGCATCTGATTTTGTATTTGTTTTCCTCTGGCAGTAGCCTGACCGAGTTGAGACTGCATCCCTTGGGTTAAAGCCCCTGCTGCTCCAACGTCAGTAGCCCCACGTAAAGTAGGTTGGGAAGTCAGAGCTTGCATCGTTTCTGCATTAGCCCTATTTCGTAAAGTTCTCGTAGCTGCATCAGACTGAGATTCGTCACGCATCTTTTGCAGCAATGGATCGTAACGAGTCTTAAATGCTCTGTAATTCGCTAACGCAACAGAGGCATTAGTTTTCTCTGCTTCTGAAGGCTTATAGTCACTTCTGCTAGGTTTTCCACTCATCAGCTACCTGCCTTGTATAAACAACTGTTTCTAATCTAAAGCCCTGTGAAAACAAGTACGGGGCAAGACGCTTAACTTTTGATCTGACTTGCAATTTCTTATAGCCGTTTTCTTTAGCTACTTTCATAAAGAAGTCAGTATGAATACCACCTACTTTTCTACCTCTATGTTTTGTCCACGCTAACCAAAGTAGTAAAACTTTATCTCCTGTGAACTCGTCGATTTCTGTAGTAGTAATCGCAAAGTTCCCATCTGAAATCCATAAAATCGCTTGGTCGTTTACACACAAACTGTAAACGTCTTCGGGGCGAAACTTTAAGTAACGATCCCCTGCTATAATTTGTTTAACGCCTTGCTGAACCCAATCCCATTCTTTCCGAATGTCTCCGATTACTGGCTCAGTAGGCTTGATCCCAGTTTTTTCTTTGTTTTCTAATTGGACTATGGATGCCGCCATAATTAACTTTCCTAGCTATTGGGCCATCTGCATTCCTGGCTCTTTGTTTTGCGGTTTCAATACCTTCGTTATACAAATTGAGATACACCATCGCACCTTGCATGTCTGTCCACGGTTGTGAAGGGATTCTTAGAAGGCGATACAAACTTCCGTTTACAATAGTGTCTCGATAATCATTCATTACCTCTGCGCTTGCTGCTCGACTGCTATGGGTTGGTTTTAAAATAGCTCGGAGCAGTACGCCTGATACTTTGGAAACACTAGGTACAGGGGCAAGCCAAAAAGTAGTCTGAGTTTGTTTGATAAAATAAAGCGGTGTTCCAGATTGATCTTCATCTCTCCACTTAGGTTCACGCTGTTCAAGCAAGCTACTAGAGATTGGCTCTAAACTTTTTCCGTCATAACTTAACCAAGCAATCTGATGGACTACAGTTTGCGATGGTGGCTCAAAGTCATACTCAAATATGTTAGCCACAGTAGTGATCGGATCGAGTTGCTGTTGAAAGATCGAGGTCGTTTCGCATAGATCAATCACTGTGGATCTCACTGCGTTTTCTATCATCGTGTCCGAACAACCCGCCACCATCGGTATAAGATCAGGTAACAATGTGTCGTAATTTACGTTAGCCATATTAATTACCTACCATTGGATTGAGCGTTGGATCTCGCGTGTCAGAGTTTGGTGAAGTTATTATGTCGATCTGGCCTTTACCTGTGACCGAGGTTAAGAACAATTGATAGTGTCCAGAGGCCCGTTGCTGGTTTGCGGCAAACTCCGCTTCCTTCATGTACGCCATATAAATTACATAATTCATAATAGCTGTTGCGTAAATATCAGGTAGGCTTATGTCATCGCTTGCAGTAACGGTTGCAGGGTTTGCACTATAGACAATTTCAATATAGGCATTCCCTGACACCCCCGGATAAACGTAGAAAGTACGAGGATCACTTTCCTCATACATATAGTGTTTGACTAATGTGCCGTGTGCAGCAGCCCCAGTAGCAGCGGGGTCATGCCATGAAGGAGTTTGAGCATCTAAAACTTCTTTATCTACAATTCGAATAGCTCTACCACCATTACCTGCACTTGCCGCAGACATATTGCGGATGACACTTAGTAGACGGTTCCCTCCAGCGGGTATAGTCTGTTTCGTACCATCTACTAAAGTTACTGTAGCGTTAGTTGCACTAGCATCAGGTTTTAGTAAAGCAATTTCACGTTGAGCATCGTTAACCCAACCAACAAGTTCAGAACTCGTCCATCGAATCCCACTTGTGTCTTGCAACACAATCTGCACTTTGTCTAACACGCTTTGTACAGTAACTGTCATAGGATCACCTATTGATCATTTAAAGCGGCTTCGTATGCTTCGACTCTTGCGTCCGTGCCAACGGTTCTACCCAAAGCTCTATTAATAACCGCAGCTTTTGGGGAGCCATCCTTTTTAAAATTTCGAGGGTCGCCGTCAGCGATAATGTTTTTCATAACTTGCAGTAAGTCATCATCTACTTTCTTTTCTACCCACGCTTCGTTAATGTCTGGTGTGGTAGGGTCATCAGGAATATAGTGTCCTTTATCATTCCTCGCCCTAACCATTTCTGGCGATTCAGTCTTTTGATTAGTTCCAACAACTTCTTTAGCACCTTGTTGTAGTGCGAGTATTCCAATCTCATCTCCAACTTCCCTCTCTTTACCCGCCTCTAAACGTATAGATGTACCCCAAAGAGTGCTTATAGTTAGTGGCTTTTCTGAAATTATTTTCATAAGTTAGCTTCCCAATAATAAATAAAGAATTAATCCCGTTATTGCTGCGCCAGCGACTAATACCCCCGCTATTAAACTTAGATCACGTATTAAAGCCTCATCTTCACTTGCTTTAGCTTTTGACTTACTGGCTTCAAGATCGCGTCGTCTTTGAATTCTCGCCTGTTCCGTCTTTATGCGGCTCCAGACCGCTGATTTACCTGCGTTTATGTACATCCATTTAATTTTCTCTTCCATCTTGATAATGCGTTGTTGTTCCTCTACATAATCAATTGCTTCTTCTAAAGCAGAGCCAACTAGCATGTCTTTCTTTGTATTTCTTTTTTCCGCTGCTTTAACTTCTGTTTCTACACGATGCTTGGCAGCAAAGAACTGCTTAACAGTTCCAGACATGTCTTCAATCTCTTTACCCGCAGCCACTCCTTTCTTCAGGAGTTCAAATGCTTTAAAAGCACCTTGGGCAGCTAATGTGATTTCCAACATGTCTTGAAACCCTCAACTGCATCTATCGATTACTGAAATACATAGTTATTTCAAAACCGAGCCTTACATTTTCGAATGTAGGTTTAGTCCACATGGGAACCTCCAAAAGCAAGTATCAGTTGTAAAAAAACCCCTCTTTCCTCCCAAGGAGTTAGAAAGAGGAAAAGAGGGGTCAACCGCCTAATTAGACAGCAGTGTCTAAGCAAATTACGCCGAAGTCTTCATCAGAACCGTTATAGTCACTGTTGTAGACAGGCTTGCGTAGACCGAAGATCTTTCCTATGGAGATACCAGCCTGGTTTCCATAATCGAAAGTGTCTTCAACTACTTCTGGGTTGCCTATGTCTGCCATTGCTAGAGCTTGCGCTCCGCAGAACAATGCTCTCGCACCGTCTTGGTCAGCATTTGCACCCCACTTGTAACCCGCAGAACCAGCGTTTGTGCTAGTTCCAGAAGTTGCACCAGCAGTGTTGAAAACGTGACGGAACTCATGAACCATCACACCATCAACCATTAGTGAACTTGAACCTGAGAACAACTGGTTGCTAGGCCCACGAACACCTGCGTTTCTCACGTTAGCTAGGAAATCACTATCTAGCTTGAGATCAGCCATTTGCTGTGGAGTTACAAACATGTGGAAAACTTCTTCGTTTCCAGCACTACGGATTCCTCGGATGTAGTTATCCTTGGCGTAGGCTTTCAACTCAACAATCGCTCTGTAATTAATCGTGTCCGCAGCGTCAGTAGCAGTAGTATCACCTGCGGCAATACTTGTTGTACCTGCATCATAACGACGGTGACGATTAGTAGAAGGAGCTGAAACGTCAGAAGCAAACTCCAAATCAACAAGCTCATGACCTGTTGTAGCTGAAGTAGTTCTTAACGCACCGTTGGTCTTGTTTGTGTATGCAACACCAGACAGTGTTAGAAACGCAAGTTGATCCATACGATCCGCCATTGCATAAGCAAGAGCGTCCCGAGAATTCTCACGGAAATTTACAACAGATTTTTGATCGGCTAAACGACCAGCAATCCTGTTAGCAAATCTAAGCTGATCAAGCTCGATGGTGATATCGTAGGCACGTAATGCTTCTTCGTTACCTTCTAGGGTGTTATCCCCAGTGATACCATCACCTGTCATGTCAGCAAGTAAGGTAATGACTGCTTTGGTTCCCTTATCTGACTTGGTTAAGTCAGTAATTCTTTGAACCATAGCGTTAGAACCAGTACCTGCAAATTGATTGATGAAGCTCATGTTTCTAGCTACACGCCAAAAATCACGACTCCATGCAGTCAACTGATTACTGGTCAGTGACGCAAAATTAGTTAAAGCCATAATTGGCCTCCTTAATAATGAATTAAAATCAAGTAGCCGAAATTATGGGTACGGCTAACCCGTCAACTTCGTATCGTGAAGACGACGAATCAGCGTTTTTTAGCGAGGTTCGACCTCGGCAGGTTTAACGTCTAGTACAGACGAGGACGAGATTAACGTGTTCGACACGACTTGATTACGCGCAAGTACGCGAAAATAAAATATTAGTCTTACTAATAAAGAAAAACAAGAGCCGTTTAGTAATTTCTCTTCTTTTTCTTCTTTTTTCCTTTAGGTGGGGCATTCAATACGCATTTTTTACCTTTGTGCATGGTCTGTTTCCTCCAAAAATTGAATTAATAGATCTATAAAGTGTCTAGCCTTGTGTAAATCTTCTATCCCGTTCTTATCTTTCCAACGAGTTACGTATTTGATGACGGCTCCTTCTACAAAACCAAGGTTATTTGCCAAAATATACTCAACGGGCTGTATTGTTAGCTTCTTGTAGTGATCTCCACCAACTTGCTCTGCAAATGGCTTCTTAGTCATCGGCAATTTTCCTTCCATACATAATCCCATCCCTCCATTCGTATTCAACATTAGGCATGGTTGGGCCTAAACAGGGGCATTCTGCATAATCAATATGACAGTTCGGACAATTTCCGTCCTCATCACACTCCACAGCAAATACAACTTTCGCAAAAGTGTTATTAGGACGAGAAAAATGTCTGAATTTTTGTTTCATTACAAAATACCTAATCACCACTTAACCTTGTCTGCCCAATACGCAGCCGAACATTTACCTTTTGCAATATTCTTTGCATGTCTTGCTTTAAAAGACTTACGCCTCGCTTTTTCTGATGCGCTAGAGGGATTTTTACCTGCCCCTTTTACACCTTGTTGCCCAAAGCGAATGGTTTTGACTTTGCCATCACATTTAGCAACTACAACGTGGCTTTTTGTTGGATGGTTAGGTGTTCTTTTAGGCTTGTTGTAGCCTGAAACACCTGCTCTTTCCAAACGGGGGTCTTTTTTACTTGCCATTACAAAACATCTCCTCGCAATCGAGCGATTGTGGCGGGAGGCAAGGCATTAAACTCGTCTTCAGTCATATTATCGATGTCGAGAGGTTTTTCGCCGTGCGCCGCACTGCTTTCCCCAGGTAATTCTGGGGGCTGTGCCTCCGCCGCTTTAAGTTTTTCGTTAACTTGCTTACGTTTTCGCGCAACTTCGTCAACGGGGGGTTTAGTTGGAGCTTTTTTAGCTGCTAATGTTGGAGTTTCAGCTTGCTGAGAAGCTGGCCCACGTAAATCATAGGCTTTAATTACCATGTCAGCCGCTTTACGGAGTGCTTCAGGGCCAGAATGGTTGTGTTGAATGAACCCATCACGCAAAGCAATGACTTCTTGGGCCATACTTTCATTAAAATCTTCATGGTTTTGGTCAAAAATCGTGAATTCAGCTTCAATTTCGGCTGCAAGTTTCTGAGTTTCCGCCTGTTCTTGATTCGCACTCACTGTTTGCGTGACATCTTCTTGCATTTCTTGTCTGAGTGCTTCTCTTTCAGCCGCACGAATCTCTTTCCTCAAGGCAACTGCTTCCTGAGATTTCCCGTCCAAGACCAACGCCTGATAATCGACTTCCGCCTTATCAAAATCATAAGAAGGAGTAGGCGTAGCCTCGCTTTCGGCCTGTTTATTTTGAATTTCTTCGAGTTTACGTTGCAATTCTTTTTGTTTATTAAGTGCCTGATCGAGTCGAGACTTAGGAACCATCTGTTTTTTAGGTTTTTCAACCGGAGGTTCTTCAACTACTTCTTCTGTTTCTGTCTGTTCCGCAACTTGTTCGGTTTCTTCAGCAGGTTCTTCAACTGTTTCCTCTACTTCGGCGGTAGGTTCTTCAGTAGTTTCTTCAGCCACTGCCTCTTCGGTATTGTCGGTGTCGCTTTGGGCTTCAACTTCCGGTTCTGCTTCGGTTTCTGGCTCGGTTGTTTCATTAGCTTCCTCAACCACTTCGAAATTTAAGTCTATGTTTTCGGGCTGCTCCATTGCTTCTGCACCGGGCATTACTTCGAGTTCTACCGCTTTCTCTTCTGTTTGTTGCTCTGACATGGTTACTCCTTATTGGTTACTTAATAAAAACTGGTGCGTGAGTTTCAATCCAAACTTTTGCACCACAAGACAGTGGCTTATCAGGTGAATACATAACTTTCGATGGTCCAAGAATATCTACGTCATAACCTTTATGGTTAGCACCCGATGTTTTTACTGTAAGAGGAGGAAGTTTTTCCTCGTTCTTAGCGTTACTACGGATATGGTGCTGATTAACGTGTATCCGTTTAATGTTTGAGTTCGTTAACTTCTTCATTGGGCCTTTCAATTAACAGTATTCCGACCTGCTTGAGCCATAGCGGTAGTAGCTATCTTCGCCGCAGCTTGTGATTCCGACTGTCTTTCTCTCAGTTGATTAGTTTTGTCAGAGAGATCGCGTCGCAAATCAAATTCTTCGCGCTTCAATTGCAACTTCGCTTGAAGCTCGTTCAACTTAGTATTTGGTTGAACATCAGCCATGTCCTGAACCTTGGCAATATTGACCGCAGCTTCAGATTGCAGCTTCCTAACTTCCGCTTCCATCTTCGCAATCTCCAACTGAATCTGATCCATCTCCCATTGATGATGCTGCGCTTGCATTTCAGCTTGTTCAGGAGTTGGTGGCTCTTGCCCTGTAGCAATACGAATTCGTTTCGCCAGTTCGCCTTTTCTTGCAAGATGGCTGTATTCGACAATGGCATCATCAGGTATTGCTACCCCTGCCTGTCGCAGATTAATTGCTTCAGCGAATTGAACTTCATCGAAAGAATCCCGCGCTGGCGCAGTTGAAATAATTACGTCGTATTCTCCGATGGTTAGGTCGTTTACAACCGTGCCTTCAGGAGTCATTTCGTTAATGACTAAAGGTTCTCTTGGTTTTAAGGGATCTTCTTCATTAGTAATCTGAATAACCCGTTGCTCAGTGTAAAAAGACTGAATTAGAGTAAGTATTTTTTCGGCTAAAAACTGTCTGGTCTTTTTCAGGTTATCTAATGGAACCTGAATCATAATGACTCCGCGATTTTGTTTCGCCTGAATCGCAATACCAGAAACTTCAGCACCGTCAGTTCCTAACATTGAATCATTAACGCCAGATATAACTTTGATATTGCCAGCCGCTTTAGCTGCAATTCGATCTAAACCAGTAGGAATTTGATTCGGTGTAATCTTTGTAGGTGGAGTCGTACCACGCTGATACTCTAAAACTAGTCCTGTTTCTGCGCCGTGTTCTTCAAGGTCATCAGCAGTCATGCCTACCAGAGAACCTGACTCGACCATCCAACCAGAGTTGGCTGTTGTATTTACAATGTGTAGTTCTTGAGATGCAATTTTGTTTAGCTGTTCTTGTGGTGATAATAAGTTACGCACCATGCCAAACGGCTTACCTCTTCGGAAATACGCAAAATAAGGCACAATAGTAAATTCGTCATAAGGACTCCAATCATCATGCAGCACTACCTTATCGCAGGTTACAGTCCAACGAACTTTCCTTACTACTTTATTAATAATGTTTAAGCCATACTGCTTTGCAAATTTTTTCGCTTTGGTATTTGACCAGGCTTCGGGAACACGACGTTGATCGCCTGTGTTTGGATCGACATAAAAATCAACCCGAGCAATCTTTTTATGTTGCCTCTCGATAATTCTTAATGCTTTTATATTCCTGTATTCATCCTCGCCAGAAACACCATGCCCCGTATAATCATCAGCAGATTGTGTATCACCATAACGAGTCTCTTCGTATTCAACGGAATCTCGACCAAAACTATTTCCATTCTCTGCGATAAAACGTAAATCTTCGGCTTTGCTTTTACCGTAAAGTTCTTCGATCTCATCGAGTGTCATCCATTTGGATTCAAAAATTTCATTCCATGTTTTCGGATCGTAGTCTTTGGCATCTGGGTCTATAAGAATATCGAGTGGGTCTTTTGCGGTAATACGAATCTCACCTTCAACGTGATCAGTAAAATCCATTCGCACATCAAAGTAACCTCGACCATCCATGATCAAACCGTCAGAAAAAACCTGTTGCTCGACCCAATCCAGTTTGTTGGCATCAGAGATCTGCATATAAAGTTTAGTCAGCGTATGAGCAACTTCAGAATCGCCTCCCCTTCTGGGTTTGAACTGAATGTCTGCACGACGGCTAGACTGTTCACCCAATACAGTATTTACCGTTGGTAAAATTGTATTAATAGTCAGTGCGGGTCGGCCCTCTGCTTCTAGGGCAGAAATATCTTCTTCTTGCCATTGATCGCCCCGATAATAAGCATCACAGCGTTTTGCCAGATCAATATATTGAGCATGTCCGTTATCTCTTGCTCTGACATAACGATCCCACTGATTAGAAGCAATTACTTCCTGTTCAATTTTTGAAGTCTTAGTTGCCATGTCTACGCACTCATCGCAGATTTACTGCGTTCAATTTTGGTAAATTTTTCAAGTCGATCTCTCCAGCTTGGTTCTTTGATTACAGGAGCTTGATACGTTGCAAATTCAGTCATCATCAAACCTACCCAAGCCAGTGCATCTACTTGGTCGTCATGTATCCCATTAGGAAAACGCAATAATTCAGCAATCAACGGGCCTGTAAACACAGCTTCTTTTGGAAAGAAAACCATGCCTTGCTGCATACGACCTTGTATTGCTCTTGCCCTTGCTTCCTTATCCCTCCGACCCGTTTTTAAATCTTTTATGTAGGCTTCATATAGCCCACGTTCTCTAACCCGTTTTTCAAGAAATGGCCCTAATGCCATCTCAATGTGACCTTTTTCAATGCCTATAATTGAGGGCTTCCATTGCTCATAAAAATCAAGTATGAGTTCAACGAGCGCAAAGCCATCGTAACGTCCCCTGACACAATCCATAATGTATAGACGGTCATACTCATCAACACCAACGCACAAACCAACAGAATAATCATTGCGATCACGCTGCCCAATAGCCAAGTCCCAAGCCTGATAGTATCTGAGTCGTTCTTCATCAACTTCGCCTTTTTCATAGTAGTTGATCATGCCTCGGTTAAAATAATCACCGTCATCAGCGACAGGATTTTGTTGATACAAAGCAGACCAGTCTCTAGGGCCAACCGCTTTTTGAATTCTTTCTAAACTCGGTACGTCGTAACGTTCTGGATGTAATGCTTCTCCTGTGTCTCTAAAACTTTCATCTTCTTCAGCGATTGCGGGGTAACGCACAACCTCCCACTCATCGCCTCCATCTGCACCTGCTTTAAGTAAGCGTCCCGCCAGATCATCGTCGTGCCAGCGAGTTAAAATAACTAATACTCCTCCGCCCGGTGCAAGACGGGTGTAAGCAGTAGATGTGTACCAGTCCCAATTCGAATCCCTGTTATTCTGTGATTCCGCATCTTCGCGGTTTTTAACAGGGTCATCGATCACGAGTACGTGTGCGCCTTTACCAGTAATACCGCCACCTACACCCGCTGCAACAAATCCACCTCCCGATGTCGTTAACCATGCTTCAGCACTTTGACTTTCGGGATCGAGCCGTGTCGAAAATGCCGTTTTATAACCAGGATCTCTAAGTAGGCTTCTCACCTTCCTCGAAAATCCCATAGCCAAACTGCCCGAGTACGAACAGCTTATAAACTCATGCTCTGGGTTCCTTCCCAAATGCCATGCTGGAAACGCAATACTCGCCAACGTTGACTTCCCATGTCGCGGTGGCATAAAGAGCATTAGACGAGGCGATTTTTTCTGCGCCACATCTTTTGAAAATTTTTCTAACCTTTTACAAATATCTTTATGTACCCACCCCGCGTTGTATTCAGGGTTAAATCTTTCTACAAACGGTAATAACCGTTTACGTGTTAAAAACCGTAACGCCAGTTCCGCCCGTGCTTTTTCTTCTACGGACGTATCTACCTGTTTAACTTCCTCAACAGGTTTTGCTTGAGGGAGCTTTTCAGCTTCGTCGGCTTTGCAATAAACACAAAGCTGATCTCCGCCACTAAATAACGTTGCTGGGTGTAACGCCTGACATCTTTTGCATTGCACCTTTTCTGTCATAATTTAATCGGGGCATACCTATAGTTATAAACAACCTGTTTTTCGCATCGCGCTTCTATCGACAAACCTTCGGGCCGATTATTTAAACGCTGTGCGAAATACCAGCATCTATCGCTATCTTCAAAACAAAGAGCGCCGTCAGCACAATCCGTTGCTACTGTCTGCCCTCCTATGATCAAAACCAATACAAAAGTAATCATGTTGTACTCGGTTCTAAGTAGTCCTCGGTTTTACCCGCAATTTTTAACAGGTCTTCATCACTCATTCGTTCAAGCTGTTTCGTACCGTTTATATTGATATTTACCTGAGTGGCATTGTCAGGAATATGCAGTCCGTGCAATTTACATATAGAATCCACTGTTGATTTCATCTCAGTAGCAGTTGCACTCGCTGCATACGCTTCCATGTACATAAGGTGCGCGTTTTCCTTAGTAAACTTCACTTCTTCGCGCATTTGTTCACGAAAATAATTTATAGCTTGGGCAACCTGGGGAATTTTTGCTGCACGATGCGCGGCTTTATAAGAGCTATACCCTGCCCCGCGACCAGCGGCGGCGACAGACATACCAGAAGCGACAAGTGTGACCAGTTTTTCCTGTTGCAAAGTAAGCGAGTTTTTGGACAGCCCCATGTAAGGAAGCTGCGCTTGAAATTCCGTATGGGGGTCTACGCTTTCTGATAGAGCCTCAGTGGATTTGTCCTGATGGTGGCCCAATTGGGCTGCAAGAGTTGTCAATTTTCTTCGCAAGCTCCGTGTCCATGTGTACAAAAACAGGCGCAAAAGCTCCATGTTCGGAGAATCTGCTGCCTTCGATTATTTCTAAAACGTCTTCAGTAGATAATCCTGTACCTTTTAAGTACTTCTTCACCAAGTCAGCGTTGTAGACCAGTACCTCATTTTCTCCGTCCCGAGAGCACGTACCGATAATAGCCTCGTCTAGTCCCTCCAACGCTATGACTTTTACCATGCTCATCAGCGAATATTAGCGTTACTAATATAAAAAAGCTAGGGCCGCAAGAAAAAATAAAAATTTTTACGTGTGAATCGGTGAGCCAGTGTCTCCCCCCTCGGCCGAGAAACCACCCCTCAACCCCCAATCCCCTAATTGGAACCTTGTATTCAATTCAATCATTGGAACCTTGTATCAAATTCCACCAACCAAATTCAGACCCAGTCAATTCAAACTCTGTCTACATAATAAGTCAGATTATCTAGTGACATTAATAAAACCTATAGGAGAAAAGAGAATGTCAGAACAACAACTCGATCTATTCAAAGATCAAATCAACAACGCAAAGAAAGTCGGCAATCAAGCCAAAGAAACAGTCCAACAAACTTACACCTACAGAGGACTCAAGAAAGTTATCTCCAACAAAGATAAAGCAGCCCTCGCACTAGACGCAGGTGTCGCAACAATCGTAACAGCACTCATCATCTAACCCACAGGCCAAGGACGGCCACAACCTACGGACAATTAATCATGTACTTCTCTAAAGAAAAAGTAGACTCAATGAACTTCTACTCTATCGGTATCCAAGACCACGAATGGATCTTAATCAAAATCGTCATCGCAACACTCGTCATCGGTATCCCCCTAGCAATCCTCAACGGGAGCATCTAACAATGAAAAACCCAACACAAATCTTCCGTTCAACCTTCCTTAACATCCTCTACTACTTCCTCGCAGCCCTCGGCATCTTCGCCACTACAGCCACCGCTACCTACTTCGCCTACCTCTGTGTAGTTCTCATCCTTTCCCAGTAACCTCCCGCCGCCGACGCAAGCGTCGCGCGGCTACTTGGGGAGGGGGTGATCTTGCTCATCTACTTTGCTTGCTTGCAAAGACACCATGTATCCGAGTATCAAAGACACACCAGCGATCCAACGATAGCAATGATCCCATTGATTCCCTTGATAGCGTCGATGACAGCGTGGATCCGCCGAGCCGGAGCCCGTGTCACCGCCTTTGACACAACTTACACAACTCGACACAACCCCTGACACAACGTAAGTATCTGATATTTATCTACAAACTACCCACTTGTGTCACTTGTGTCACCTGTGTCAGCACTTTCTGAGTTTCTAATAAAACAACACTCTCTATTTACACTACTTTATTTATTCAAAGGTAAGAAAATAGATGACACAACTGACACAACTCACCTAACCCTATGATTTCTATGAACTATGAGCCAAAAATCCTTGACACAACCCCTGACACAACTGTGTCAAACGCAAGAATCCTTGACACAACTCACCCCATTTCTGATCAATATTTAATCAATCCGTTCAAATTACCACTCGTTCCTCGCTGTAAAAACGTCAGTTTTGTTAGTGATTTCATTAAAACTTTGACTAAAAAGAGGAAAAAATGATGGAAATTGAAAGAAAAAAGCGATTTTCGAAAGAAGAATTAGAGCAAAGAGATAGATATTACCTTTCAAATATGTGTCCTGACTGCGGCGGTGACTTGATGGGTGATGGTTATACTGAAGTTGAACACTGTTGGACTATCACCGAACGTACCCAAATTTACTTTACGCCTGATGATGCACCTGTCTTTTGTGAAGATGAAAGACTTACGAATGAATGGTTAGCAGACCAACCTTATGCCTCTTGGTTAGACGACGACCACTGGGAAAAAGCAGCTAAATTAATCAACGATAGAAAAGAACGTAACTGGGATGTAATGACGAAGAATTTACATTTCGATCTCAAGGACTACGCATGGTAATGAACGCACCCTTAACCAAAAACCAATTCATAAGAAAGCACTTGTTTGTCTTGCGTTATTTCTTTGAGAAAGACTCGAAAAAAGTAAGAACAATGAGTGCTTTAAATGACTATATAGAAACTGAGTATCGAGTGTACTTAGAAAAAGACTTAGAACGTAAATTATTAACTTTGATATAAAAGAGGAGGAAAGACGATGAACCATCCTACATGGCGATTCAAGATAGTAGGTAATACTGTTGTCTGGGAGAGATGCAAATGAACTTCCAAGAACTGCTTGATACTTATGCTCAAGATCCTAACGAGCGTAACCTTACCGCTGTTGAAAACTTCTTAGCAGCAAATAACTACCCTGAAACTGATGCCCACGAAATCGAATTAGTATGTCCTATTCGAGAAGACCAAGTAGAAGTTTTCGAAGAAATCCTAGAAATAATCCACTGAACTTGTAACCAAGTTAGTGCTGTCAGAACGATAAGTGCTTGAATAAAGTAACTTATTTAAGTGCTTGCGTACCACTGTTAGTAACGCTAATATTAGTATCCCTTATATTAGTGCTGCTAATGGTGGTTTCTTTAAACCAAAACTAATGATTCAGGAGAATCAACATGGATATAGATAAAACCCCAGAGCTTGAAGGCGGCGAAATGAT
>MDTD01042812.1_pt1 | contig 27852 bp, 24 predicted proteins | sample 811221 | NCBI WGS metagenome assembly MDTD01 (sample SAMN05326646, study PRJNA326480) | marine metagenome | isolation source: seawater | place: Pacific Ocean: South West | collected 2011 | reverse complement strand
TAGCTATTCCAGCTACTGGTTTTTTTATTGGCACACCAGCATCCATTAATGCTAACGAAGTGCCACAAACTGTAGCCATAGATGACGATCCATTTGACTCAGTGATATCAGAAACTACTCTTATTGTATATGGAAACTCTTCATCAGATGGTAGTAATGGATTAATAGCTCTCCATGCAAGTTTTCCATGGCCAATTTCTCTTCTACCGGGTGACCCAGTTCGACCAACCTCACCAACAGAAAATGGCGGAAAATTATAATGTAACATGAATTTCTCTCTACTATCACCGTCTAAACCATCGATTATTTGAGAGTCTTGTGAAGAGCCCAGTGTTGTAACTACAAGTGCTTGTGTTTCACCTCTAGTGAATAAAGATGATCCATGCGATCTTGGAAGAATTCCAACTTCTGCAACAATATTTCTTACAGTTTTATTGTCTCTGCCATCAATTCTTTTTTTTGTTTTGATAATGGAAGTTCTAACAATGTCTGCTTCTACTTTTTTAAAAGCATCAGATAGTAAATTTAGATTAACCTCATCATCACAATCTTTTTTTAATTTTTCCTTTATGTCCTCTAACTTGTCATATCTAGATGATTTTTCTTCAATTTTGTAAGCTTTTTCAATTTCTTTCTTAAAACCTTTAACTAGATTAAGATAGTCTTTTTCATCGGGTACTTCTTCATCAATTTTTATCGGTTCTTTGGCAGCAACTTCGGCTAATTCAATAATGCCTTTTATAACATTTTTTAATTCTTTATGTCCAAAATCAACTGCTCCAAGCATAATTTTTTCATTTAACTCACGAGCTTCTGATTCAACCATTAAAACACCATCATTAGTTCCAGCAACTACTAAATCAAGCAAATCATTATTATCTTTATTAATCTTTGGGTTTAAAATGTATTTTTTTCCATCCCAACCAACTCTACATGCTCCAATAGGCCCCATGAACGGTAACCCTGACAAAGTTAATGCTGCTGATGCAGCTATAATTGCAATAATGTCAGGATCATTATCAAAATCATACTCAAGTACAGTAGCTATAACTTGAGTCTCACGTTTAAAATTTTTATGAAATAATGGTCGAATTGGTCTGTCAATTAATCTTGATGTTAATGTTTCTTTTTCTGACGGACGACCTTCTCTTTTAAAAAAACCCCCTGGTATCTTACCAGCTGCGAAGGCTTTTTCCTGATAGTTCACAGTAAGTGGGAAAAAATCAGAATCTGAATTTTTTTTTGCTGCAGTCGCTGTACATAAAATAGTTGTACCACCATAAGTGACAACTACAGCACCATCAGCTTGCCTTGCAACTTTACCAGTCTCAAATGTGAGTTTCTTCCCACCAAACTTTACTTCTTTTCGATAAACTTCAAACATATACCTACCTATTATTCGATTGAATTAAACTTACTATCTTCTTAGTCCAAGTGATTTTATTAAATCATTATATCTAGACACGCTCTTATGCTTTATGTACGAGAGCAAATTTCTTCTTTTACCGACCATACTTAATAAACCACGTCTAGATATATAATCTTTATGATGTAGTTTCAGATGTTCTGTAAGAGACTTAATTTTTTCTGACAAAATAGCGACCTGAACATCAGCTGAGCCTGTATCTTTTTCATTAATTTTGAATTTTTTTATTAAATTAGATTTTTTTTCTTTAGTAATCGACATATTTTCCTCATTTACAGATTGAAAACTCTAGTTGGTTTTACAAAATTATTTTCTATTTTAAAAAAACATATAGGTTTATTTTTATTTTTACATATCATAAATTCATTATTTCTTTTAATTAAAAACAAATTTTTTTTTTGGTCATCAATTAATAATTCATCTAAACATATCTTCTGCCCATTTCTTATAGCTAGCTCTTGCTTTTTTGTTAGATTTATAAAAGGTAAACTTTTTAAAACTTTCTCAATAGGCAAAATGTTTTTTAAAATTGCTGAACTATGTATTACTTTTTCGGATAAATCCAGTAAAATCGCACATTTATTTGAAAAATTTCCAATATGTGTTCGTCTTAACTCATGTAAATGACCAAAACAATTCATTGCTTCACCTAAATCTCTACCTAAAGCTCTAATGTAGGTTCCTTTTGAACAAATACACTCAAAAGAGCAATAGTCATTATCGATATGTTTTATTATTTTCAAAGTTTCGATAAATACAGTTCTTGAATTTAATGAAAAACTCTCATTATTTCTAGCTAATCTATATGCTCTTTTGCCTTTAATTTTTATAGCTGAAATTTTTGGGGGTATTTGTTCAATTTTTCCTATAAAATTTGATAAATTCTCTTTAATACTATTTATATTAGGCCTTATGCCAGCGCATGAAATTATTGATCCCATTTTATCATCAGTAAATGTTTTTTCACCCCATTTAATTGTAAATTCATATCGTTTTTTAAACTGCTGAACTACTCCTATAGTTTTAGTAGCTTCACCAATTGCTATAGGTAACAATCCTGAAGCCATAGGATCTAGAGTTCCTGCATGACCAACTTTTTTTATTGAAAGTGAGTTAGAAATAAAATCAACAACTTTTCTTGAAGATATACCTGGAGGTTTATCCACAAAAAGCCAACCATTAATTTTCATCTCTTACCTATCTAATAGTTTCTAAAATACTAGAAATTTTGTTCGAATATTCAAAAGAGTTGTCAAAAAAGAATCTTATCTTCGGAGTAAATTTTGAAGACAAATTTGAGGCTATTTTTCTTTGAATAAATTTTGACTTTTTGTTCAACTCATCAATGAATACTTTATTTTCAGAAAAAGAGTTTGTTGTTACAAATATTTTTGCATGCTTTAGATCAGAACTTAATACCACATCGACAATCGTTAAATTTTTACTATCAAATTTCTCAAAAAAAAAGTCCTCTTTAATTAGAAAGTTTGATATTAGAAATCTTATTTGTTGTCCTACTTTTAGTTGTCTATTAGAAGGTTGTTTTTTATCATTCATAATTATACTTATAATGTTTTTTTAATTTCTTTAACTTCGAAGCATTCCATTATATCACCAATTTTAATATCATTGTAGTTTTCCAGACCCATGCCACATTCAAGACCAAATTTTACCTCTTTAACTTCATCTTTAAACCTTTGTAAAGTTTTTAATTTGCCCTCATGAACCACCGTATTCTCTCTTAAAAGCCTGAAACTACAGCCCCTTTTAATCAAACCTTCAGTCACAAAACAACCTGCGATCTTTCCAAAATTGGTAATGTTAAAAACTTGTTTAATCTCAGCATAACCAATAAATTCCTCTTGAAGATCAGGATCCAACATACCTGCAAGACCATTTTTTGCATCTTCTATAAGTTCATAAATTATAGAGTGATATCTAACTTCAACCATATCTCTCTTAGCGATTTCCCTTGCTTGAGGAATAGCTCTTACATTAAAACCAAAAACTAAAGCTGATGAGGCAACAGCTAATGAAATATCAGATTCATTGATTGGACCCACTGAACCTGATAAAATTTTAACCTTTATTTTTTCGTCACCCAGTTTATTAAGCGCCACTTTAATAGCCTCTAATGATCCATGCACATCTGTTTTTATAACAACAGGTAACTCTGTAATTTCACCAGACTGGATATTAGCTAACATTTGTTCAACTGTACCTCTAGATGATAATGCAGCTTCTTTTTCTTTAAGCTTTCTAGATCTATATTCTGCAACCTCTCTTGCTTTTGATTCGCTTTCTACTACATTAGCAATATCACCTGCCATCGGTGTACCTGAAAGCCCAAGAACCTCTATAGGACAAGACGGTTTAGCTTCTTGAACCCGCTCACCTAAATCATTAATAAGTGCTCTTACTTTTCCATTTTCAGTCCCAACTACGATGATATCACCAACTTTTATGGTACCTGAATCAACTAACAAAGTAATTACTGGACCTTTACCTTTTTCTATTTTTGATTCAATAACAACTCCAGAGGCAGGACAATCTGGATCGCTTTTAAGTTCTAAAATCTCTGCTTGCAATTCAACTGCCTCTATTAACTGCTCAAGCCCTGTTTTCTTCAAAGCTGATATGTTAATACATTGAATATCACCACCCATATCCTCAGGAATTAATTCATATTGAAGTAACTCATTTTTAACTTTCTGGGTGTCAATGTCTGGTTTATCACATTTATTAACAGCTACAATAATTGGTGATTTAGCCGACTTTGCGTGATTAATTGCTTCAATAGTTTGTTGTTTGATACCGTCATCAGCAGCTACTACCAGTATTACTATATCAGTAATGTTTGCACCCCTTGCTCTCATTTCTGAAAAAGCTTCATGTCCAGGTGTGTCTATAAAAGATATAAGATTACCATTTTTAGATTTAATTTGATAAGCACCAATATGCTGAGTAATGCCCCCCGCTTCACTGTTAACAACATTAGTTTTTCTTAAAGCATCTAATAATGATGTTTTTCCGTGATCTACATGTCCCATAATTGTTACAACTGGAGGCCTTGGAACTAGATTTTGAGAAATTGTATCGTTATTAACTAAATCTAACTCAATATCCGAATCTGAAACACGCTTAACTTTATGACCAAATTCATTTGTAATCAATTCCGCAGTATCAGCATCAATAACTTGTGCTGCTGTTGCCATAATACCATTTTTCATTAATTCTCTAACAACATCAGCAGTTTTTTCAGACATTCTATTTGCTAATTCAGAAACCACGATTGTATCTGGTATAATTACATCTCTAACTTGTTTTACTGTTGGTGATGAAACTTCAGATTGTAATTTTACTTTTTCTCTTCTACGTTTAATAGATGCTAATGAACGAAATCTAACGTTTTCACTATCTAAGGCTCTTGCGATAGTAAGTTTACCTTCTCTTTTTTTGTCAAACCCCTTATTAAGAGTTACTTTTTTATTATTTTCTTTAAAGAGGTCTTTATTTGAAGGTTTTTTTGTAAATTTATTTTCATCAGTCTTCTTGTCTTCAAACAACTTATTTTTAAAATCAGTTAAAGTATTATCCTGTCTAAATAATTTTTCGTTTTTATTCGTTTTATCTGTTTTTATTGATTTCTTAAGTGTCAGGTCGTCTTTTAACTTATCTGCGTCATTTTCTGCAAGAGCTGCTGTCCTGGCTAGGCCATCCTTCAGTTCCTTACTTCTTTTTGCAATTTGTTCCGCACTTAGTGTGCTATTAATACCATTTTTTTCATTTTTAGATGTAAATTTGTTGTCAAAATATCTTTTTGATCTTTTAACCTCAACTTGAACAGTGTTTCGACCTGATCTGGAGTTTGTTGTAACGCTTGAAGGAATCTTATTTGGGTTTAAATTAGATTTTAAGGTTAATTTACCTCCTGACAAACTAAGTTTTTTCCGTTCTTTTGAATTATTTTCAGACATTTTAATATTATTTATTTTTATCTTCTTCAAACCAATGCTTACGAGCTTCCATTATCACCTCTCCAGCTTCATTTTCATTATCAAATACTTTTTTACCCAATAATGTAAATAATTCTTCACTATCTAAATCAGCTAGATCATCTAAGGTTTTAATGCCATTTTCTACTAAACTTAAAATATCAATTTTAGATAAATGTTCAAAATCGTACAATTTATTATCGATGCCACTTGATTTTAATTTTTTTTCTACATTTTCATTTTCAACATTAACATAATTCTGAGCTCTCTCTTTTAACTCAGCTGATAATTCTTCTTCAAAACCCTCTATGTTATTTAAATCTTCTACAGAGGTATTTGCAATCTCATAGATGGAAGAATATCCTTCTGCTACAATTAGATGTGCTATTACATCATCAACATCTAAAGCTTCTATGAAAATTTTAGTTCTTTCACTAATCTCATCTTGTCTTTTTTCAGATTCTTCAGTCTCTGAAATTACGTCTATATACCATTTACTTAATTCAGAAGCTAATCTGACATTTTGACCTCTTCTACCAATTGCAAGTGATAATTGTTCGTCAGGTACTATTACTTCCATTCTTCCTGCCTCTTCGTCCATAATTACTTTTGACGGAACAGCAGGAGCTAATGAGTTTATAACAAATGTCACAGGGTCTTCTGACCAAGGAATAATTTCAATCTTTTCACCTTGCAATTCATTTACAACTGCTTGAACTCTGGATCCTCTCATCCCAACACAAGCCCCAACAGGATCAATTGTATTATCTTTTGAATAAACACTAATTTTAGCTCTACTACCAGGCTCTCTTGCAACACTTTTAACTTCAATAATGCCGTCATATATTTCAGGGACTTCCTGGGTAAATAATAATCTTAAAAATTCATTAGATGATCTAGAAAGAAAAATTTGTGGACCTCTTGTTTCCTCGCTAACATTTAAAATATATGTTCTTACCCTGTCACCAGGCTTTAATTGTTCCCTAGGTATCATTTCATCTTTTTTAATTACACCCTCAGCTTTACCAATATCAAGTGTAACAGAAAAATTATCAAATCTTTTAACAGTACCAAGTATTATTTCGCCAACTCTATCTTTAAATTGGTTGAATTGACGTAATCTTTCAGCATCTCTAACTTTTTGCGAAATAACTTGTTTTGCGCTTTGAGCAGCTATTCTACCAAAATCAAAAGGGGGCAAAACTTTTTTATGATAATCTCCAATTTTAAGAGACTTGTCACGTCTGTGTGCTTCTACTAATGACATTTGCTTAGATTCATCTTCCACCTCATCTACCACATGAGTATATTGTTCAATAGAAATAGCACCATTATTTCTATTTATAGTTGCTCTAATATCTCTTTCTAACCCATATTTAGATCTAGCGGCCTTTTGAATAGCGTCCTCCATAGCAAGAATAACGTCTTCCTTATCAATTAACTTTTCTCTTGCTACGTTTTCAGCTACTTGAATTAGTTCGACTCTTGGAATATTTTCCATGTAAAAAAACCTCTTAATATGTTCTAAACCATAATTTTCACTAGTAATAGCTTATAAGACTATAATTTGAAATAAAAATTTAATTTTTTTTAAAAAAAAACCAATTTACTTCTTTGTTATTCATTAATGCTTTATTCATATATTTTGTATTTTTAATCCAGTTAGGCTGTTTATTTTTAGAAAAAAATGAATCTGATTCCCGCGAAAAATCGTTTCTAAGTTCAAATTGTTCAAGAATCCAACTTTTCATCTTGCTGTGATCTGTTGAAATTATAACTCTACCATTACATTTCAAAATGAAATTAATGTCGTCAAGAAAATTTTGCTGTATTAATCTTCTTTTTTTATGTTTCTTCTTAGGCCATGGATCAGGTTGTAATATTAATACTAAGTCAAAAAAGTTTTTTTTGAACTTTTTAATTATCAAATGAATATCATCAGGCCAAATTTTGATATTTTTGATGTTTTGTGTAACTATTTGTTTTAACAATTTAACACATCCATTTGTGTATGCGTCACATCCTATGAATTGATCATTTGGTTTATTTAAAGACATATTAACTAAATTTTCACCATTACCAAAACCTATTTCTAAAATGTTTTTATTAAGTTGGTTAAGTTTTAATTTGCCTATCTGATCTTCATTCAAATAAAATTTACAACTAGAAACATCTAATAGTTTTAGATTAGAAGCAGAAATTTTTCTCCCTTTACGGCGACCATGAAATAAATTTTCACTTTTTGAAAACAATCTGTTTTTATAACTCCTTTTTTAATTCTTCAACTAAGTCTATTTTCTCCCATGTAAAGGATCCTCTTAACGATTCGTTCGGTTCTCGTCCAAAATGGCCATATGATGCAGTAGGAACATAAATTGGATTATTTAAATTAAGTTTATCTCTGATACCTTTAGGTGATAAATCTACAACCTTATTTATACAATCTTCAATGACCTTGTCATTTACTTTTCCAGTTCCAAAAGTGTTAACGTAAAGAGATAATGGTTGTGATACACCTATTGCATAAGCTATTTGAATGCTACACTTAGAAGCTAAATTAGAAGCAACAACATTTTTTGCTAAGTATCTTGTCATATATGCAGCAGATCTGTCGACCTTGGTAGGATCTTTTCCTGAAAATGCTCCTCCTCCATGTTGAGCTGATCCACCATAAGTATCGACTATTATTTTTCTTCCTGTCAATCCAGTATCTCCGTCAGGTCCTCCAATTACAAATCGTCCAGTTGGGTTAACTAAAATGTCATCATTGTTAAAGGTCCATTCATTCGGCAGAACTTTTCTAACAACATCAATAATAAATTCTCTCAAATTATTTTGATTATAATTCTCTTCATGTTGCGTAGAAACAACAATTTTTTTTGCACCAATAGGCTTTGATCCGTCATACTCTAAAGAAAGTTGTGATTTACTATCTGGTCCTAAAAAATCTGCTTCTCCAGAATGTCTTATATTAGATAATTCTTTTAGGATTAAATGTGAGTAATGTAAAGGTGCTGGCATGTAAGCTTTAGTTTCATCAACAGCGTACCCGAACATCAAGCCTTGATCACCAGCACCTTCTTCTTTATTATCATTCTGATCCACACCTAAAGCTATATCTTCTGATTGATTATGTAGATAATTTTCAATTTTGATTTTTTCCCAATGAAACCCATCTTGTTCATAACCTATTTTTTTTATAGCTAATCTTATCTTTTGTTCAATTTCATGAAACAAATCGAATTTATCTACATCTAATCTGTATTCCCCAGCAATAATTACTCTATTAGTTGTTACTAGTGTTTCGCATGCAACTCTACTGTATGGATCTTTACTAATCATTAAATCAACTACGATATCAGAAATAAGGTCACTAATTTTGTCTGGATGGCCCTCAGAAACTGACTCAGATGTAAACAAATAATTTCTCATTCATACTCCTGTTTTAGGATAAAATTTTTGAATAATATACTTACTAAAAAAGTTAAGGTTAATAAAATTATAAATAAATAATCACCATGTTTTTTAAACATAGTGTCATTTAATTTATTAATCAATTTAAAAGATAAAGTACCTTTTTCATTAAGATTTAATTTTTTTAAAACTTCTCCGTACGGGCTTATTAAACCCGAATATCCAGTATTTGCAACCCTAACAACAGGGATACCAAATTCTACGGCTCTTATTTTTGCAAATTGGAAATGTTGAATAGGACCAATAGTATCTCCAAACCAAGCATCATTTGTTATATTTACAATAATAGATGTATCATTATCCAAAGACTTAAAAATTAGATCGCTGAAAAGAACTTCATAACATATTAATGGAACAAATTTATAATAGTTATTGACACTAATAGCTTTATTAAAGTCTCCGTTTGAAAAATCAATTTTATTTTCCAAGAATCGAATCTTAGGAAATAACTTTCTAAATGGGATAAATTCTCCAAAGGGTACAAGGATATTTTTGTTATATATATTTTTAACACCCTCTTTAGAATTTAGTAAAATAGCAGAATTATAATAATTGTTTTTATTTTTATATATTACCCCAGTAAACAAGAATTCATTTTTATTTGAATTTAAAAATTTTCTGGATAGTTCTTTTATTAAACTCTTATCTCTAGGAAATAACCCCAAAAACGCTGTTTCTGGCCAAATATTCAATTTTGAAAAATAATTATTTTGACTATTTTGAATTTTTGATAAATCAGTCAATGTTTGATGATGATATGACCTGAGCTTTTTTTTCCATTTAATATGCTGTTTTATATTAGGTTGAATTATATTTATTAAATGATCATCATTAAAAGAAGAAATAGGTTTCCCGTTATATCTATCATGTGATTTAATGAATAAAAACAAAATTGGAATTAAAAAGAGAAATGTTGGAAACACAGACAGTTTTTTATATTTAAAAATCAATACTGGTATAATTGCACAAGAAAAAAATACTGTATTCATAGAATAAGAACCCAAGTATGAAAATCCCTGTATAAAAATTTCATCAGATGCAAAAAACGTACTTGGCATTAACCAAGGAAAATTTAAAAGTTTACCTCTTAAACATTCGACTATTGACAAAATTATTAAAATATTTAAATGAACTTCTCCGATTTTTTCTGAAATCAATTTAGCAATGATAAAAGCTAAACTCCAAATGAAAGCCAAAAACAAAGGCAACAATGCAGCTGCAAAAGGCATTAAAAATACGTAAAAACTTGATTTTATTAAAAATGCATTTGCTATCCAGTACAAGCCGAAAAAAAACCACCCAAAACCAAATGACAATGACAGAAAGAATATATTTTTAAAGTTATTAGTTCTACAAATAAAAAATATTGCAAATGAAAAACAAAATATTAAAGGATAAATTTTATATGGTTCAAGTGAAAAAGTAGACAATCCACCTAGAAGGAACAAGATAGTAGACTGAATTAATAATTTATTAACTCTCATTTAAGAATTTTAAGCCTTTTACTTTAACTTTAATAATTTTTCTTTTATCTGAATTTATTATTTCAAATTCTATCCCATTTCTAACATCTCTAATAAGTTCACCTTTTATTGGTACTCTGCCTAACAAACTTATTATGTATCCTCCAAGTGTTTCAAATTCTTCATTTTTAAATTTAGATAAATCTAAATTCAGTTTTTCTTGAAGAAAATCAAGAGTTGCTCTAGCTTCTACGATTATTGTGTTAAAATTTAATTTTTCTATTTTAATCTCAGAGGTTTCATCATGTTCATCTTCAATTTCTCCAACAAGTTCTTCGACCAAGTCTTCAATGGTAACTAGTCCATCAATGCCGCCATATTCATCAACTACTAAGGCCATATGTCTTTTTTTAACTCTCATTTCATGTAATAAATCTAACAAACTTATTGAGGGTGCAATAAAAATTGGTTCTTTAATTATGTGTTTTATATGATTTTTTTTCTTTCCATTGATGTTTGCTAGAACATCTTTAATGTGGATAATACCAACTATATCATCTTTTGTTTCTCCAGTTACGGGTACTCTGCTGTGATTAGCTTTTGTAAGTTGATTAACTATGTCGTTAAAATTATCAGACATAGATACAGTTACGATATCCACCCTTGGAACCATTACATCAATAGCTGTAATTCCTCTAAGTCCAGCTAAATTTTTTAATAATTCATTTTCATGTTTTTGAGTTTTGTTAATTTCAATATTCGAATTTATTCGACGTGATACAAATTGTTCAAGGTCATTATCTGAATTATAAGTTTGAACATTTTTTTTTTTCTTTAAAAGTTAACTTAAGAAAATTTAAAAGTTTAAACATAAGGATTTTTGATTCCCAAATTCTTTAATATTGAAATTTCAATATTTTCCATTTTTTGTCTTTCATTATCTATTTCATGATCGTATCCCAAGATATGTAAAATTGCGTGTAAAAAGATATGTACAAAATGATCCTTAAACAAAATGTTATTCTCTATTGATTCTTTAAAAATTCTTTCCATAGATATAATTATTTCACCTAAATGAATTTCCTGTTTGGATGTTTTAAAATAATTATTTTTATCAACCATTGACTTAAAAGATAACACATTTGTTGGTTTATTTAGATTTCTATATTTAAGGTTAATATCTTGAATTTCAGAGTCATTTGTAAGCAATACAGAAAAATTTAACTTTTTTTTTTTAAATTTGAATTTAAATAATTTCTAACACTAGATAGTATAAAATCAAATTTTTTAATTTTACGCAAATAATAAATTTCATTATAAAAATTTAAATGTTTAAATTTAAAGTCTAAGGTAAAATTTTTATATTTATATAAACTGACCTTTTCTGAAATCATTCTTTTATTTAACAAAAAAATATTACTTTTCATAAGCACTAATAATTTCTGAAACAATTTTATGCCTTACAACATCTTTTTTACTTAAATTTACAAATTTTATTTCTTTTAAATTACAGAGCTTTTTTTGAGCTGTGCTTAATCCTGAATCATTTATATATTTTATATCAATCTGAGTTAAATCTCCATTAATAATCATTTTTGATCCTTGACCAAGACGAGTAAGTATCATTTTCATCTGAATTGATGAAGTGTTTTGAGCCTCATCTATGATTATAAATGAGTTTTTAAAAGTTCTACCTCTCATAAATGCTACAGGAGCAATTTCAATTATCCCCTCTTGAATTTTTTTTTCAACAAGATCAAAGGGTATCATTTCATATAATGCATCATAAATTGGCCTGAGATATGGATCAACTTTATCCTTCATATCTCCAGGTAAAAAACCTAAATTCTCTCCTGCTTCAACAGCTGGTCTAGATAAAATTATCTTGTCAATATTTCCTCTTTTTAAATACTGAACAGCTTTTGCAACTGCTAAATAAGACTTTCCTGTGCCAGCAGGACCAAGGCCAAATATGACATCATAATCCTTTACTGCTTGTATGTATTTTTTTTGCCCGTCACTTTTGGGATATATATTTTTTTTCCAAGTATCAATTGAATTTGATATTTTTGAAGCGGTATCTACTGAATTTTTATTTTTTAACATCTTATATTCAGATTCAAAAATTGAAAAATCTATACTTTGATTTTCATTTTTATTAAATTGTAAGATGTCATAAACCTTATTTATTAAATTTTCAGCTAATTCTACATTTTGACTTTCACCAATAATAACTAACTTATTTCCAAAGCAACTAATCTTTACGTCTATAATCTGATTAAGCTTGTCTATATTTTTAGAATTTTCACCAAGTAATTTGTTGAGGTCATCGTTGGAATTAAAAATTAATTCTATTTGTGATTGTTTTTTAAAATTTGCAGAATTAGTTTTTTTATCTTTTGATTTAAGCATTATTTGAACAAGAACCTAAAAGACTATTTTGATTTGATTTAATAATTTTAACGTTCAACATTGAACCAATTAATTTTTCATTACTTTCTTTAAATGGTACATTTTCTTGGTTAATATAAACAGTTTGATTATAAGGAGACCTTCCTAAAAATTGATTATTTTTGTTTTTATCTGTGATTAAAATTGGAATATCTAAATTCTCCATATTTTTATTGAAAACTAGTTGATGATAATTTAGCTCATTTTGAATTTCTTTGAGCCTTGCTTTCTTTTCATCCTGCTCAACAGTATCATCTAATTCTGAAGATTTTGTTCCTGGTCTTTCTGAATACATAAAAGAATATGAACTTGCAAATCGAACTTCATTTATTATCTCTAACGTTTTTTTGTGGTCATCTTTAGTTTCACCAGGATGACCAACTATAAAGTCTGATGAAATTGCAATATCTTCACAGTATTTTCTTACTAATTCAATTATTTTTAAGTATTCACTGGCAGTATGTCTTCTATTCATTTTTTTTAAGATATTATCTGAGCCTGATTGAATTGGCAGATGTAAATAAGGCATCAATTTATTTACGTTTTTGTGTGCTTTAATTAAATCTAAATCCATGTCTAGAGGATGAGAAGTAGTATAGCGTATAGATAGAATTTCTTCCATTTTGGCAATATCTTCTATCAAACATCCTAAACTATAAACTTTACTTTTATTTGAATTATCTTTCCAAGCATTTACATTCTGACCAAGTAATGTAATTTCTTTTACTCCATTCTTAGCCATTATTTGAATTTCTTCTAATATAGATTTTTTTGATCTTGAATATTCTGGACCTCTTGTAAATGGCACGACACAAAAAGAACAAAACTTATCACATCCTTCTTGAATTGTTACAAAATCTGATACCTTGCCTTTCTTTTTATTAAAATTTAATAAATCGAATTTTGGAACTTCAGGAAATTGTAAAATAATTTCTTTTTTCTTCTTTGAATTATTTGAGATATTTTTAAGTAATTTTGGAAGATCTGTATAAGCTTGTGGGCCTACTACTAAATCAACCCAAGGTGATCTTTTAGTAATTTCTTTTCCCTCTGCTTGTGCAACACAACCTGCAACTGCAATAGTTGGTTTTTTTAAATTATTGTTTTCAAAAACTTTCTTAATTCTTCCCAAATCGGAATACATTTTCTCAGCAGCTTTATCTCTAATATGGCATGTATTTAATATTACTAAATCAGCCTCTTTAATATCTAAAGATGTTTCGTAACCATTATCTCTTAATAGATTAGACATATGGTCACTATCGTAAAAGTTCATTTGACAACCATATGTTTTAATAAATAATTTTTTCATAACATTAAATTAATTCGACAAACTATTATTCAATTCATCTGAATAAAAGTTATCAATAGCATGATGCAAACTAGATGTCATATCTTTTCTGTTTGCAAAATCTCTTCCATTTACAGGGGGTAAAAATGTTATTTTTGCTTTAATTGAAAATAATTTTAAAACATTAATTATATGTGGTTTTAATTCCATATCACCATACCAGGCAATAATTGGCTTTAACCATCTATTTAAAGGCATTCCATTAATACTTTTATATTTAATAACGATTGGTTGAATTAAAATGTTTTTTTGTTCTAAAGAAGTTAGTAAACTAGATTTAAATCTAAGAACTCTTATGCCGTCAGATGTTGTGCCTTCTGGAAAAAGAATAATATTATCTCCTTTAGAAATGTAGTCAAAAATTATAGATTTATTTTTTTTAAGAAAACCTAAATTTCTATTAATAAATATAGTATTTCCTATTTTTGATAAATAACCAACAATTGGCCAAGTCGAAATTTCACTCTTTGCAATAAACTTTCCATTTAATATAGACCCTAATACCGGAATATCTATATATGATAAATGATTTGAAACATAAAGTTTTGGGATATTATTTTCATTTATATTACCTTTTACTTCAACATTAATATTAACAAGCCACAATACAGATTTATGAAATAATTGAACGATTTTTTGGCCTAAATTTCTTGAGAAAATTTGTAAGAAATTTTTTGAAAAAATTAAAGTTATAGTAAAACAAATAAAAATGAAAAATTTAAAATAAAAACTTATTCGGTCTACAAAGTTTATTTTTACAAAGTTTATATTAGACATTTATCATCATTTTAGTTTAGAAACTTATTTTTATAACGACTTTCAATTTTATCAATTAGCATTATGACACAAAAATCAATTGTTTCAAACTCAGCATCTATATAATAATCTTTACTGACCATTCCACCAGCCTTAAGGTAACCTTTAATCAATGGAGGTAATTTTTTAAGTATAGTGTCACAATCTAGATTTTTAATTAAAAAAATATAATTATCTTGAAGTGATTTTACTTCATAATTACTAGGTAACCTATACCTTTCGTATAACAGTGAAAATTCATCTTTATATTTAGTTGGATTTGTTCCATGAAAACTCGCACAACCTATTAAAATTTTAATTTTGTAATTCCTGATATAATTTGCTAAACCTTCCCATAATAATTTTATTATGATACCAGATCTGTATTCGGGGTGAACACATGAACGCCCAAGTTCTAACATGTTTTTACAAGAAAATTTTTTCTTTAAGGTGGATATATCAAACTCTTTTTCTGTGCAAAAACCTTTATACATTTTCGCACAACTCCCCCTTAGCAATCTATAAGTTCCAATAACATTTTCTTTAATATCAAGATTATTATCAATGATTATAAGATGATCAGAAATTTTATCATAAAAATCAAAATCCCTTTGAAACAAGGATTTAAAAGTTTGTTTCTTAATATTTTTTTCTTTAAAAAATACTTTATATCTTAACGATTGAGCTTTTTTTATTTCGAATTTAGAAACTGCAATTTTTATAGTAAAATTTTTAAAAACTATTGGCTTGAAATAAATTTTACTTTTACTGATTATCTTTTTTTTTCTTAAAAAAGATAATATCTTTTTTCTGCTATTATGAAATAAATTTATATTAATAACTCCACTCATTAAACTAAAATTTCCTTAATTTTTTAAATTTAAAAATATATTTATTTAATAATTAATATTTACAGTCTTAACAAAATTGCATTTGAATTTAATTTTTTGTAATAATTTTTTCTTAAACCAATTTTTACAAAATTTAATTTTTGATAAAAATTTATTGCATTCTTATTATTTGAGGATACTTCTACATAAATATTTTTAAAATTTAAATATTTTAAATATTCTACTAAATTTCTTCCATAACCCATTTTCTGAAACTTTTTAATAATGCCAATTGAAATAATATCACAATCCGTTTTGTTCCAAGAATAGTGTAAAAAACCAATAATTTGGTTTTCCAATACTAATTTTACAAATTTAAAATGTTTATTTAATAAGGTTTTTTTGAAAAATTCTAATTCAGTTTCATTTAAATCTAGGTGATTTTCTATTTTATTAATTTTAATCAAATCTTTATTTGTAACTTTAGAAATTTTAAACATACTAATTAGTAGATGGCAATTTTCCGTATAACGGCTTAAAGTTTTCTTGAAAAAATGTTTTGTATTTCGTTTTGCTCAAATTATTATTTTCAATTATATTTGATATTCGGGTTATAGTTTCAATAATATTTGCTTCTTCAATTAAAACAATATTTTTAAAAAGAAAAGAAAACTTAGTTTTGGGCCCCATGTATGCTAAATGAATATTGTCAGCATATAAGTTAAAACTTTTTATATAACTTTCAATAAGATCCAAATCAATATTTCTAATATCTGAAATACTTTTAGGGAAAAGATCTGATTTTGTTTTTCTTTGAAACAATTGAATAAAATTATTATTAGAATGACTTAAAATTGAAATTATAAATTCCTGATTTTTTATTTTATGTTTATGATTTAAATAATATGCAATCAAAAACAAATGATTTAATCCTATAAATTTTATTTTCGATAAATTACTATAATTTAAAGCCTTAACATAAGAAATGATTTTTCTAATTATTGTAAATCCACCAGGGCCGCAACTATAATACACATTAGTAAAAAAAATATCATGCGAAATAAAACTTGATATTGCTTTGAAAAACTTATCTTCATTTACGTTTTGTAAAATATTAAATTTCTTGACTTTGACTATTTTTGATTTAACAAGAAATGCTAATGATAACATTTCAGAGTATCCAAAAATAATTAACGATTTTTTATTTATATTTTCCATGATTTATAATAAACTTTACATTAAAATTTTTCTTATATTTAAAATAATTTTTATATATCTAATTACTCTAAATATATCTTTTTCTGAAGATAAAATAATTAAAAAAGCAAATCATGCAAACATATTAATGTATCATAGATTTGGTGAAAATAAATATCCAACTACAAATACTACGATTGAACAATTTATGTCACATACTAGTGAGCTAATTAAAGCCAAATATGATATAATCAGACTTGACAAAGTTGTTAAAGGTATTAAAGGAGAAATTGATATAAAAGACAGATCTGTATCTATTACAATTGATGACGCATATTTATCTGTTTATACAAAAGCTTGGCCAATTTTAAAAAAATTAAATTTACCATTCACATTATTTGTTTCTACCGATGTTATTGATAATAACTTATCAAATTATATGAGTTGGGATCAAATAAGAGAATTGGTAGACAATGGTGTACTAATTGGAAGCCAAACAAAATCTCACCCTCACTTACATAGATTAAGTAGTAAAGAAATTTTGAATGAAATTGAATATTCTAATAAGCGCTTCATAAAAGAATTAGGATTTAAACCTAAGCTTTTTGCCTATCCTTATGGAGAATATGATAATAAGACTATAGAAATTGTTCAAGGATCAGGGTTTGAAGCTGCTTTTGGTCAACATTCTGGGGTTGCTCATATATCTACAGGAATTTTTCAATTGCCAAGATTTGCAATGAATGAAAATTATGGTGATTTAAAAAGGTTAAATCTTGCTATTAACGCTTTACCTATAATTGTTAATGAAGTTAACCCTGAAAATAATTTTCTTATAAAAAATCCTCCAGATTTTGGATTTACTTTAAGTTCTCAAATTAAACCAATGAGAGCAATTAGATGTTTTGCGAGTAATGGAATTGTTACTGACACCAAAAGAATAGGTAAATTCAGAATAGAAGTAAGATTAAAAGAAAAGTTTCCAAAGGCTAGAGGAAGAATAAACTGCACGATGGCTGCTAACAATAATAGGTGGAGATGGTTCGGAAAACAATTTGTTACGAAATAAAAAGATTAATTTTCAAGTTTGAATCTCAGTGAATTAAACTTTTCCAAATCATTATTATTTATCATAGAATTTATTTTTTTTACATAATCAAAACCAATTATTGCATATTTATCCAAATACTTTGAAAATTTATTTCCTTTAAAGTTTTCTGATTTTCCTATCAATTCTCTATAATTTCTCAACTTTGAGTACGCTGAATGTGTATTTAGATTTAAAATATAGGCATCAACTGAATCTTGCAGATTTTTGAAACTTTTTACCGCAAAACTTGGTTTATTAATTCCTGCTGGAGATATTCCCTTTTTTTTGTCCCATGTCCATTGACCAAAAAGAGCATTTCCTTTTTGTGCAAATCTTGAAACTCCCCAACCACTTTCAACAATAGCTTGAGCTAACATCATGGAAATTGGAAATACATTAATTTTATTTAATAATTCTTTTCGTATAATTTCCAATTTCGTATTATCTAATGAACCAATATTATTACAATCAATTTTTTTGATTTTATATTTTTTACATAATTTTATTAATTCTTTGAAATCCTTTATTTTTAAAAACTGAATCATACTTAATCTTTCATCAAGCACCATTTCGTTACCTTTTAATAATAAAGGTAACATAATACTAATGAAAATTTTTTTCTTATCTTCAATTTCATATGAATTTAAATCACTTGGTAATTGAGTAAAATACACTCTTGAAACTTTTTGTTCAATTTGAATTTGATTTAGAAAATTCTGAGACCATGCAATTGCAATTTCTTTACCAAAGAAGCTCTTTGATGATTTTTCTGTATTATTAAATTTATCATCTAACTCTAAATCATTAGGATTAAACCTTATACCAAAGGAAGATCTTGTCAGATGATCACTTTTAAAATTTATCGAGGTTGGGGATTTAACACCCCAGAAACCGGGACCTATCAGACCCATAATTGACAAAATAAATGCTAGAGATGTTAATAGAGTGTTATTTTTTAATCTCACAATTCTGCAGCTTTGACTTCCACAACTTCAGGGATGTAATGTCTTAACATATTTTCAATTCCCATCTTTAAAGTGGCGGTACTTGACGGACATCCAGCACAAGCACCTTTCATTTGAAGAGTAACCACACCGTCTTCAAAAGAACAGAATGATATATCACCACCATCCATTGCAACTGCTGGCCTTACTCTTTGCTCAATTAATTCTTTTATTTGTTTGACCACTTCTGTATCTTCATCAACAGTCTTTTTTTCCTCATTTTCAATTTTATTGATTACATCTTTACCGCTAGCGTAATGATCCATTATTGCAGTTAATATTAATGGCTTTAAAATTTCCCAATTTATATCAATATTTTTAGTCACTGACACAAAATCTTGAGACAAAAATACCCTTTCAATACCATCAATTGAAAATATTAAATTAGCAAGATTTGAAATTTTTGATGTTTCTTTGTCCTTAAATTCAACCGAACCTTTATCTAGAACTTCAACACCGGGATTAAACTTTAGCGTATTGGGGTTAGGCGTTTCCTCTGTTTGTATGAACATATATTAAATATATATATTCATAGGTGATTTTTCAATCTTAAAAATTAATGCCAATTATTTTTTTAATTTCATGTAAAACTTTACTAGCTATGTCTTCAGCTTTATTTGATCCATCAAGAAGTATTGAGATAATTTCATCTTTATTATTCATCAAATGCTTCATCTCATTTGTAATCGGACTTAAATTATTAATAATCAAATCCGACAAAGATACTTTAAATTTAGAAAAGCCTTTTCCTGAAAATTCTTTTAGGGTTTCTTCAGTAGTTTTATTTGAGAAAGAAGAATATATGTTAATTAAATTAAGAGCTTCTGGCCTATTTTCTAAGCCTTCGATATTGTCTGGAATATTATATTGATCTGTTTTAGCTTTTTTAATTTTAGTGTAAATTTGATCTTGATCATCCATTAAATTTATTCTGGATGCATCAGAAACATCTGACTTACTCATTTTGCATTTACCATCTTTTAAACTCATAATTCGCTTTGCCGGTCCCAAAATTATAGGCTCTGGTAAATTAAAGAATTCTTTATAATTTTTATTTTCAAATATAGTGTTGAAAGAACTAGCTATATCTCTTGTCAATTCTAGATGTTGTTTTTGATCCTCTCCAACTGGAACATGAGTAGCTTTATATAACAATATATCTGCTGCCATGAGTATGGGGTAACTAAACAAACCAACGGTAGCATTATCTCTTTTTTTTCCTGCCTTTTCTTTAAATTGAGTCATTCGGTTAAGCCAACCGATTCTTGCAATACAATTAAAAATCCATGCTAATTCAGAATGTTGAGGTACATTAGATTGATTAAAAAGAATAGATCTTTTAGGGTCAATGCCAGATGCGATTAATGCAGCTGCTACTTCCAAAGTCGAATTTTTAATATTCAAAATATTGTTTGGAACTGTCATGGCATGTAAATCAACAATAGAGTATATACAATCATCTTGTTCTTGAAGTTTTATCCAATTTTTAATAGCGCCTAAGTAATTCCCAATGTGCAAGTTTCCAGTGGGTTGAATTCCGGAGAAAATTCTTTTCGATCGTTGTTTAGATTTTGTCATAATATTTTATAATTTCAATTTTGAAAATAATTCATTTGGAATTTGATTGGTTATATAAGTAATAAATGTATAAAATAAAATACCTAAGGTTGTAAAGATCGAAAGATAAATTATTCCAGAATTAAAGTTAATTATGTTTTGAAAGAAGAGTAAAATAAAAGTCATAAAAATAGATAAAATGAAAACTTTTCCTGAATAAAATAAAATATTATTTTTACTTTTATAATCTTTTGAATTAATTGACTTTTGTATTAGTTTTTCATCTTTTAAAATAATACATAAATAAATGATAAATGAAAATATAGTTGAAATTGATGTTGCTAGAGCAATACCTCCATGTAAAAGATATTTCATTAAAATGATTGATAATATAAAATTTATAATCAACTGTAAAATCGATATATATAAAATTTTTTTGATCTTTCCAGTTGCGATTAAAACTGATTGAAAACATTTTATTATCATTACAAATGGTAATCCTAGGGAATACATTGTAAGCGCAAGTGCAACAGATTTACTTGACACTTCATCAAAGTTTCCTCTTTCAAATAAACTACTAATAATAAATTCTGAAAAGAACAATAACGTTACCATGGAGGGAATTGAAAAATATAAAGAAATTTTTATGGCTATAATTAATTGATCCGAAACTTTTCTATTATTATTAACTACTTTAGGATGAGAAATAGATGACAAAAGAACTGTTCCCAAAGAAACACCAATTATTCCTAAGGGTAATTGTATAATTCTGTCTGAATAATATAGAAAAGAAACAGCCCCTAGCCCAACAAGTGTAGCTAAAATTGTATCAACTAATATATTTATTTGAAATATTCCGCCTGAGAGAAGAGCTGGGAAAAACCTTTGGAAAGTGTCAGAAAAATTATTTTTAAATTGTTTAAAATTTTTTTGTTTTAAATTAGATGATTTAAAGAAAACTTTAGTTATTAAATTAAACTTTTTTACAAAATAAAAAATAAAACATAATTGAATTAAACCAGAAAGTGGCATGGCTATAGCAAGAGGCAAAGATTTTAATTCTAAAGTTTCAGTTATAAAGAAACATGACAAAATAATACATAAATTAAAAATAATTGGTGTAAACGCAAAATAAAAAAATCTTCCCGAAGCATTTAACATTGCCCCAAAAAAAGCGGTTAAGGAAATAAATGGCAAAAAAATTATAGTAAACCTAGATAAGGTAACAATTTCATTGAATATTTTTTCATTATTTACAATACCAGGCGCAATAATTTTGATTAAAATTGGCATGAAAATTTCAAATAGGATAACTAGAATAAATAAAATTAAAATTAAAAAAAAACAAATCAATGCTGAAAATTTTTGAGCATTTTCTGAATTTTTTTGATATAAGAGTTTCGAATATATTGGTAAAAAAGAGGAAGTCATTGCCCCTTCAGCAGTTATCCTTCTAAACAGATTTGGTAGCTTGGAAGAAATAAAAAAAATATCTGATATCACTCCAGCACCTAAAAAGAATGCTAAAACTATATCTCTAATAAAACCAGTTAATCTGCTAAAAATTGTTAATACTGCATTTACCCTGAAACCTTTTATAAGAAATTTTACCATTTGTTGATATTTTTTTATCCTTAACTTTTATTTAATATTTCTAATAAGTTTTTTTTAATTTGTTGAATTTTTATTTCTTCAATTATTTTTTGACCAAAGAAATCTTTTACATAAAAAATATCAGTAACCCTAGTTCCATATGTTGAAATAGAAGCATTATATATTTGTAAATTTAATTTTGACATACATTTAGTGATTTGAAATAAAACTCCAGGAGCATTTTTACACTTAACCTCTAAAATAGTAAAATCATCACTAGTTTCATTATCTATATAAACTTTATTTGGAGCTATTATTTTTTTTATTTTTGATGGAGCTTCATTAAATCTTTTTTCTATTTCTACTTCAAAATTATAAACCCCTTCCAGTCCATCTTTAAGTTTTTTTAAAATTTTTTTCTGAATGCTCTTTTCTGAAATGGCCATGTCCCATTTGTTATTTATTACAAAATAATCAATTGCATAACCATCTGATCTTGTAATTATTTTAGCAGAAATAATGTTTATGTTGCTAGATGTTAATATTCCTGAAATTCTAGAAAAAAGTCCAAAATTATCAGGTGCAATTACAATTAATTCTGAAACATTTGAGTTAGAATTATTATAAATTTCAAAATTAAATTTTGCTTTAATATCTAGCATTTTTTTAAATAATTTTATTTGATCTAACATTTGTTTTAAATCAAACATTTGCCAATAATTTTCTGGGAATTTACTTATGTAATTCTGTGCTTCATCAATTTTAAAAATATTTAAATTTTTAATTTGGTTTAACAAGAGATATGATTTTTTTTCAATTTTTGAAGTTATATTATTTATATCTTTATCAGATATATTCATTTTAATTTTCTGATATAATTCGGTCAAAAGACTTCCCTTCCAGTCGTTCCAAACATCAGGTCCAACTGCCTTTATGTCACATATAGTTAAAACAAAAAGTAAGTTTAACTTTTGAACTGTATTTATTTTTTTTGTACTTTTTTCAATAATTTTTTTGTCATTTAAATCATATCTAAACGCAGTTTCACTTAAAAACAGATGATTTAGTACACACCAAGAAACAATTTCAGTGTCAGATTTATTTAAACCTAACCTATGACATAAATTCTTTGCAATCTTAGCACCATTTATAGAATGATCTCCTTTTAATCCTTTTGCAATATCATGCAAAAATAAGGAAATTATTAATAATTCAAATCTATCTATTTCAAAGATTAATTTCTTTGCTAAATTATCTCCATTGTTTATAGGTTCTTTTTTTAATTCATGTGCATTACTGATAGCAAACAAAGTATGCTCATCAACAGTGTAATGATGATACATATCATGTTGTATTAATCCTATTATTTTTTTGAAATCAGGTATAAAGTTTCCTAGAACATTTGTATCGTTCATTAAACGTAAAATTGGCCTTGGATTAATATCACTTGAAATTATTTCTAAAAAAAGTTTATTATTTTTTTTTAAATTAATTTGTTTTTTTCTAATTAACTTGCTGCAGTCAGATAATAATCTGAGTGTTTCTGGGTGTATTTCTAAATTTTTAAAGTGTGATATGTGAAATATTTCAATAATAATTTCAGGATTTTTTAAAATAAAGTCCTTTTTTTCAATTACTATTTTTTTTCTTTTAAATAGATATGGCTTCTTTAGATTCAACTTTTTTCGGAAAAAAAAATTAAACTTTATTGATTTTTTAAATTTATCTTCAATAACTGAAAAAAATATTCTTGTTAAACTTCCAATATTTTTAGCTGCTATATAATATCTTTTCATAAATCTTTCTACAGGCCTTTGAAACTCTTTTTGCCTGAATCTTATATATTTCGAAATTTCAATTTGAGATTCTACATCAAGATTGTCATTTTCTCTTTTTGATAAAAGATGTAAATAACACCTAGTAGAGAGCAAGAATTTATAGGAGTTAGAAAGAGTATAAAGTTCTTTTTTTATAAAAACACCGCTTTGGAGCAAATGAAAAATATTTTTTGAATCATAAGCAAATTTTGAAATCCAAATAAGTGTTTGAATATCTCTTATCCCACCCTTGCTTTCCTTAACATTTGGTTCAACAACAAATCTTGATGAGCCAAACTTTTTGTGTCTTTCTTCAGCCTCAGCTAATTTATTTTTTATAAAGTCAAATGTGTTAGATTTTTTAACAAAATTTTGAAAATTTTTGCTGAAACTTTCAAATTCTTTTTTATTACCAATCAAAAACCTATTATCTATCAAACTAGTTAAAAAGGTAGTGTCTACCTTTGCGTAATCCAATATTTCACCAACTGTTCTTGTAGAATGACCAACTGAGAAACCGAGATCCCATAAAAAATATAAAATTTTTTGAATCAATTTTTCAGTGTTACTTATTTTACTTTTACCCAAGCTTTTGTCTTGTACTAGAAATAATAAATCTATGTCTGATTGTGGTGCTAACTCACCTCTCCCGTACCCTCCTAGAGCTAGGATTGTTAATTCATCATATTTTTTATTAATATTTGTTTCTATTAAATAATCAAATAGATTTACGATAAGATTGTCTATGAGTTTTGTGTTTAAACCTACATAATTTATTCCATTAGAATCTTTTTCAAAAATTTCTTTTATAAATTTCCTTTTGTTTAAGATTTCATTAGATAAATTTTCTATAATTTTCGAGCGATTTGAATTTAATTTAATTTTGCAAAACTCTATTTCTTTAAAAATTTTTTTATCAAACTTTTGATTAACATGACTTAGAGGATCTAGCCAATTAACCCATGATAAGTTTTTAAATTTAGAATAACTTAAATTTAACATTTCTTTTTCATTTTTGATTTAGTTAATTTTTGCATCTCAAACAAAGTTTCAAGAGCATGTAATGGTGTCATTTCGTCAAGATCTAGTTTGTTAATATAACTTTCAAGTAAAGGTTCATGATTTTGTTCATAATTACAATTAGAGCCTTTTTTATCGTAAATGGGCGTTTGCTTTTCTAAGCTTTCTAAAATTTCATTAGCTTTAAATATCAAATCCTTTGGCAGACCCGCTAATTTTGCTACCTCTAATCCATAAGATTTGTTTGCTTCACCCTCAACAATTTTATAAAGAAAAATTATTTCATTATTCCATTCTTTAATTTCCATTTTATAATTTTTAATTAAGCTTGAAGTATCTTTTAAAGCAGTAAGCTCATGATAGTGAGTAGCAAATAAGACTTTAGATTTTAATTTCTTAATTAGATGGTCTAGAATAGCCCATGCAATAGCTAACCCATCAAAAGTTGAAGTTCCTCTTCCAACCTCATCAAATATAATGAAGGATTTTTCAGAAGCTCTTCTCAAAATTGAAGCAGTTTCCATCATCTCTACCATGAAAGTTGATTGTCCTTTGCTAAGATTATCAGATGCACCAACTCTTGAAAAAATTTTATCAACTAATCCTATCACACCTTTTTCAGCTGGAATAAATAAGCCAGCTTGAGCCAACATTATAATAATTGCATTCTGTCTTAAAAACGTTGACTTTCCAGCCATGTTTGGCCCAGTAATTAACCAAATATTCCCGTCATTTAATTCGCAATTGTTAGATATATAATCAGAACTTAATGATAAAGTTTCTTCAACTACTGGATGCCTTCCATTTTTTATATATAATTTACCATTGTCTACAATTTCAGGGATCTCATAATTTTTAAATAATTTCTGGTCTGCTGTCATATTAGCAATATCCAATTGAGCAATAAAATCTGACATTTTAAAAATATTATTTTTTTGTTCCAATATTTGGTTCTTAAAATCCAAATAAATATCAATTTCTAGCTCATTAATTAACTTACTAGCTTGGTTAATCTTTATTTCTAGATCTAACAATTCTCGTGTTGTGTACCTAACTGTTTGAGCAGTTGTTTGCCTATGAATAAATTCTTCAAATAAATTTATTTTTTCTTCATGGTTTGACCTAATTTCAACATGATAACCTAAAACTTTGTTGTACTTTATTTTTAATGAGTTAATTTTGGTTAATTTAGAGTACTTCAATTGAAATTCAATAATTTTATCAGCTGAAAAGTTTTGAATATCTTTAAGGTTGTCTAATTCTTTATTATAACCTCTATTAATAAAATCATTATATTTATTCTCGTATAAGAGAGATTTTTTAATAGCTATTAAAATTTTAGAAATTAAATTTTCGTTGATTTTAATTTTCTCTGATAAGAATCTAAAAATTTTATCACAATTTTTGTAACTATTAATTTCTGATATGATTTCTAGAATTCTCTTAAGATTTTCTCCTAATATTAACAATTCTTTAGGATTTATAGCATTTAAAGAAATCCTAGATAAGGCTCTCTCAAAATCGTTAATTTTTTCCAGATGAGATCGAATTTTTTCTTTAAAATTTTTATTTAAATATAAAAACTCTGCAATTTTTTGCCTTCTTATAATTTCATTTCTATCGCAAGAAGGAGCTAATAGTCTTTCTTTAATAAGTCTAGATCCAGATGCTGTTAATGTCTTATCAATTGTTTTTAATAAACTATGATTTTTTTCACCGTTAACAGTTTTTATGATCTCTAATGAAGACATAGTGGCTTTATCAATTTCTAAAAATAAAAAGTCTTGTTCAGTCTTTAGATCCCTCAATTGTGGTAAATCTAACTTAAAAGTAAACCTGATATAATACAACAAAACTCCACTTGTAATGATTTGGATTTTATTAATGTTTTTTTCAAAATTTTTGTCATTAAAATAATTATTTAATCTTTCAAGATTCTTGTCATAACCAAAAATTGTGTGACTAATCTTTTTAATTTTTAAACTCAAATACTCTAAACTTCGATTTTCATTATCTGATACTAATAATTCAGTAACTGAAATTTTATTTAAAATATTTTCAATCTTGTAGTTCAACTCTTGTTCTGTTCCGTATTCAAAAATATTAGATACAAAACATCCAGTCGATACATCTAACCATGATATAGAGAAGTTTGATTTATTTATAAAAATAGCTCCAAGAAAATTATGTTGTTCACTCTCTAAATGATTTTCTTCTATTAAAGTTCCTGGGGTTATAATTCTAGTAACTTCTCTAGCTAAAGGTCCTTTTATACCTTTGGACGCCATTTCTTCAGATGAATTAGTTTGTTCACAAATTGCTATTTCAAAACCTTTTTTAACTAATTTTGGAACGTAATTATTTGCTGCATGAAATGGTATTCCACACATTGGTATGCTTTCATTTAAAGCTTTGCCTCTTTTTGTAAGCGTTATATTTAATTCTTTTGCTGTAATAATTGCATCATCAAAAAATAGTTCATAAAAATCTCCCATTCTAAAAAAAAGCAAAGATCCTTTATTATTATTTTTTAAGTTTGCATATTGTTGCATTGCAGGTGTTAATTTACTGATATCTTCAATATCACTTAATTTCACAATTTCCTCTACTCAAAATGAATTAAAAACAAATTATTTATATGATTTTTCACTAAATCATATTAAGATTTTATTTTATTTTTTATATTAATTAAAGGAGATCTTTCATGTCTGGCGAAAATTTCAATCAAAAAAAGGATGCCTTAGATTATCATAAAAAAGGAAAGCCAGGTAAATTAGAAATTATTCCTT